>Ga0307281_10000001_pt1 | contig 94488 bp, 138 predicted proteins | sample ER_DNA_120_FD_194486 | JGI IMG/M metagenome (GOLD analysis project Ga0307281, IMG submission 194486) | Bulk soil microbial communities from the East River watershed near Crested Butte, Colorado, United States - ER_DNA_120 | ecosystem: Environmental > Terrestrial > Soil > Floodplain | place...
TCCGGGGGGGGGGGGGGGTCAGACCGCGAGCAGGGCGAGCAGATCGTCGGCAGGTGCCGCGACCGGGGCGGGGGCGGCGAACTGCCGGTTGATCTCGGCAACCCAGGCGGTGTGTGCGGCGCGCTGGGCGGCGGTCGACAGGTCCAGCTTGGTGGCGCACAACGCCCGGTCGCGGGTGGCCGACCAGCGGTGGGTGGCCGCCGAGTGCTCGGCGTGAACCCGGGAGACCAGGGCGGCGAGGGCCGCGCGGTTGCGCTCGATCGGGCGGCGGACCCCTGCGATCCAGGCCCGGACGGTGCGGGTGGTGACGCCCAGCTCGCGAGCGATCTCCGCCTCGTTCATGTCCAGGGCCTGTGTCAGGTTCCGCATCTCGGGCTCCTCCGGTCGGGGGCCAGTGCCTCGGCCCTTCAAAAACAAGTATACCAGGTGGCATGCCGTGTGTCAAGTCGCGTGACACTCAACCCGGTATCGGATGTGTGAGATGTGCCACATCTGCCGCTGCGGTGAGATGACTACTTGTGCGACAGGGTCCGCGGGTGTAGCGGCCAGTTACAGCAACGCGGCTCGGCAATGTACAATCGTGCTATGCAGCTCAACGCGTTGATGGTCCTTATCTTCGTGTTGGCGACTGCCCGAGCCACCGGCCTGCTCACCGGGACCGACGAGATCACCCGACCATACGTGCGGGGCACGTCCGACGACAACGGCGACACGGTAACCCCAGGCCTGGTCGGGCGGATCAACCCCGACGAGCTGGAGCGCGGCTGGCGGCACCTGCTCGCCTACCTGCTCACCTGTCAATGGTGCGCCTCGACCTGGCTCGGCCTGTTCGTGTTCGCCCCCCTCGCCTGGTGGTACGGCAGCAACCCCTGGGCGCTCGTGCCCTGCCTCGGTCTGGCATTCAGCCAGGTCACAGGAATCATGTCGAAGTGGGGGCGCGAGTGACGGTTAAGACCTCCGCGAGTACGGCCGTCGCCATCCGAGGCGCGTGCACCGAGGTCGCCAAGCGCAGCGGCAGGCAATGCAAACAGACCCCCCGAGATGGCACCGACCGGTGCCGATCACACGCCCGGCCACCGCGCACCGCCTTGACCGCAGCATCCGCCCGCATGTCGATCAACGGGGTCGGGTGGAAGACCTGGCGGTTCGGCGACCAGGCGTGGCAGCTCGAAGCCTGGCGGATGTACGACGTCATTGGCGAGATGCGCAAGTTCGCGAACACCATCGGCGCGCAGGTCTCGAAGTGTCGTCTCTATGTGGCCGAGATCGACCAGAACGGCGAACCGGGCAAAGAGGTCGAAGACCCGGAGATCGCCGCACTCGCCCAAGGGCCGCTCGGCAAGGGCCCGAAGAAGGACGAAGCCCTGCGGCTGCTCGGTGTCAACCTGTCAGTGGTGGGGGAGGCATATGTCGTTGCCGAGGCGGACGGCGCTAAAGGCGGCGACGATCTGTGGTACGTCGTCTCAGGATCGGAGATCCAACAGGCCGGCAACCGGTTGATCATCGCCCGCGCGGCACAGGCCGGGCTCGGTGGCGAGCTCGAATTCCGCGAAGATGTCGACCTGCTGATCCGCTGCTGGACCCCCCACCCCCGCCGGACGATGTGGGCGGACTCGTCGGTGCGTGCAGCCATTCCGGTGCTGCGCAAGATCGAGACGACCATGAAGCGGTCTTTCGCCGAGCTAGACTCGCGGCTGACCGGTGCTGGTGTTCTGCTCCTGCCCCAGAATATCGACTTCCCGCGCGGTGACGGGGCCCCCCGCGACATCGACGGCCTGGCGCAGGTGTTCATGAACACCGCCGCCGCCTCGATCGACGACCGGGCGTCATCCGAGGCGATGGTGCCGATCCTGATCACCGCGCCGCCGGACTCGATCGACAAGATCAAGCATCTGACGTTCTGGTCGGACATCTCCGACAAGATCCAGGAGATGGAAGACGCCAGCATCCGTCGCCTGGCCGTCAACCTGGACATCCCGCCCGAGGTCCTGATGGGTGTCGGGGATTCAAACCACTGGAACGCCTGGGCCGCCGACGAGGCGAATATCAAGATCTTCGTCGAGCCGATCCTCCAGCGGATCGCCGAAGCCCTGGACCACGGCTACCTCGACGCGGCACTGGAGTTCATGGGGCTCGACCCCGAGAAGTACACGTACGCGTTCGACATCTCCCCGCTGACCGTCCCACCGGACCGGACCGCCGACGCGTTGCAGATGCATGGTGCCAACGTCATCTCCGACGAGGCGCTGCGCGCCGCGGGCGACTTCAGCGACGATGACGCACCCAGCGGTGAGGAACAGGTCAAACGGCTGCTGGCCCAGGCGATCATCGCCAAGCCGGAGCTGCTGGAGAACAAGGCCATCCAGAAGCTGTTCGGGGTCAACCTCGACCTGTCCGGACTGGCCCCCGCGCCAGCGGCCCCGCCCGGTGGGATGCCAGACCCGGCGGCGGCGGAAGAGCCGCCACAGGCCGGGGACGCCGCCGCGGCCGAGGTTGTCAAGGAAGCCCCCCAGACCAACCCGAGCCGCAACGTCGGGCGCTCGGAGGGTACCGCATCACTGCTGATGCTCGCCAACTACGCGATGACCCGCGCACTCGGGGTGGCCGGCAGCCGCCTGGTCCCCCACACCCAACGTGACCAATACCCGGGGGTGCCGAAGCACGGACTCTACGCACAGTACGGCGCGGTCACCCACGAGAAGGCCCAGCAGATCCTGCGCGGGGTGTGGGCCGACCTGCGCTCGGCTGCGATGGTCGACCCAGAGCTGGCCGCGCTGGACGTCGACCGGTTCGAGCAGCTGCTCAACAGCGCCTGCGTCGACCTGCTCACCCGCGGGCGTGGGTACGATCCGCAGGAGCTGAACGACGCGCTGTCGCTGTTCAGCCGGCAGCTGTTCACCCCCGCGCCTGTGGGGGCGTGATGGCCGAACCGGTGTGGGACGGGACCGGCGTCGACCCGTGGATGCCGAGGCGTCTGGCTGCACAGGCCGAGGCTGTGATCGGCGAGCGGACCGTGTTCGACGACTACCTCGCCCGGTTGTCCCGCTGGCTGGTCGACACCCGCCGGGCGGTGATGCGTTCGTCGATCGTCGACCCGGATGCGGTCTGGTCGATGTTGCTGTCGTGGGTGGATTCGGTCACCGAGTTCGTCCACTCGACCATCGCCGATCTGGTCGGGACCGCCTATCGGAAGCTGCTCGGACCGGGCTACATCTACAGCCAGCGGCCCCACGTCACCGCATACCTGGCGGAGGCGCAGAACCGGCTGGTCAACGTCCCGGAGCAGGTCTACGACCGGATCGTCGGGCAGATCGCCGAAGGTGCCGGGATGGGCGAAGGCATGGATCAGATCCGCAAGCGGGTCGAAGAGGTCTTCAGCCTGACAGGCACGCCGTATTGGCCGAACCGGGCTACCAATGTCGCTCGCACAGAAACATTGGGCGCGTTAAATGCTGGGCGCGAGGGCGCATTTAATACGGTCGCTCAGGAGCTGGGCGGCGAGTTTGACCATATGTGGCTAGCTACTGCGGACTTGCGGACGCGCCCCGCCCATCGTGAGGCTGACGGCCAGCGGGTCCCGCTCGGGACCCCCTTCATGATCGGCGGTTTCCCGATGTCGCGGCCCGGCGACCCATTGGCCCCCATCGATCTTACAGCCCAGTGCCGTTGCACGACTTTGCTCTTGCGACCCGGCGAGAACGTCGACCTCAGTGACCGCCAGATGGTACGCTAAACCGCACGAGAAGACTGGAGATAGCGATGGCTGGGACCAGATGGCGCGGACTGCTCGCACCGATCAACAAGCCGACCGGTGACGGCCGACGCATCGCCCCCGGCGGGTTCACCAACCGGCCCCTGCCGTTGCCATTGAAGTGGCAGCGGGCCGACAGCAACGGCCACGACGAATCAGTGACAGTCGGCGTGATCGATGTGCTCAACATCGACGAAGAGGCCGGGGAGGTGTGGGGTGAGGGCGAGCTGTTCGACGACGTCAACCCGGCCACCACCCCGCAACTCGCCGAGGATGCCGCCACCGCGCGCACCCTGATGGAGAAGCGCGTGGTCGGCCCGTCCGTCGACCCGGGCTCCGCACAGGCGACGGCGGTCATGACCGGCATGGACCGCGCCCCGACGATGGCCGAGATCCAGCGGTTCTGCGACCAGAACGACGGCAACATGCCGCCAACGGAGATGCTGTTCACCGACTACGAGATCGCCGGTGCGACCCTGGTGCCGATCCCGGCGTTCTCCGAAGCCCGCCCGCTGGAGCTGATGGCAGCGGGGGCTGGTCTGACCGCGTCCAAGGTGCGTTCCGGCGGTTGGGACAGCCTGCCGATCGCCGCACGCGACCGGGCGTGGGACGGCGACGCCGCGAAAGCCCGCCTGGCCACCGACTGCGGCCTGGACGGCGACAGCCCCGATTGGGACTGCTACGCCTCCGGGTTCCTCTACCAGTATACCGACCGCGACCCGCAGACCCGCGGCGCGTACAGCTTCCCGGTGGTTGATGTCATCGACGGGCAACGTCAGATCGTGCCGGCAGCGGTCTACGCGGCGGCCAACATCCTGTCCGGGGGGCGCGGCGGCACCGACATCCCCGCCGAGAAGCAGAAGGCGATGCGCACCGTGGTCGCGTCGCTTTACAAGCGGCTGGCGAAGGAATTCGACGACGACAGTGTCCGCGCGCCGTGGGCCGGCAAGATGTCGGCCATCCTGGCGGCGGCGGGGTTGCCCCCGCTGGACGGATCGCTATTCCTCGACCCGGAGCTGGACCGGATCACCCCGTTGACCCGCGAGCCGATGGGCAACGGGTGGACGCGGGTGTTTGGCCACATCGCCACCCACGACGTCTGCCTGGTCGGGCAGCCGGGTGGGGTGTGCACCACAGCGCCGTTCAGTGACCAGGACTACCAGACCTTCCACCGCTACCACCGGACTGCCGGCGGGGTCGAGTTGCCGCTCGCGGTCGGTCGTCTGACCGCAGCGCACGGCCAGCTGTCGGCCACCTGCCGGTGCTGCCCCGGCAATGATGACCACGCGTGCAACAACGTCGGGTTCGGTGCGGCGGTCGCGCACCACGACCGGATGCGGGTGCTGGCTTATGGCCGGGCGGGCGAGGACGAGCGGAACAACGCGATCTGGTTTGCCGGGGTCGAGGCCCCGGAGGTGGACGAGCGTGACGTCAAGCTCTTGAACCGCCGGAAGGTCTCCGGCGACTGGCGCGAGACCGCAGGCAACATGGAGCTGGTGGAGATCCTGGTGCTGTCACGCCGGGAGCCCGGCTTCCCGCTACCGCGGGTGTCGGTGGAGAACGGCCGGCAGCGCTCGCTGACCGCTGCCAGCCCGATCGGGGCGATCATCGAACGGGAAGGCGGCCAGGCGGAGGTGATCGACACCGGGCAGCTCGGCGAGGCGATCGGTCTCGCGGTCGCGGGAGTGCTGGGCGAGTTCGGATTGAATCCGAGGCAGAGACGCGAGCCGGAGCCGCCGGATGCCGGCCAGGGTGGCGGAGACAGCCCGGTGGCAGATCGGGGGCGCGGGGCATATAATGCTGCCGTAATGAACGGAGCGCTAGCGGCTCAGGCCGAGAACGAAGGCGACCCGGACGACGAGCTGGAGAGCCAGATGGGGTTCATCCAGGGATTGATGGGCGAGCAGGACGTCGACAGCAGCCTGGAGATCAATATGGCGGTCGACCACCTACGAGAGATGCTGCTGCGGAGCTATCTGGACGTCGAAGACCTGCCGGAGTTCGACACGGATGGTCTCCCGGCGGTTACCGCTGCCGCAGCCGTCCACACCGGGGCGATGGTCGCCTTGCGGATGAGCGAGGCCGATGCCGCCCGACTGGCTGTGACTGACGGCGAGCCGCTGGACCAGCTACACCTGACGCTGGCCTACCTCGGGGATGCCGACCAGATCCCGCCGGAGGTCCGGGAGAAGATCGCCGCGAGGATGGGCCGGGTCGCTGGCAGTTACAAGGAGCCGTTGGTCGGGGACGGTTTCGCAGTCGATGTGTTCAACCCCGGGACGGCCAACAACCGGGACACGGCGATCGTGATGGGCGTGGGCGGTCAGTCGGTGGCCGACGTGCATGAAGCGGTCATGGGCGGGCTCGGCGACATCGAGGAGCTCTCGATGCCCGAGCAACACGCCCCGTGGGTGCCCCACACGACCTTGCAGTACACCGACGATCTGAACCGCGTCAAGGCCCTCGCGGACCGGGTCGGGCCGGTGACGTTCGACCGGCTGCGGCTTGCGTTCGGCGGCGAGGTCACCGACATCCCGATCGGGGCTGCGACCGCCGAGGGTGGCGACGAGGATGACCAGCAAGGCGCGGCATTTGCGAGCGGTATCGAAGGCGGTAAGATGTGCGCCAAGATGGGCTGCGGCAAGAACAGCACCGAGTGCGCCACCTGTACCGACTGCACCCCAGCAGTGCTGGGGACCCGCGCGCAGGCGGCGACGCTGGCCCTGCGGGCGACCCTGGCGGCCAGCCAGCTCGGGTGCTGCAAGACCCCCGCGAGATGAGGAGCGGACCATGTGCAGATGTGGTAGCAAGACGAAGTTCAAGGTTGTCCTGCCGAACGGCAAGACGATGTTGAAGAACAGCCGGGCCGCGGCCGAGTTGGCCAAGGCGAAGGTGCCGGGGGCGACGATCGTGGAGGTCAAGAAGTGAGCCCGTTCGGCGTTGGCATCCCGGTTCATTATGTCGCCCGAGGGTCGGCAGACGGCAGGTTCCCGTCGATCTGCCGCGCCGCCTGGGTCACCGAGATCGACGCGGACGACCCGGACACGGTCGGTGTGTTCGTCGCCAATCCAACGGGGCTGTTTTTTTACAGCCTCGGGGACGGTGGTCTGCCTTACGACGACGGCCACCCGCCGGACGGCTCTCTGGGGGCGACATGCGGTGACGGCATGATCTATCCGGGCGGCACCTGGCACCGGCCGCCGGGGGCGTGAATATGGACCTGTCGATCCGCGCCCGCGCTGCCACCGCCATCTTCGACATGGCGACGTTCGGCTTCAACCCCGGCCAGAAGCGCGGTCCGGATGGCCGGTTCATCAAGATGGGCGGGCGCGGCAGTGCCGGCAAGGGCGGCCTTCCGAAAGGCGCGCGGCCCAGTGAAGGCGGCGGGGCCGGTGCTGGTGGTGGTGGCGGCACCCTCCCGGCCGCGACGCCTCCTCCACCTGCTCCCGCCGCGCCCCGCCGCATGGACGAGCTGGATCGACGGATCGCCGACAATGAGCAGTTGATCAACGAACCCGGCGAGGAATACCTCGCCGACCGTCGCCGCGCCGATCTGGAGATCCAGAAGAAGGCGCGAGCCACGTTCGGAGACCCCGAGCCGGGCGAGACGGACGCCGAACACGAGGCTCGGGTGTTCTCGAAGATCAAAGCGGCTGCGGCTGTCGTAGATGACGCGAAGGCCGCAGGCTGGGTGTCGCGCGTTACCCACGGTACGGACATCAGCGGCATGCCGTTCGTGACCGTCGAGGTGGGCAACCCCGACACGAAAGAGACCTTCAGCACGACCTGGCACACCCGCAAGAACGGCACCTACCAGCTGTTCAGTCAGTCGACGGTGACGCGGGTTAGCGACAAAGGCATATTTGAGGGTGGCCGGAGATACGGCAGCGAGCGCACACCCACCAAGCTCCGCGAGATCATGGCACAGGAACCCGCGGCAGGCGCTCCGGCTGCTCCTGCGAACCCGGCGGCGGCCACCCCGGGGATCGGGTCGGACGGCCAATACGTCAAACCGGTCAAGCAGGTCGCGACCTGGAACGGGCAGGTTGAGACCCGGACCTCTCGACACCCATACAACTACGTGTCAGTCGTGCAATTCGGTGGCGACGAACCTGTGATCCTGTCGTGGCATCGCACCCGGGCGGCAGCCGAGAAAGGCACACTGACCAAAAACCAGCGCGACAACGGGTCGCGGGTGGTCGCGGTGGCCGAAGTCAAACCGGAGCAGCCGGGGGAGAACGCCTCCGCCAGTGCTGAGGCGCAACGTCTCGACCGGCTGGTGAAGAACGCCACCACGATGTACGGGTCGGACGAGTCGAAGTGGCCGGCGCGGGCACAACAGGACGTCGCCCGACTGCGCAAGAAGCGGGCGGCGATGTCCAGCGATGCCGACGTCTTCGCGATGCCCGATGACCTTGCCGACCACTGGATCCACGGTGAAGGTGCGGCCAAGATCCGCTGGTGCACGGAAGGGGCCTTCGAACGGGCGCGCAGGGCACTACGTGAGCACGTCCCCGCGCCGATGCTTGACGGCACGGTCGCCAACCTCTACAAGCGGGCATGTGGCAAGTGGCCGGGACAGGACCGGGACCAATGAGCGGGCTGCCACGAGCACTCGACACCCAGCGGGCCGCCTTCACTTTGGCCGCCCAACGCGCCAGGTTCGGCGCGATGCACACGCTGGCCGTGGAAGACCCGGTGCGGTACACTGCTGGCACGAGACTACCCGAGAGAGACACAGCCATGAGCACCCTGAATGTTACGGACGTTGCCAGCGGCAACGTGCTCGACCGGGTCACACTCGACCCTGCCGGCAACCTGGGCTACGAGACCGGCGCGGCCCGCGACATGTTCGAGTCGCTGATCAACAGCCTCGGGATCACCCCGGCAGAGGCGTTCGAGATGCGGACCGGCTGGTCGAACGGCTACGTCTCCGCCAAGCTGATCTGAGGTCGGCATGTCGATGGAGCTGCAGGCACGGGCGGCGGTGGCCCGCTTGACCCTCGATATGCTTGCATTTAACCCGCGTCAGCTGCGCGGGCCAGACGGTCGGTGGATCAAGAGCGGAGCCGGAGCGTCGCCACCTGCCGCAGCCCCCGCACCACCTCGTGTCGCACGCAAGCCGGCAGGACGGACCGGTGCCAACAGCTGGCTCGATGCCATCCGCCGGGGCGAGTCGACCGACGATGCCAAACGCCAGATCGGCGAGATGTTCGAGTACACCGACCCGCAGACCGGCTACCGGTCCGAGGTCACGCAGGTTAACGCGAACGGCAGCGCCGAGCGGCCATCGTACTTCGCGATCATCTCGATCAAGGACCCGACGGGCCTGGAGGTTGGTCGGGCCACCCGCAGTGTCTGGCCGATCAAGACCGACCCGTCGAAGTCCGGGGTGCAGCACGGGTCGTTCCTGCTGAGCAGACGCGTCCAGGGCGGCGGGTTCTCCAAGCGGTGGCTGGCCCAGATGGAGGACCGCTACCGCGAGGCCGGCATCGACCGGATCACGCTGTTCACGGACGACGTCGGCGGGTACGCCTGGGCGAAAGCCGGGTTCGACTTCGAGAACCGCGACGGCGCGAAACACGTTGCCTCCCTACTCGGTCGCAAACTGCGCTCCAAGGAGGGCAAGCGGGACCTGCCGCAGCGGGTGATCACCGATGGGGAGGAGCTGATCCGCCGGGCGCAGTCGACAGACCCGGAGGAGCGGCCGACGCCGATGGAGTTCGCGATGCTCGGTTGGACCCCAGGGGCGCAGACCTGGGTTGGCAAGGAGTCGATGTTGGGATCTGGGTGGGGAGGGGTGAAACGGCTATGAGCAGGCCGACACGCAAGACCGTGCTGAAGCAGCTGTCGGAGCTGAACGCACGGTGGGTCGATCGTCTGGTGGCACAGGGGGCGACGACCGACGAGTACGGCCAGCCGGTCGGGGTGACACCCGACCAGGAGGACGAGTATCTGTCTGCGGTGCAGCGGGTGCTGAAAGGCGAGGGGGTCGGACGGTGAATCTCAGCCTGCGGGCGCGCTGCTGTGGCCGCACTAGATCTGGCCGCACTAGATCTGGCCATCATGGGGTTCAACCCCGGCCAACGTCGCGGTCCGGGTGGCCGGTGGATCAAGATGGGTGGCAAGGGTAGCGCAGGCGAATCGGGCCCTGCTGTAGGGCGCGCTCCCCGGCCCAAGAAGACCACCGGCAACACATCTCCCAGCGGCAAGACGGGCGGGGCGGTTGACATTATGGCCGACCTGAACGCGCGTGGCAAGAACCTCGAACGCAGGCAGGCCCTGGATGGGCCCGACACGCCTGCCAACATGGTTGAGTGGGCTGAACGGATGTTTGAGTTCAGCGACCCCCAGACTGGCTTCACGACTCGGGTGTCCAGGGTGCGGGCGGCTGCCGCGCCAGATCCCGAGCTGGGGAAAGGGGCCTCCAACTTAGAAGCGGTTGTCGACGTCCTTGACGCGTCGGGCAAAAAGATCGGGTTCGCCGACCGACGGCTCGTATTCAACCGCGATGGTGACAAGCTGCAAATGTACCACCTGTCGTTCCATCTGGACCCGAAGGTCCAAGGTGGCGGGTTCTCCAGTCGTTGGCTGCGCCAGATGGAGGACCGCTACCGCCAGGAAGGCATAGATCGGATGGCCCTCACCGCCGCAGACAAGGTCGGCGGCTATGCGTGGGCGAAAGCGGGTTTTGATTTTGAACACCAGGCCGCAGCGGAGGGAGTGGCCGCCCGATTGAAGACGATGGAGAATCGACTTACCGCAGCCGGCATGTCTCCGGAAGTGAAAGCCGAGGGGGATGAACTGATCCGCCGCGCCAAGTCGGGCAATCCGGAGGAGCGGCCCACCCCTATGGAGTTCGCGATGCTGGGCTGGACCCCCGGGGCCACGACCTGGCCCGGCAAGCAGTTGATGTTGGGTGCCGCCTGGGACGGGGTGAAAGAGCTGTGACACTTGATCTGCGGGCTCGCGCTGCCACGGCGTTGTTGGAGCTGGCATTCAACCCGCACCAGCGTCGCGGCCCGGACGGCAAGTGGGTCAAGATGCCCACCAATGAGCTGAAGCGGCCACGCAGGACGAAGAAGCCGCGTGCCGCCAAAGCTGTGGACGCTCCCGCCCCTGCCGGGATCCGGTCGGACGAGCTGCCCCCGATCAACCTGCCCGACCCGATGGTCGAATACCGCCGGATCCGCGACGAGTACAACGATGCCGTCCTGTCGGTCGCCCGCTATGTGACCGACAAGAATGGCCTCGCCGGCAAGAAGGACGACGATCTGGCCGAATATTTGGCTGCTGCGGAACAGCCCGGCGGAGAGTTCTTCAGCCAAGATGACGCCGTTGATGATCTGCGCAGTCTGCTGGACACCCGATATCGGGATGTCGCCATGGGGCTGGACTGGACCCCCCAACTACCAGAGACACGCCCGGTGCCGCTCCTGCCGCCCGGTCCCCGCACCTCGGGGGGTCCGCGCCCGCCGCTCACCGACCGCTACGAGGACCGCCGGCAAGCACTGGACCGCAGCATCCGGTCCGGCATCGACGGCCAGGACCTCATCGGCGGCGGGGAGATGGGCGACACCCGTCGGATCCAGCTGGCCGACGGGACCGAGGCGATCTACAAGCGGGCCATGGGCGAGTGGACCGCCGGGTGGGGCAAGCGGGAGCAGACCGACGCGGAGGAGCTGGGGGCGATGGTGGCCGCTGCTGTCGGGGTTCGGGCCCCGGCGATCCAGCGTATCGACGACGAGACGCTGTACATGGAGGTCATGCCGGGCAGGCCCGCCATGTCCGAGCGCATCCACAATGTCCCGAATGAGCTGGCCGACTCCCCCCAGGGCATACGGATGGGGCTGCTCGATGTGCTGTTGAACAACGTCGACCGCCACGGTGGCAACTGGATGATCGACGACCGGGGGCAGATCGCGGCGATCGACCACGGACTGGCATTCAAGGTCAAGACCACCGACAGCTCCTCGGCCACCCGCAGCCGGTTCTCCACCGACCACTTCATCGACGATGTTGGCGGATATCGGGACCGGAACCCGCTGACCCGGCTCGATGTCGAGATCGTGCGCCAGCAATTGGAGGCGATCCGGCCGCGGTTCGAGCAGCTCGGGCGGGGGGAGTGGTACGGGCAGGTCCTGGATCGTCTGGACAAGCTGTCTGCCCGCGCGGCGGGTTTCCGCAGTCTACTTGAGGACACCCCGGAGATGTTCTCTTCGAGAGCCGCAGCCGCAATGGCCATCCTGCGCAGCCCAGCGGTGTGATGGCACGCATGCCGGGGCGTCTCTTTCCGTCGTGGTGCCCCTCGTGCAAACGCCCGGCAGGTGTGGACTGCCCGGACACCGCCAAAAGCCCCCGGACCGTCCGGCGGATGTTGGCGCGCGAGCTGCGCCGCATGGTAGACTCGGCCCGACCGTGATGGCACTCCGTGATGGAGAGAGGTGGGCGTGATGCCCAAGTTCAACCTTTATGAGAAGACGAGCGGCCTACCGGGGGTCACCCCGGCCCGGCTGGAGCTGGGTTGGTCCAACGGCCAGGTCCAGATCGCGACCTGTACCGACGACCTGGACGCGCTGCGGGCGCTCGGCGCGGCGGCGGCCCCCGACCAGCCGGATTGGCGGGGGGTCTTCATGCAGCTGGACCGCGACGGGATCAACGAGGCGATCCGCAACCTGCGCAAGATCCGCGACAGTGCATTCGGGCGCGACGAATAGCCAGACACAGCGACGCCCCCCGCTTCCGAGGGGCGTCTGCGTGTGCGGGTCAGTTGTTGCTGACCGTGGGGGTGGGCTCCGGGCTCTCGTCGCCGCGCTTGCTAGCCTCTACGCCGCAGACGATGAGCGCCAGGAAGCCGAAGACCAGGAGCCAGATGACCCAGCCCGGAGTATTATGCCCGGTGGGCTGGTGGGGGTTATATTCCTTGCTCATGGGGGCTCCTCTCGCGGCGGGCAGTCTGCCCGCCGGCACCGCCGGTCTGGCCCGGCCTACGCGGTCCAGGTACCGCCATCTCAACTCTCCTCTGCGTGCGGATTAGTCTCGGTATCGATCAGCTTCAGATGGGGTGCGCACAGCCGCAAGATGGTAACCTCGCCGCTCGTCGTGTCGTGGATCAACGCCCTGAGTGTGTCGCCCATCAGAACCTCCATGGATGTTGGTCGGCCGGCAGGACGACTGCATTCCTAACCGTCCCACCATCCCAGGATGTGCCGCCCAGTTGGCTGTCGGGCGGCTCCTCCAGGGCGATCGAGGCGAACAGGTGGCCGTCGATCAGCTGCCGGGCCAGGTCCCTACTGACTGCCATGCCGAACGCCCACAATCCGCCCTTGCCATCGCCTTGCAATGAGTCGACCGTCCCGACCCAGTCGCTGGTCTCGCAATTCTTGCTGAGGGACATCAGCTGAGCCGGACCCCCGTCGTGCAGGACGTAGCGGCCGGAGCTGCGCAGCGTGCGGCCGTCCACCGATGGGACGTCCAGCAGTGCGACCCGACTGCACCAACGCCACATCGGCGGATCCGGGACCTTCGACATGGGCGGCTCGAACAGCGTCATCTCGACCTGTAGGAACAGCTCCCGGGCGCGCGGCCACCGGGACCGCAACGTCACCTCCGTGCGGATCGGGTTCCACTCGTCCAGCTCCCGCAGGGCCTCCGACAGCTCCGACAGCTGGGTGGCGATCTGCGAGCGGTCCCGCTGATCGAGGTCCCACTTGGTGAGGCCGGCCAGCAGCCCGTCGATCGCCTTCTCCAGATTGTCGGTGCCCATCGAGCCGAAGAACTCGTCCATCCGCGTGGTCGGCTCGTGGTCCTTGGACCACAGCGGTTCCCTGTCGACCAGGTACTGCCAATCGCTCCTCTTGGTCGCGTGTTCCAGGCCCTTCGCGGACCGCAGTCCGTAGCGCTGCCCGTCGTAGAACGACCCGGGACGCTTCACCGTCAGGAACGCGCACGGTGCGCCCCACTCGGCGGTCCAGTACTCGATCTCGATGTCGCTGCGGGTGAACGGGGGGGTCTTGTCGTTCATCTCAATCTCCTGTCTCATCGGGTGTTGCTGCTCAGCAGGGCGGCAACGATCCGGTCCATATCCATATGCTTGCTCTCGCGCCCCGGCTTGACCGCCCGTATCGTCCGCTCCAGGAACGACAGCAGGCTCCGGCGCTGCACGTCGACATACAGACTCTCACCCCGGTATTCCGGATCGCCGGCGATAAACACCAGCTGGGTGACCGTCTCGGCCATCGGGACAGCCCGGAAGTCACCCATCCCCGCTGGCGTCTGCCACATCGCGGCACTGCACAGCACCTCGCGGGATACCAGCCAGCGGGCCAGGTCGTGGTCGCAGGTGGCGCACCAGGGATCGGTGGAGATCGCCCAGACTGCCGGGTCGTGACCACACGATGGCCGCCGCTTCGGGGCGATCACGAGGTTGATGTCGTAGGGGTGATCCGCGCGGTAGACCATCGTCAGCACCAGGTGCAGACCGATCGGGCCGTGGGGGGTCTCGCGCCCCAGGCCGTCCATGTCGGCGCTGATCGGTCCTACAGGTGTGGGTGCGGGGCGGGGGGTTGGTGTGGTGGGCATTTCGCGGACTCCCAGCAGGTGTGATTGATCAGATGGGTGCGGGCTCGGACGGCCACCAGCCGGTGCGCTGTGCTGCTGGCCAGTACGTGAACGCACTTGCACGAGTTCGGGCAGAGCAGCTTGTAGTGCCGCCGCCCACCTCCGGTTACGGTCCAGTTGCGTGCCAGCGCGTCTTTGACCAGCAGCCGAATATCCGTGTTGCTTGGCTGTGCGTACACGGCCTCTCCTTCCTGGTCGGGGGTTGGCAACCCCCGTGGCGAGCGAGCCGCCGATGAACACGAAGAGCAGGCCGATCGGCAGGCCGGTGGTGACATACCCCTCCGATGTGGTGAATTCGAGGTGGTCGCTGCTGGCTGTGGGGACGAGTGCGGCAGCGGTCCAGCCCGCGATCAGACCGGCGATGATCAGGGTCGCGGAGGTGATGCCCAGGCGGGTGCTGCGGCGCATGGCAGATCTCCTTCCCGGTCGGCGGGGGTGACGGTGTAGTGGCCGCTGAGCCACCCTGCCAGGTGCAGCAGGGCGCTGTAGGCCGTGAGCGGGTGGTAGGGGGTGTGGACGATGATCGCGGGGGGTGCCTTTCTGGCTGGGGGGTCTGGACTCCAGGGTACTATCTGTCACACGGCGTGGCAACCAGCACGTTGGCGGGGGGCGAACCCCCCGCCTGGCGGTTCAGCCGATCTTGCAGCGGGTCAGGACCGTCTCCTTGCCGTGCTTCTCGGACTCGGCCAGCCTCTTCACCGTGCCGGTCAGCGTGACCTGCGCGCCAGCCTCGAACTCGTGGTAACCCGTCCGGAACCAGGTCACCACATCACCCTCGGCGGTGGTCAGCTTGTAGAGGGTGCTGGTGCCCCACTCGCTCTCGGAGTGGTGCGGCCTGGCCAGTATGCCGGTGGCCGAGATCTTCTCTTTCTCGAACCCGAGCCACTGGCGCTCGGCGATCTTGGCTTCTTTGGCCTCGCGGGCCGCCGCCCGCACCTCGTGATCCGCGGCCAGCTGACCCAACAACAGCTCCTGGTTGACGGTCAGCACGCTGTACAGCGCCCGACCGGCGAGGTCCAGCAGCAGCGGGGCGTGCTGGTCGGCCACCCGCTGGCGGTTCTCCCAGCAGGCCTCCCGGCCGCAGTCGCCGCCGTGGCCGCAGTCGTTGAGCCGACCGAACCGCTCGGCGATCGCGGCGGTCTGCGGGTTCGCGGCCAGCCATTCGGCGTGCAGGCGGTCCTCTTCCAGCCGCTTGGCCTCGCGCTTGGCGGCCCGGCGGTCTGCGGCCTGCTCGCGGTTGCGGATCTTGCGGGCGACCTCCAGGGCCGTGCCGCGCCCGACCGCCCGACCGAGACCGCTGCCGGCACACGGCCAACAGCGCCCGGCGTCGATCCCACCATATTCGGGGCGGAATCCGGTGCCGGTGCAGGTCCCGCAGATCTCGACATAGCTCTCGCCGATCCGGGCGATCTGCTGCCCGTCGAAGTGCCGGTGGCCGTCGAGCTGGATCACCATGCCGGTGGTTCGCCCGTTGTGGCCGAAGGTGCGGGCTGTGATCTCGGTGAGCTGGATCGTGAGCTTCGCCATCGTGTCCTCCTGGGGGTCGGGGGGCGGAGCGCCCCACCCAACAATTCTAACATCTTGACACACTGTGTGGCAAGCCGGGTGTCACGACAAGTGCCATCCGATGTGTGAGGTTCACCACACCACACCATGTCGACCACCTTGCGGCAACATGGCACGTCGAGGTACAATCGCGGCAAGGTGGAGGCGCTGCCACGGTCCGGCCGCCATCGAGTCGACTCGGTTCCACCCTGTTGACGTGCCAGTGCCGCTGCGGTCCGGCTGGGCGTGACGACTACAGACCATGTAGGCCCACCCAGTGCCAAGGAAGAGCAGCGATGCCTGAAAACGACGAGACCGTAGCCCCGGTCCCGCACACGTTCCCATTCCCCGTCCCGGCCGACTTCGCCACGGCCAGCAACGACGACCTCACCGCGCTCTCGCAGCAGTTGGCCGACTATGCAGGTCCGTTCGGCAGCCGCGCCCCGCACGAGCACACCGAGGACTCGGTCGGCGCGCTGGAGGCTTCCGCAGCCCTGGCGGTCCGCATCCGCCAGACCATGTCGACCCGGCTGGAGGCTACTGGGGCCGCAGACGCGTCCATGTCGGAGCTCCAGGCGCTCGGCCAGACCGCCAACACCTTCGCGGCGGCGAACGTCGTCGAGCAGGCCCCCGAGGTCCTGGAGGGCACCGTCGAGGCGGCCCCCGCCGCGGTGACCGCCGCATCCGGCAGTCGCAACCCGGGCGTCCGTCAGATCGGCCGCAGCGCACAGCCGACCCAGCTCCCCGCGCAGATGACCGCCGGCAGTGCCCTGGCGACCATGAGCGCGTCGGCGGACGTCCCCGGCTTCACCTCCGGCCAGGACCTGCCGACGTTCAGCGACGCCGCCCGAGCTCTCGCGGCCCGGATGGACAAGTACCCGACCATGACCGCCGGTCGGGCGAAGGCGCAGATGTCGAAGACCGGCCAGCGGATGCGGCCGATCACCACCTACGACCCGCAGGGTCGCAAGCTGGAGATGAAGAGCTACACCCGCCACGGCGCGGTGCAGTTCCAGCGCAACTTCCCGGACGAGCTGCGGGTGGTCGACGGTACCAACGGCTACAGCATCGCGGAATACGCCTCCAGCGAGCGGCGGCTGTTCGGCGGCAACCTGATGGAGTCGGCCAAGAACCGGGTCGTCACCGAGAAGCGCGGTCTGACCGCCGCCGCCGCCTGGTGTGCCGCATCTGAGGTCATCTACCAGCTGTGCGAGCTGGAGAGCCTCAGCGGCCTGCTGTCGACCCCGGAGCTGCAGACCAGCCGCGGCGGCTGGCAGATCCCGGAGCTCGGCGGCCCCGACTTCGCCTACATCTGGAACAACATCGGCAACGCAGGTGACACCCACCTGTCGGAGGCCGACGTCCAGGAGGACGTGGCGAAGATCTGTACCGAGATCCCCTGCCCGGACTTCGAGGACATCCGGCTCGGCGTGGACTACGTCTGCCTCACCGGCGGCCTACTCCAGCGTCGCGGCTACCCGGAGATCGTCGCCCGGTTCTCCCGGGGTGCGATGGTCGCACTGGCCCACAAGATGAACCGCGGTTTCATCGCGGACCTCGTGGCCGCATCCGGCCCGGCCATCGTGGTCCCGCAGATCGTCAACGGTGATGACGCCGCGTCGGCGATCCTCGCCGCGGTCGAGATGGCGATCGTCGACATCAAGTACCGCAACCGGATGGAGTTCGGCACCACCCTTGAGGTGGTCATGCCGATGTGGTTCCTGGCGCAGATCCGTGCGGCGCTGTCGCGTCGTCGGGGTGTCGCCCTGCTGTCGGTGTCCGACGCGGAGATCCTCGACTGGTTCACGATGCGCCGTGCGGTCCCGCAGTTCGTCTACGACTGGCAGGACGCGTTCTCCGACCTGCCGGGCGGTCCCGGTGCCGCAGACCCGATCGAGGCGCTGCCGACTTCCGGCCTGTTCCTGGTCTACCCCGCCGGCACGTGGGTCAAGGCAGTGCAGGACGTGGTCAGCCTCGACACGATCTACGACAGCACCAACCTGCAGACCAACCAGTACACGGCCATCTTCGCGGAGGACGGCTGGGCACCGCTCCAGATGTGCCCGGACTCCCGCCTCTACGAGGTGGCGCTCGACCCGTCCGGTGTCGTGGGCTGCTGCCCGCCCGAGCTGATCAGCTTCTGATCGCCCGGCAGCCAGCCGGACCATGATGAACATTAGAAGGGGGTGAGCAGGCGATGGCATTCTTGCCGCTGGCACCAGTAACACCACCGGAGCCCCGGGCGCGCAGGTACAACCTGCTCACCCTGGCCAACGGGCCGATCGAATACGAGCGCCTGCCCGGGGCGCTCAGTGACATCGACACCGGGGTGCCGCTGCGGCTCGCCGGTGGTGTCACCTACCAGGCGAACGGTTGCGGGGTCGCACGCGAGTACCCGATGGTGTGCGGCCCGGACGACGAATCGCCGGACCTGACCGACAAGACGTTCGACTTCGAAGTGCCGTTCACCGAGAACGAACCGTTCGTGGTGTACGCGACACTGCAATGTGGTTCCGCCGGGCGGACTGCCGCGCAGATGCGGGAACGCACCTTGCGGCGCTTCCATGACGGCGAGCCTACCGGCGTTGAACGTGGCTTGGCTCGCACGATGGCCGCAGCGGGTGGCCCGGAGCTGCTGTCGCCGGACCCGACCAACATCGTCGATGTGGTCTCCACGCTGGAGCGGTGGATCTACGGGTTGCAGGATGTGGACGTGGCGGGCGGCGGCACCACTGAAGGTGTGTCGTACGGCTACCAGGCGTACATTCACGCGCCTTCCGGGGTCGCCGCGTACGCCGGTGATGCTCATCTGGTCGAAGATGACCGGGATGGCAACGGACCATACAAGCGGACCCCGCTCGGGTCGATCTGGGTGTTCGGTGGCGGCTACAACGGCGCTGCCCCCGGCGAGGCCGATCCGGTCGCCGGGGTCGACTTCATCTACGTCACCGGCCAGGTGACCGTGTGGCGCGACCCGGACGTGCAGATGCCTCCGGAGCGCCAGACGTTCAACCGCGGTCAGAACCAGTGGTTGGGGCTGGCCGAGCGGGCTTATGTCGTGGGCTTCGACTGTCATGTCGCCGCTGCCGGCTTCGAGTACGGGGCCGGGGTGTCGGTCTGATGCTGGTAACTCTCCATCTGGCTGAGGGCCAGACCGCCAAGCAGCTGATCGGTGAGGTCACCCGACTGGCCGGGGGTGCGCGTCCGCGTAGCGTCTCCGGTCGTTTCGGGGTCCTGGTCGATGCGGAGCTGGCGTACCGCTACCTCGCGGCCCGTTACGTACCGCCACCGGCTCCGATGCCGGTCCGGGAGTTGGCGTCTCCCCCTCCGACGCCAGCGGTGCCCGTCTCCGCGCCAGCGGTGCCCGTCTCCGCGCCAGCGGTGCCCGTCTCCGCGCCAGCGGTGCCCGTCTCCGCGCCAGCGGTGCCCGTCTCCGCGCCAGCGAAGAAGGTCACGGCCAAGAAGACCCCACCCAAGGCCACTACTGCGAAAGGTGAGTGACCCGTGCCATCCATCTGCCATAGCCCGATCCAGGGCACCAGGATGCGGGTCACGCGCCTGGACAACTGCGGTGCCCCCGTCGAGGGCGACTGTTCGACTGTCGTGTCGGAGGGCTTCATTTCGGTCCAGATGACCGACAACATCGAACCGCCGGACGAGATCAAGCAGAAGAACGCCGCCGGCAGGTACTGCTACCCGCCGGTCCGGACCGACCCGCTGTTGAACTGGATCGAAGTCGCGATCCAGTTCTGTGAGGTCGACCCGGAGCTGTTCGAGATCGTCACCGGCTCGCCGATCGTCATTGACGACGCGAGTCCGGAGCCGAACGCGATCGGTTTCGGCACCGACACCGACACCTACGCCACAGCGCGGTTCGGCCTGGAGGTGTGGACCAACCTGGCGGGCGATGTGGCCTGTTCGGAAGACGGGGAGCGGTTCGGGTACCTGCTCCTGCCGTTCATGAAGGAAGGTACCTACGGGGACCTCACCATCGAGAACGGCCCGATCAACTTCACGGTCAACGGCATCACCGCCGGGGGCTCCCAGTGGGGGGTCGGGCCGTACGACGTCGTCCTGGACGCCGCCGGGCTGCCGTCGCCGCTGCTGGCCGCGATCCCGACCACCCGCCACCGGCAGTGGATGCTCACGCAGCTCCCGCCGCCAGAGGCATCCTGCGGCTGCCAACCGCTGGTCATCCCGAGCGTCTAACGCGATGCTGCGGGCCTCCTCACTGAGGCCCGCAGCATCGCCCGGAGGGGGAGGGGCCAGTGACGGCAGTCGGCTACACGTCCGGCGATCCACGGAAGGTCAGCCGCACTGGCGACACCATGTCGGGGGACCTGGAGTTGCTCGGCGCGGCCGACCTGACGGTCGCCGATGACGTGACGGTCGGCGACGACATGGATGTTGCCGGGACATCGACCGTCGCGTTCACCGGAGCCACCCTCAACGTGGCCCAGCTGCTGGCCATCGGGCTGTCGACCGCGATCATCTCCGGCGGCGACATGACTCCGAACACCGACCCGACAAAGATCGACATCTCGGCGACGACCGGCTACATCGTCACCTACAATTCGACGGCACCGCTGAGCCCGACAAACCCGATGCTGACCTTTGTCAGTGCCCCCGCGCAGATCGGCATTACGCCGGCAGTCGTCCCGGTCACCTTCTTCATGTTCGACAACACCGCAACCCTGATCCAGCAGGCGACCGTGCCGACCCCGACGCAGCGCCGCACCCACCTATTTGTTGGGATCACCGCGACTGTTGCCGGCATCATCGTCGTAGACCAGTCCCTGCCGGTCATCCCGAGCCAGCTCAACAACCAGCTGGTCGACCTGATTAACGGCCTGGGTCCATACAGCACCGCCGGCAACGTTGTGTCAGCCAACGGCGTCAACCTGACTTTCAACAAGACTGCCGGGGCCATGTTCGCCCGAGCATTCTCGCAGGTCCCCACCCCGCAGGACCCCCACAACGCCAGCCTGGCGGCTCAGACGCCAGTACAGTTTCGGGGCATCACCGCCAGCCCGGCATTCTTCGGCCCCCTGACGTCGACCCTCGATGTGGCAAACTACGACCCGGGCGGCCTGGGGGTCATCACCCCTGTTGGCGGAGGCGCGAACACGACGACAAACTTCCGGGTGGTTGGATTCGCCAACAACACGATCCCCGAGCAGATTCTGGTCCAGTACGGGCAGAACACCTACTCGTCCCTGGCGAACGCGGTCGCAGCCCTCGGATCGGGCGCGTTCATTCCCAACCAGGCCCTGTCTGCCGGAGCCCTGCTGGGTTGGATCTCCGTCATCCGGACCGCCACCAACCTGTCCAACCCGGCACAGGCCATATTCACCAAAGCTTCGAAGTTCGCGACCCCCTGAGGACGGATATGGCAAGCAATGAAGGCCACGTACATTGGTCGCGGTTGGCCGACGAGACGGTCAACTACCTCGACCAAGAGTTGCAGGCCACCAGCGATGTCAGCAACATCAAGACAGATGCTGTGAACATCGGCGACGACCCGATCGGCCTCATCCGCATCTGTGCCGTGGGGTCGATCGAGACCGGGCTCGCGCTACCGACCGAAGGATGGGAGGCCATCCCCGGCACCGACCCGATCCTTGAAGCCCGGATGGACGCCCACTACCCCTCCGACTACATCCGCGTCCGACAGCAGTGAGGAGGCCGACACCATGACCAACTATGCGCAGGGCAGCACCGCAGTCTTGAGTGCGCAATTCCGCGAATTCGCGCCGGACGGCCCGCTCACCAACGTCGACAACCTGACGATCACCATCGTGCCGCTGCTCGGCGGTACGGCGGCGCTGGCGACCACCAGTGTCGGGATTACCAACCCGGCGACCGGCATCTACGGCTACCCGTGGTTCGTGCCGTTCAGCATCGCTACCGGGCAGTATGTCGTCATCTGGGAGGGTGACGATCCCGGCACCGGCGACCCGGTGACGGCCACCGAGCAAACCGGCGTCACACTCCCCAACGCTACCGGCGGCGGGATCGATGGCCCGTGCGGCTGGGACATCGACACCAGCTGTGTTGCGAACTGGGACGAACTCCCGGAAGCGGCACAGATGGTCGGCTATCACCTGTCCACCCTCATGCTCTGGGCGTTGACCGGCCGCCGGTTCGGCCAATGCGAGATCACTGTGCAGCCATGCATGGAGCGCAAGCGCTGGCCGCTGTACGAGACCTTCCCGGTGCCCAGCTACGGGGGTGGCGGGGCAGGCGGGTTCGGCGGGTTCTTTCCGTACATCCTGGACGGCTCGTGGTTCAACGGCGGATGCGGGGGCGGATGCCGCTGCCGCGCCCGATGCGAGGTCGCCCTGGACGGGCCGACCGACACCGCCAGCATCTTGGAGGTCACCACCCACGGGGAGGTGATCGTACCGACCGCCTACCAGATCCAGAACGGCTACCTGCTGGTGCGCACAGACGGCCACTGCTGGCCCGGCTGCGTCAACTACAGTGACCAGGACCCTGCCGCGTTCACGGTCAATTACCTGCGCGGTGAGGAGCTGCCGCCGGGGTTGCAGATCGCCGCGGGCATCCTCGCGGGCGAGTTCGCGATGTCATGCGCGGGGGACGACAACTGTCGGCTGCCGGCACGGTTGACGTCGCTGACCCGCCAGGGTGTGAGTGTTCAGGTGGCGACGATCAACAGCTACCTCGATCTCGGAATGACCGAGATCCCCGAGGTCGACGCGATCGTGGTAGCGCTGAACCCGTACCGCCAGGTCGAGCGGTCCCGGGTGTATTCGCTGGACCGGCCGCGCCCGCGCATGGTGACCTGATGTCGGTTTCCGACAAGGTGATCAAACCGGTGGCGCACCGACTGCTGGCCTGCCTGGACGAGCAGCGGTTGAAGATCGACGCCGACGTGCGCCCCGCGTTGATCGGCCTGCGACCCGGCAACGTGATGGATCTATTGCTGTCGATGAACGACAGCGAATGCTGCAAGGGCATCGCCTGGGTGCGGGTCGATGGGGTGTTCCCGTCCGCCGACAACTTTCCGAACCCCGACCTATTGCCGATGCAGCGATGCGGCATCCGCCAATGGGCGATCCGGTTCGAGATCGGCATCGCCCGGTGTGCCCCGACGCCGGGAGCACGAAAGATGACCACCACCGACGTGTGGAACACCGCCGCGGACCAGATCTACGACGACTTCGCGGCCCTGGACAAGACCATCTGCTGCTTCGCGGACGGCTACCGTTGGGCGTGGGTGGCCGGGCAGTGGACGCCTCTGCCGACCGGCGGTGCCTGTATGGGCGGCTCGATCACGCTGACGGTGGCGGCCCCGGCCTGCAACTGCGGGCCCGACGACTCGCCGTCTTGACAGTCAACTGATATACTCGGGTGATGAACCCCCCCGGACCCGACCCATACCAACAGCGATATCTCGACCACCAGAGTCGGAAACGCGACGTGCTGGCGCAGCTGTTGGCCGAACGCCACAGCGACCGGATGTTCACCGACGACCAGCTGTCGACCAGCGACTTCGGCGTGCTGGCCGATGCGATCTTGACCGCGCCATCCTCGTGCGACCGCCGGGCGGTCTACTCGGTACCGGTAACCGACCGCGACACCAAGGCCCTGCTCGGCGGCCTGCTGGTCGGCGGAGTCGGCTGGGTCCACCGCGCGCCGCTGGTCTTCCTCCTGCTGGCCGACCGGGATGCCTACAAGGCGGGCGACGAGGTCACCCATATGCCCTACCTGGACGCGGGGGCGATCATCGGCCAGCTCGGGCTGGCCGCCGCCGCGCTCGGGCTGGTGGGCAGTTGCATCAACCCGAACATCCGCGAAGCCCACCTGCCGCTGTTCGAAGCGCGGTTCGGCCCGGATCTGTTCTGCGGGGCGTACGCGGTCGGCCACCCCCGGGGACAGACGCCCCCGTGGGTCCTGGAGACCAGCTGATGCCCCGGCTGGTCGCGGTCTACGCACGCCGCCACGAACCGCAGTGGCTGGTCGATGAGCTGCACGCCAACCTGTCACCGTGGGTCGACGCCCTGGTCGAGGTCGACGATCGGATGCGCCCGGCCACCGAACCGTGGGGCCACGAGGGGGCGCTGCGTGCCCGGCAGTGGCAGGCCGCGATGCAGGCCGGTGCCGACTGGGTGTTGATGGTCGACCCGGACGAAAGGCTCGAGGATCGAGCTGGCGATGCAATCCGCCCGCTGATGGACGGCCGGGATGCACTCTACCGGGTGACGCTGCGGGAGCTGTTCCAGCCGACCGCCTACCGGATCGACAGCAAGTGGGGGGTGCTGCGCCGCACGCGGCTGTTCCCGCTGCGACCGGGTCAGCAGATGTCGGCGAAGGCGATCCACGCTCCCGCGGTGCCGGTGTTGACCAACCTGCCCCGGCTGGAGGTCGATGTCAACCTGTACCATCTGAAGATGATCGAACCGGCCAATCGGCAACGGCGGGCGGCGGCCTACAACCGGGCGGAGGCGCAGCACGGGGTGCGCCGCCGGCAGTGGGGTGCCATGTCGCAGACCAGCGGGATGCGGCTGGAGCAGATCCCCGGTGGCCGGCAGTTCACCCCCGGCTACAGCCGCCCCTACATCATCCCACCGTCAACATCCCCCGGAAGGCTCGTACGTCGATGAAGCTCATCCACCACGCCAAAGACCCGTGCCGGTGTCACGATAAACTCGAAGAGTACGAGAAAGGTCTCGCCGAGGGTGTCGTGCTCGGGGTGGGTTCCATCGTGGAGTGCGACTGCGGCGAGCGCTACAAGCTGATTGACGACCAGCGCGAGGGGCCGTTCTGGAAGCGCATCATCCCCCCACTATTGGCCGGTTTTGGTCGCGCCCCCTCCGAGATCCTCTACCACCGGGAGTCGCCGTGACTCCGCTGGACGTCGTCTACATCGTCAAAGCGGGCGAGAGCAACGAGGAGCTGCGCCACAGCCTGCGCAGCCTCGCCAACATGCCGGTCCGGCAGGTGTGGATGGTCGGCTATCGCCCGAAGTGGGTCAAAGAGACGGTCGGCTACATCCCGGTGGTCCAACGCGGCCAGAAGAACCAGAACACCTGGCACAACTGGCGGGCGATGGCCGCCAGTGCCGAACTGCCCGACCGGTTCGTACTGATGAACGACGACTTTTTCGTGATGCGCCCGGTCACGGAGGTCCCGACCTACCACCGCGGCAACCTGGATGTGATGATCGACTGGTATGCGCAGCAGCGGTTGAACAGCTGGCGCAGCCGGGCAGTGTCGACCCGCGCCCTGCTGCGGGCGGTCCACCCCGATGTCGAGCTGTACAGCTATGAGCTGCACCTGCCGCTGACGGTCGACAAGGCGGCGATGGCCGAAGCGTTGAACCACCTGGCGCACAGCCGCCGCGCCCCGGCCGAGCTGTACAACAAGCGGACCTGGTATGGCAACCACGCCCAGATCGGCGGGGTGAAGGTCGGCGATGTGAAGACGATGGGTGGGAAGGCGGGGATGCCGACCACCGACCTGCCGTTCCTGTCGACGTCGCCGCACAGTTGGCCCGGCCTGGTCGGCGGGACGGTGCGCCGGATCTTCGCCGAGATGTCCCCCTACGAGCGGGTCCCGAGCAGCGGCCTGTACCGCCCATCGACGCTAACGAGCCGGAGGCTTACCCGTGTCGGACAATGACCACCCGCTGGTCCACATCCGTGTGACCGTCAACGTCAACAGCATGCGGCGCGGGCAGGAGCTCCAGGTCCCGCTGACCGAGCACATCGAGGGCCTGTCGCTAGCCGGGTACATCCAGATCCTCGGGCACGTCCACCCGCCGGTCCAGGCTGCTGCCGAGCCGCCGCCCGGGGTGGCCGCGTCAGCGGTGGCCGAGCTGATAGAGCCCGAGCCGGCCGAGGCCGTGCCGACCCCGGCGAAGCCGAAGCGCGTGCGCTCGAAGGTGGTGGTCGACGATGGCGGTAGCGAGGGTTCGTCTTAACCTCAACCTCGGGGTGGTCAACGACATCGGGATGGACGAGGCCCGCCGGCACGTCCTGGACATGACCCGGGCGACGTTGAACCGGGCGAACGTACTCACCCCCGTACGGACCGGCAACCTGCGCGGCCACAACGACATGCGGCTGTGGGAGACCGGCCTGGTCGCCTACGGGGAGGTCTTCAACAACGTGCAGTATGCCGCTGCCGTGCACAACGGGGCCGACCCGCGGGTGATCGAGGCGAAACCCCGGGCGGGTGGCCGGCAAGGCGCGCTGCGGTTCAAAGCCGGGAGCCGCTACATCTACCGCAAGCGGGTTAACTGGCCGGGCACCCGCCCCCGTCCGTGGCTGACCACCGCGATGATCCAGGTAGCGCCACAGTACGGGTTCGAGATCGTCGACATCTAGACATGCTGCTGCCCCCGAAACTCGGGGGCAGCAGCCTTAGAATGGCTCGTAACGCCATCCGTCAGCGGCCAACGCGGCCACCATCGCCTCGAACTCGGCGATCGGGAGCTGGACCACAGTGAACGGATATAGCCCGGTCGCCTTCACGCCGAGCCCCGCCGCCTGCCCGATGGCCGACCCCAGCCGACCATTGCGCGCCTGATCCTTGCTGCGTTGGGCGTCGGCTGCGGCGATGCGCTCCCGCCGGGCCTTGCCGACCTGCGGCGCGATCTGCTCGTAGGGTCCGCGCAGCGCGTTCAACATCGCGATCTTCAGCCGGGGTTGGGGATACTCGCCGGGCCCGTCCTGGACCTCGACCAGGATGCCACGGGTGCCCATCAGGGTCGGCCTGCCGACATCACGGTACTTCCTGGTGTGGAAGTCCCACTTCCAGTGGCGCACGACCGGGTCAAGGACCTTCACCTCCGGCGTGTCGAACCTGGACCAGCCTTCCGCCCATTTGTTGGACGGGTCCCAGTACAGGATGTCGTCTTCTTTGATCTCGGTTGCCTTCACGGCGTCTCCTAACGGTTGACTGGCGTCGTCTAGCGATTGAGCAGCCGCTCGTACCAGCGCAGGGGGCGCAGGTTGACGCGACTGACGGGGTAGAGCGTGGTCTTGTGGGCGATCAGGATGGTGTCTGGGGTCGGGCCGGGGGCGACAGCGTTCACGTAGTCACCGGTCGCCCGGTGGCGCAGTCGCTGGTAGCGGTCGAAGATGCGGTGTCTATGGTCCATTGCTGCCTCCACGGTCGGGCCGGGGGGCCATGCGCCCCCCGGCCTGGTGGTCAGTCGTTGGTGCCCAGGATGTGCGCCATGCCGTTGTCGATCAGCCACTGGCGACCGGCGGTCGTGGCCCGATAGAACGGGTTCGCGTCAGCCGCCTCGACCAGTTTCATCCGCTGCAACCGCCGAACGGTACCCCCGGTGCCCTTGTGGCCCCGGGCGTAGCCGACATCCCCGGTGGCGTACCACTTCAAATATGCCTCCTGGGTGGGGGTCAACTTCGGGGTGTGGACCGCGCTGGTCGGGCGGGTGGCCGTCTCTTCCGCGTGGTGGGCGGCGGCAGCCTGGGTCGGGACGGCCAGCGCGGTGCGGATCTCGCCGAGCGCGACAGAGGTCCAGGCGTGCGAGTCGACGCGGATCGCGACCCTCTCGCCGAGCTTGAACCACCGGTCCTTGCCGCTCTGGTAGACCCAGCGGACGTGGGTGCCGTTGGCGGTACGAATGGTCTCGACGCGCTCCAGCGTGAAGTTCGGAGCGTACTGCTCGTCTTTGACCGGCCACAGACACACCCCCAGCGGGGCGTCCTGTGCTGCGACGGTCGTGTCGACCAGGGTGGGGGTCGGGGTGTTCATCGGGTCCTCCTCAGGCGCTCTGCGGCGGAATGGCCGCGATCAGGATGTTGATGTAGTCGATGTCGGTCGGGTCGGCTCCCGCGGCGACCCTCACCGCGTCTTCTTCATAGGCGCGGGCGATGGCCTCGTCGGCCTCGGGGAACCGGCGCTCCAGCTCGGTGATGACCCAGCTGCGAGACAGCAGGATCTCGGGGGTGGGCTTGGTGTTGGCGGCGCTGTCCAGGTGCCGCAGGGTCTCGATCAGGGTGGCGGTGGATGCACTGCCGTAGATCATGCGGAGCTGGGCGGTAACGTCGATGGCCATCGGGTCCTCCTCGGGTTGGGGCGGGTGTCAGCCCGCGATGAGCTGGTCGATAGTCGGCAGGCTGTCCCGGTCGGTCTTGCGGGCGCTGCCCACGACATTGAAGGTCGCGCTCCGGGGGTTGGGGTTCTCCGCCAGCTTCTTGATGAGGATGTTCTCGGCTTCCCGGATGGTCCGCGCGTCGACAACCACCCGGATGGTCTGGTCGGTTCCGAGAAACCGGATCTCCGCGATCTTCGCCATGGGGGTCTCCTCGGGTGGATGGGGGGCGGGCAATCTGGCCGCCAACCCCCATCCTACCGTCCTGACACGCGACGTGTCAAGTGGTGTGTCACTTCGCCATCTTGCCATAACAAGTGCGGCCGAGACCCCTTTCAATCGAAGAACCCTCCGTAAGAATGATCCCGCAGCGGCAACAGGAACCGTAGAGCTTGCCCCACGCCATCGCGTCTTCGAGGCTCATCTTCCACTCGGGCCGCAGCCGCTTGATGGCCCCCGGAACGTAGACGAAGCCATGGGTGGCGGTCTTGCCCCGCACCAGCCTGGGCTCTTCGAGGGCAACGAGCTGTTTTGCGTAAAGCTGGCCCGAACCGTGGTGGGCGACCTGCACCTTCCAGATCGTGCCATCTCCGTCTTCGTACATGCCTTCCGTGACCCCGGCCAGCGGCTCTCCGATGGCCGGCACGGGGGCGGCGGGTGCCGGACCGTCCGCCATCTCCTGGAGCCGCGCGGCGAGCTTACGCCCCTCGTCGTAGGCCATCGTCGCGAGCCGGGCCGCGAACGCCTCATCCATCGCCGGGTTGCGGCTGCCGTCTGCCTTGCCCATCTTGCGGGTCCACAGGTCCTGGAGGTGGACCCGCAGCTCGGGGTTCAGTGGCCGGGGGGTGCTGGCGAGGATCGAGATCAGGTTGTCGATCTGGCGGCTGATCCCCTGGCGGGTGCGGGTCGGCAGCAGCTCGGTCAGCTCGGCGCAGACCGCCTTGTCGTGGCCCCACAGACGGCGCAGCAGGTCGGTCGCGTAGCCGATCTGGCCGGGCTGCGCCATGTCGGGCTTGCGGGCCTTCTTCGGGCCGCCCGTGCGCTGCATCGGGAACCCGCCGCCCGCGATCGGGGAGGGCCCCTCCTTGCTGTATTTGTCGATCAGCCGCTGGTTGATCTCCAGCTCGGCGGTGGTGCCGCCGTTGGCCAACAGATATTGCCTGGCGTCCTGGACCATCTCCAGCTCGGTGCTGGCGACTGCGAGTGCCATCTCTATCCTCCTGCGTGTCACGCCCGGGGGCGGGTGTAGCAATCAGTCTACCATGGTGGCACGGGACTTGACAAGCGATGTGGCACGTGGCGTACACCCCCCCGGTGTGGCACGTGTCACACCACGTCGAGTGGCACCCGACTTGACACATCGCGTGTCAGCTGGTAGAGTTATCTCTATCGGGGCCCGCCCCAGGGCCCCGCCCCCCGAAGGAGCCAGCCATGACGAAGACCCCCGCCGCCGCCAAGGCCCTGAGCAACTGCGCCTGCTCGGAGTTCGAGATCGGGATCACCACCGAGGAGGACGGCCAGCCGGACTTCGATGGCAGTAACACCGAGTGCTCGTCCACCACACGGCGCGTGTTCTCGCCAGGCCATGATGCTCGTCTCAAGTCGCTTCTGATCCGCGCCGGGGTCGAGGGCCTGGAGGTCCGCCACAACAGCGGCATCACCTACGGCGACCCGGTCAGCGCGGCCCGCCAGTTCGGATTCGCCGAGATGGTTGCCGCCGGCATTCAGCGGAGCATTGCCAAGGCCGCCGCGAAGGCGGAGAAGGCCAACGCCCCGAAGGCGGCCCGCAAGCCCGCCGCGAAGAAGAACAAGGAGGCCGCCGCCGAGCGGGCCGCCGCCCTGACCGCCAAGATGGCGGAGGTGGCCGGGAAGGTCACGATCGCCGAGACCCCCGCCCCGGTGGCCGAGCCGATCGTCGAGGCCGCCCCGGAGGTCACGGAGGCCCCCGCCGGCACCGTTCGGATAAAGCTTGGCCGTTGGGAGTACAGCGCGACGATCGCCGCGAACGGCGACGCGAACTACTCGGACGCGAAGGGCAACGCCCGGGTCGCGGTCGAGGGCAACTACAAGCTCGCCTGATGACGCCGGGCCGATGGCCACCCCCCACGGGGGGTGGCCATCCCCGTATGTCGGTTCACCTCGACGACAGGGTGGTCGGGGTGTTATGCTGGCCGGTATGACGACGACCAAGGCCCCCACCGCGACCCCCGAGCTGCATATTGAGCTGCCGCTGCGGGACGAAACCACCCGCCGGATGCGGGGTGTCTTCCCCGACGAGAATCAGCTGGCCGTGTGGCAGTCCTCCGGCGAGCGGTTCGCCCGGCTCGGCGAAGACTGGACCCGCCGGGAAAAGGCGCTGTCCAACCTGCCGGAAGACGACCAGCGGGTGGTGGCCTTCCGGCGGGAGCGCGGCCAACAAGCCGGGCGCACCCTCGGACGGGCACTGACCATGTTGAAGTCTGCGCTGGCCGAAGAGCGCGACCACGACTGGCTGGAAGACCAGCTGCTGTTCGGGCAGATGGACCTGGGCGAGGCGATGCAGATCATCACCCTGTTGACCGCTGAGCTGGGCAAGGTCAAGCAGGAGCGCCAGACCGTCAAGAAGGCCGCCGCCGGCAAGGCGAAGCTGGTCGTCTGACCGTGGACATCGACGCGCTCCCGTCGCTGCGGTGCTGGGCGGTCGAGGTCGACATCGGCGGGGAGGCCTACCGCATCCCACCGCTACCCGCGGCCGACTGGCTGATCGCCATCTCGGCCAGCTTCACCCGGGTGGTGCCGGGGATGCTGGAAGGCGACATCGAGGACCTGCTCGATCGGGTGTCCTACGGCGATGTGCCGTATGCCGAGGTCCGCGCCGCCAGCCGTGACGCTATCGCCCAGGTGGCCGGGATGAAGTGGTGGGCCGCCGCGCGGCTGGTGTACTATCTGGGCAGCCACTGGAGCACGATCGGCGGGGCGTTGCTGCTGCGCGGTGCCGACCCGTCGACCCACTCGATCGGTGCTGTGCTGACCTCGACCTACCGGGTCCTGCTGGAGAACTGCAAGAACGAGCAGGAGCGGGTCAAGCTGGATTACGAGCTGGAACGGCCACCCGCCGGTATCCCGATCTCGCAGATGTATGACGCAAACAAGGCGACCGCCAGCTTCATGGCCCTCGCGAACGCGCCGGGCGGCTGATGTGCACCTGCTCGTGTTGCGAGGACGCCCAGGAGCGGCTGAAGTTCGATCGCGAGCTGCGCGACGCCTGTAGCTGCGCGTGGTACCAGGAAGAAGAGCAATGCGACTGCAGTTTCTGCCTCTGGGCGGTCTCGATCAACTAGAGATGGTCTTGCGGGCCGCCGCCAGCCACCGCCAGGCGGTCGGGTTCTTTGCGATCCCCCACAGGTCGGCCACCGCCTGCGCACCACCGCCGGGCCGCCGGGTGCGCATCGCCCAGTCGTGTACGGCCAGCACCCGGACGTAATGGTCGCGGTCCCAAGAGCGCGACCCGCGCGACCGCGGCCGCGCGAGCATCCGGTAGTAGATCTCCCCGCCTTGGCCGAACATCTCCGCCGCGGCGACCTGTAGGATCTGCGCGGTCGGCAGCCTGCCGAGCCGGGCCGCTGTGATGCACATCCCCGGTTCGCGGGCTTCGACCTGCATCCGGTCGATGCAGGCCCGCCCGTCGATGTCGACCACCCACACCCGTACGATCCAGGGGGCGTGTGGGTCGTCGACGGTGATCGAGCCGTCCGGGTCCTGCGACACCTGCGCCCGGTCGACGTCCAACAGCGGCTGGACCGGCCTGCGGGTCACCAGTACACCACCCACCATGACGCGGCCATCGCCAGCGAGACGGCCAGGGCGAACGCGACGACCATCCGGGCGCAGCCTTTCCGGCCTCCGATCTCGCTGACGGCTCTCGCCTCAACCCGGGGATATTCCACCTCGTCGGGCAGCAACGACACTCCCCGGCTCGCCAGCCGCGCGGCACGGCGGGGACAGCGCGGGCGATGCCGGTGGTTGATGCTGCAACAGGTGCCCTGGTCGCAGCGCTCGAACGCGGTCTGCCAACGTTCGCGCTCGTCCGGGTCGATTGATTGGCTCACGATCGGGTGCCCGCCCGGTGCAGCACGGTGTCGACCCCGGCGATGATGGTGACGTTGACCCTGGGTAGCAGTGATTGCAACCGGGCGCTCATCTGGTCGACCTCCCCAGGGGGGATGTCGCGGTCGGCGGTGACGAACATCAGCTCGTCGCCGCCATGCAGGTGCACGACAGTTGCCCCCGCCCGGCCGAGCTGCGCCATCGCAATGGCGGTCGCTGCCTGGTCGCGGTTGCGCTGGTAGAGCTCCCACAGCTCATCCGGCATCGGGACCCTCAGGTCAAACCAGCCGCTCAGGTAGATGTGGGGGCGTCCGAGCATCCGGTTCTCCTGCTCGCGGTCCCACTTCGCCATCCGCTCGATCCGCATCTGGCCGTCGCGCAGCTCGATCGCTGGCCACATCGGGATCTGGTCCATCTCAATGCCGTTGGACTCCAGCCACAGGCGCATCGGGTCGTTTACATCGGGGGTGTAGCCGGCACACCCGGCCAGCTCAGATTCTGTCGTTGTCACGAAGTGATCATACCACGGAGCTCGCGTCTGACGCACACATGCCTGTACGGTTGGGGACATGACCCAGCCCGGCCGTGCGGGACGCGCCTCGATCGAGATCGTCGGCGATGTCTCCAAGCTCGGCCGGCAGCTGGAGCGCGACGCGCAACGTGCCGTCAGCGACATCGACCTGGACACCTCCAACCTGTCCAAGCAGATCGGCGATGGGTTCAAAGATGGTGTCGCCGAGGCGGTCGAGAGTCTAGAGGAGATCGACCCGGCGGCGGCCCTGGCGTCAGACAACCTCGTCGACCGGTTCAGGGGGGCCGCCGACGAGATCGCAGACGCCTTCGACCGCACGGGTGACCGCGTTCGGAACACCTTTGACAGGAACCGGAAGGACTCCGACCGGCTGTTCGACAGCATCGGCGAGAACGCCCGGGACACGGGTGAGGATGTAAAAACCAACCTGCTGCGGCCGTTGACCTCCGGTTTCAGCCGACTCGGCGAGACTATCACGTCAGCGGGGTCGGCCCTGGTCGGTTTCGCAGTGACCGGCACCAACCCGGCGGGTCTGCTCTCGCTGGCCGCCAACGCAGCGGCGGTGGCCGCCGCCACCCCGGTGATCATCGGACTCGCGGCAGCGCTGGCCGACCTGGCCGGTGTCGTAACACTGCTGCCCGGGGTGATCGGTGCCCTGTCCGCATCTCTGATCGTCGGCATCGTTGCCTTCCAGGGCTTCGGCGACGCCATCAGTGCGGTTATTGCCGGTGACCCGGAGAAGATCGCCGAGGCGATGGAACGGCTGGCCCCCGCAGCCCGCACAGTCGTCCGGGAGTTCGAACGTGTCCTACCGCTGTTCCGACAGCTCGGCGACGAGATCCAGCAGGGATTCTTCGGTCAGCTGACCGGCATCGTCCAGCGGTTCGGCGAGACCGCCCTGCCGCGGCTGCGCAGTGAGTTGCTGACGCTGTCGGCAGTGATGGGCCGTGCGTTCGGCGACCTGGGCGACCTGATCACCGCCACCGAGAACGTGTCGATTCTCGAACGCCTGATCATCTCGACCGCCCGGGTGACCAGCGATCTGGGCGCTGCGTTCACCAACCTGGGTCAGGCGTTCTTCAACGCTATCGACGCCGGGCTGCCGTCGCTGGAGACGCTGTCCACACGGCTCGCCGATGCCATCACGAACTTCGCGAATTTCATCAACGCCTCGATCGCCGACGGGTCCTTCCAAGCGTTCCTGGACGACGCGATCGCCACCCTCGACGAGCTGCTGGCGCTCGGCGGGGCGGTCGGCGAGCTGCTCGGGGTCCTGTTCACCGGCACTGACGACGCGGGCCGCAGTTTCATCGCCACGCTGACCGACCTCACCAAGCGGCTGACCGAGTTCTTCAAGAGCGCCGAAGGTCAAGACGCGCTCGAAGATTTCGGCGAGATCATGGCCGCGGTCGGGATCATTCTCGGGGTCGGCTTCAACATCCTGCGCGACCTGATCGACCTCTTCACCGAGCTGGATGACATCGTCAACGCGACGATCGAGACGGTGCAGGCGCTCGGCCTCGGGATGGCCGAAGCCTGGGACATCATCACGGGCGCGGTGTCTACCGGAGTCAGCGCGGTCGGACAGTTCTTCACCGACCTCGGGTCGGACATCGCCGATATCTGGGATGACACCGTGGGGGTGATCTCCGGCGCGATCGACACCGTAGTGGCGTTCGTCTCGGCACTGCCCGGACGCATCGGCGCGTTCATCGAGTCGATCCCCGGCAGGGTGAGAACCGCGCTGGATGCCATGGTCGATCTGATTATCGATATCCTCGGCACCGCGATCGCCACCGTGATCGTATTCTTCACCGATATGCCGGGTCAGGTCATCGGGGCGCTGACCGCGTTCCTGGTCGCGGTCCGCGATGTGTTCATCGGGGCCCGCGACGAGGCGGTCGGCTCGCTGACCAGCATCGGCACCTTCATTGAATCGATTCCCGGATTGTTGGCCGGGGCCTGGGAAGCTGTCGTGCGGCAGGTGGTGTCGACATTCACCATCGTGAAGGATTTCATCACCGCCGCCTGGGAGGCGATCATCCTGTTCATCTCCAGCATCCCCGGGCGGGTCGGGGCGTTCTTCCAGCAGATGAACGACGCCGTGGTGGCCCGAGTGACCTCCCTCGTGGAGTTCGTCAAGGGCATCCCCGGTCAGGTGCTCGCGGCGGTCGGCAACCTGGGGCGGCTACTGTACAACGCCGGGGCGAACGTTATCCAGGGTCTGATCGACGGGATCAGCTCCCGGATTGGCCAACTGCGCGACAAGATCTCCAGCGCGGTCCAGGAGATCCGTGACCATTTGCCGTTCTCACCCGCGAAGAAAGGCCCGTTGTCGGGCAGCGGCAGCCCCCAACGTGCGGGTGCGGCCATCGGGTCGATGATCGCCTCCGGTCTGGACAGCCAGCTGGCGTCGATCGCCGGGGCCGCTGGCCGTGCCGCCGACGCGGCGGGGATCTCGTTGTCGCCGCTGGGCGACGCGGGCGTGACACCCCTGGCGTCGCCGCTACCGGGCCAACGCGGGACGGTGTTGTCCCCGGTGTCGGAGCGTACTGACGAGCAGCTGGTCGTCCTGGTCACCATCGGCGGGGAGGAGGTCTTCGCGATCATCGACAAGAGGGTCGAGGCGGCGGTCAGCACTGAGGTCCGCCGTCTGGTGGCCGGAACCCGGGGGATCTGATGCCGATCATCGCCGCCTACACCGACCACCCGACACGGCCGTACGTGCGGGTGGAGATCAACTGGGCGGACGTACCCGCGGCCAACTATGCCGGGGTCTCGCGGGTCGACGTCGAGACCGGCGAGTGCACCGAGCTGCGCCCCTACGTCTGCTACCTGGGCAACGAGCTGCTGCTGTCGTGCGGTCATGGGACCTTCTGGGACACCGAGGCCCCGTTCGACCGGCCGTTCTATTACGTCACCACCAGCAGCGAGGCCCCGTGCATCCCGGCCCCGCTGTCGCAGACGTCGGTGGTCTACGACCCGTTCACCCGAACCTTGGCCGATCAGTGGGGGGTCGCGGACACCTTGCAGCCCTACACCGAGCTGGCCGGTGTCGATACCCAATATGACGTCAACGGCAGTCGCGGCCTGATCACCCCCGACGCCCTGGCCGGCAACCGCTACGCCCTGCTGAACACGGGGCTCACCGACTACACCGCGCGGATCAACCTGACGTCCCAGACCATCCCGGTCGGTGGCGACATCGGAGCCTATGGCCTCAACGCACGCTGGGTGAACGACAACAACTACATCCGGGTCGGCCTCAACTGCACCAGCGCCGATGCTGTCGGGATCTTCGTGACGCAGGTCGTTGCCGGGGTGGCCACCGCCACCTCCACCAGTATCGGGTTGTCGTTCGCTGACGTCAACACGGTGGAGATCCAGTTGGAGGGGGCCCAGATCCGGGTGCGGGCGTGGCGCACCGTCCTGACACCACCCACCACATGGGCCATCGACATCCCGATCATCGACGCGGTCCTGCTCACCAGCACGATGCTCGGGGCCCACGCCCGCCGCGATGCCGGCAACACCGCCCCGACGATCCTCAGCTTCGACGAGTTCATCGTCAATGAAGGATGTGCGGACTGCACCCCCGTGAGCGTCAACACCAGCTTGAGCCCGATCACCCTCGTCAATGACGGGCGGTTCTGGCTGAAAGACCCGGTGCGGCCATGCAGCGACCAACCGGTGCCGCTGTGCGCCTCGGGGGCACCAGTGCTGCCCGGTTGTGCCGGGGAGGACGGTGACATCACGTTCGTGGAGATCGGCGCGGAGATCTACGCCGACAACAGTCTGCGGCTGCGCCCGATGAACCGCCGCCGGGTCCAGGCGATCACCCGGCCACGGTCGGACGTGACCACCTCGCTGGTGCTGGAGACGACCACCTTCACCGCCCGGGACGAGGTGCTGGAGCTGGTCGCCCCCGGCACCCCGCTACTGTTCCAGGGCCCCAGCGAGTACGGCGTGCCGGACCGCTACATGGCGATCGGCCCGGTCAACATTGAGCGGCAGGTGTCGGACCACCGGATCCAGTTCCGCAAGGTCACCATGCCATACGATTCGGTCGACAGGCCCGCCGGACCGAGCCAGGGCGTCTGCGGCACCCGCGTGGCCGACATCTGCGCGCTATACCCGACCTGGGATGACCTCGCGGCGACCGGCTTCACCTGGGATGACCTGGTGCGCGGCGTGGCCGACCCGGCAATCGCCAACCCGGACCGGCGCACCTGGGATGACGTCGACGTCGAGTTCACCGACTGGAACGACGTCGAAGCCGGGGGCCGCACCTGGACCGGTCTGCTGGAGGGTGACTGATGCTCGCCCGTGGGCTCGACCCGATGTACCGCAAGGCTCTTGCGACCTCCCACCAGGCGTACGTCAAGGTGGAGGTGCTCGACGGTCTCCAGAACGTCCTGGTGCCCGACCTGGTGTTCATCAGCGGCGAGGTGACGGCGACACTCACATCTCGGATCTCACGTACCTGTTTGCTCTCGGTGGCCGAAGATCTATATCCGTTCAACGTCGATGACCTGCTCGCCCCCTATGGCAACATGATCCGGGCCACCCGGGGGATCGAGTTCGCGGACGGCAGCCACTTCGCCTGGGTGGTGTTCGTCGGGCGCATCCAGGATGCGGCGCTCAACGACGACGGCACCTGTACAGTCCGGGCTGACGACTTCGCGGCCGATGTGCTGGAGAACCGGTTCGTCCACCCGGAGAACTCGCAGCCGTCCAACTCGGCCACCGACGAGACGATCCGCCTGATCACCGAGGGATTCGCCCAGGCGCAATTCGGACAGGTGGACGTCTTCGCCGATCCGGTCCGGGCACGCACCTGGCAGCTGGACCGGGGGCAGGCACTCGACGAGATCACCACTTCGGTCGGGGCGTTCTGGTATCCGGTTGCCAACGGCGAGTTCACCCTGCGCCGCTACCCGTGGACGGTCCCCGGGGCCCCGGTGGTGACCTACAGCGACACCGGGGTGCTCGGCAGCGTGTCCGGCTCCCGGGCGGCCCGGTCGCGGTCGGACGTCTACAACAGCTTGACGGTCACCGGCGAGCGGCTCAACGGCGACCCGCCGGTCTACGCCCTGGCGCAGGATGCCAATCCGGCATCCACGACCTATGTCGACGGCAACTTCGGACGCCGGCACCAGATGCTGCGTCTGCAGACCCCCGGCAGCGCGGGGGCGGCCCAGGGCGCGGCCAACGAGAACCTTAAACGGCTCATCGGCCTGGTCGACGCCTGGACATGGACGATGACCCCCGATGCGGCGCTAGAGCTGGGGGATGTGGCGCAGCTCGATGTGCGGGGGCGGACGGGGATCGTCCAGGTGGTGGCCGGATTCCGAATGCCACTTGGTCTGTCCGGGGCGATGCAGGTTGTCGGTCGGGCGCAGGTCGTAGACATCCTGGAGGGGGTGGAGTAATGGTTGCGTACACGGCGGAATACTGTCTGCCGTACTTCGAGGGCAGCGACAGCCCGTGCGTCGACACAGGGGAGATCTGCGCGCCCTCAACCGTCTGGTGCGACATGGCGGCAAAGATCGACGAGGCGTTCACCGCCTTCGACGAGACGATCAGCCGGGCGGTCGACTCGTTCCCCTACGCGCAGGTCGCGGTGTCGGACGCGCCGGTCACCATCGTCGGGGGCGTCAGCAACCTGGTCACAACGCTGGTGCTCTGGGACACGGTGGTTGGCGATTCTGACGGCATGGTGGACCTGGGAGTCGACGCGAGCACAGTCAACCTACGTCGCTCGGGGATCTGGAATCTGAACGCCATCGTCGTCTGGCGCGATGACATCAACGACACCGACCTGCGGGTCCGGCTCGTCCACCCGGGACTCCCCAAGATCAACGTGCCCATCAGCACCGTCGGAGAGACCTGGGTCGACCCGGTCCCGGACCCGGGCTCATTCCTCGGGCCGACCCTCGGCCTGTCGAACGTGATGGACATGTTCTGTCCAGTCGACGTGTCTACCGGGCCGGTGCCGCTCCAGATCGAGCTGGAGATATTCTCCAGCGTGGGCGGCCACGACACGACCGTCGAAGTGTGCCGGTTCTCCGCCCGTTGGGTGGCCGACCTCCCATGACCGAGCTGATCGGAACCCACGAGATCCCCTGCCTGTCCGACACCGACTACGCCGCCTACGCGCTGTACATGAGATGCGTGGCGGAGCAGGTGGAGGCGCAGCTGGTGGCCAACCAGGAGGCCGCCAGCACGGTGCTGCACCGCCCGGTGCGGGTGTGGTTCTACAACGACTCGTTCGCGGACGGAGGCGGGGGTGCCTCCGATAGCGTGAGCGGACTGCAGTACAGCCTCAACTACCCTGCGACCTTCGGCGATACCTCCCTGTCCACCCTGAACATGCGCGGGTGGTGGCGGATCGGGATGCTGCTGCGCGCGACCAGCAGCGCCCCGATCCTGAACAACGCCCGGATCGCCAATCTGGCGATCTTCCCGCCGAACACCCCCTCCAGTCTGCGCACCCTTGACGGTGGCCCGTGGGTGCTCAACCTGCAAGACATCACATGGGAGTCGAACACCGGCAACGGCGAGACCCTGTACAGCAGCGGCGAGATCTTCAACCCAGGAGACCCCACCGCCGGTCCGAACGACTTCGGGATGCGCATGCGACAGTCGATGAGCGTCGAGAACAACGCGGGCGCGGAGACCGTGACGGTCAGCGGCATCTACTGGGCGATCTACCTCGGCGACACCCCGTCGATCGACATCTAGGAGGCGGCCATGCCAGCAACCACGCCCGTCTACGGGATCACCTACCCGTGTGGCGGGGACACGATCGACCCCGGCGTGTTGGCGACGTTCGCCAATAGCATCGACGCCGCGCTGGCACAGGGCGCGGCCGAGCTGGCCCAGGTTACCGGACGGCCCAACGCCCAGGTCATCAGGTTCCTGCCAGCCCAGGCGGTGGTCCTGAACACCGTGACGACCATGACCTACGTCGACGAGACCTACGACAACGACGGAATGGCCGACCTCGCCGTCAACAACGACCGGCTGACCGTCCAGACCAGCGGGGCCTACTTCATTCGGGGGCGCGTCAACGCGGGCAGCGCCACGACCATGACCAGCGTGGCCGTCATCCTGACGGTGAACGGCGCGGAGCGGGGACGCTCCAAGACGCGTCCGCTCACAACCGAGGACTTCGGCGAGGTCGAGCTGTCCATGCCGATGAACCTGGTCGCCGGGGACATCATCCGGATGCAGACCCTATGGACCGGCAGCGGCGGCCCATCCGACTACGCCGTCTCCATCCTGTCCGCCTCATTCATCGCCGCCCCCTAAGGAGCTGACCCGTGTCCACAGTCACCACAGATCAGGGGATCGTCATCCCGGTCGGCACCGACGGGGCCGACAACCCGCAGGCGTTCGTCGACCAGATCGGGGGGGTCGAGACCAGACTTGTGCTGCGCTACGCCTCGGACGCCGACCGGCTCGCGCGCCATACAGCACCACTGTTCGGCGATTTGTCAATCGTGGCCGGCAACACGTGGTATGACCGGTGGACCGGCGCAAAGTGGATGCCGGTCACCCCCATCTCGTCATTCAAAACCGGATCCCAGCTGGTCAACAACTCAACCGCCTTGGTGGCCCTGACAAGCATGGTCGTGTCGCTGCCTGCAATCAACACGAACTATGCCATCGACGGCTACATCGTCTACAACTCCTCGACCGTCGCAGATATCAAGTTCTCGGGGACGATCCCCGCTGGGGCGGCGTCAAGCATTGCGATCACCGGGGGTGCCGTCGGTATCGCGGCGGCCAGCGGTGACGCGAATTTCGCCATCGCAGATCTTGCCGCAGCGCAGGTGATCCAGCTGGGCGGGGCCGGGGTCGGAATCAACATGGGCGTAATGCTGTCTGGAGCGGTAAGCGTGGGCGCTACCGCAGGCAACCTCCAGCTAACCTTCGCGCAGAACACGCTGGAAGCGACGAACACAACAGTGGGTTCTCGTTCGTGGCTAAGCGCGCGGGCGGTCAGCTGATGGGCGGGCTAGCGGAGGCGATGCAGGGTGTGGTCGGCCAACCCGCGTCGGTACGCATCGGTACGGTCGACTCCCTCGACCCCCCGGTGGTCAGCGCCCAGGGTGTGCCGTTCAACGATGTCGGTTTCCTGCGCGACTATAACCCGCAGGTCGGCGATTCGGTGGCGCTGCTCGGCCAGTCGTCGAACGCGGGCTCCGACCCCGCCTCCTGGCTAGCTCTGGGCGCGGTGGCCGGCACGACTGCCGCAATCATCGCGCAGTTGCGCCAGACGGTGGCCCAGTCGATCCCCAACGCCGGTGCGCCCACCCCGGTCGTCTTCGGCGTGGCCGACGTGGACACCGCGGGGGGGTGGAGTACCAGCATCCTGAGCCGCTGGGTCGCCCCGGTATCCGGCCGCTACCAGGTCTCCGGTGGCGTGTCGTTCGCCGCTGCGGCCGGTGGTGTGCGCACCGTCCAGTTCCTGATCAACGGTGTCGAGGTGCCGGGCAGCGGAACGCTGGATGTCGGCAGCGCTGCGGGTGGCGGCAACCGACTCGGTTCGCGCACCATGACCGTGTTCCTCAATGTGGGAGACTACATTGAACTCGGTGCGTTCCAGAACTTCGGCGCGCCCCTCCTTACTGCGGTGGCCGGGGTTGAGCAGGCGACCCTGAGTGTTTGGTTGATCTAGCAGTAACGACGTAGGAGGATTGCGGCCCATGTTGATCGTCCGGGAGTCATCCGGGCTCTATTACGCCGTCCAATATGACGGCACCAATGGGCAGGAGATCGTCGACGCCCTGCGGGCCACCAACTACGCCAGCGCCGCCGGGGTGATCAGCTTCCGGGCGTTCATCATGCGGGCAGGCGGCCTGCTCACCTCCGGCCACCGCTTCAGTGTCCCACTGGGGTACTGGATCGTCTGGGCCGACGAGGGCAACCCCTATGTGATCGCACCGCCCCTGACCACCGCAGTCTTCCAACAGCAGTACCAGGTGGCCGCCACCGCCGCCGAGGTGGCCGCCCTGTCCGCCACGGTGACGGCTCTCGGGGTGACGGTGACCGCCCTGAATGCTTCTCTGATCGTCACGAACACCAACGTCACCAACCTGGCCGCAGCGGTGGTCACCCTGGACACCAATGTCCACAACATCGACGCAGTGTGGATCACCAGCGGCATCCTGCCCTACCAGAGGCTTGCCGGGACCATCCCGGAGAACGCCACGATCATGCTGTTCAACCGTCCCACGCTGGTCACCCCCGGGACCGCGCTGGACTCCTGGCGGTGGCTGTACAACGGCAACAGGACCATCTACGGCAACGAGTTCAACCTGCTGCGGGTGCGCGGTGTGCCGGAGGACCAGGTCCCGGCCCGGTTCATGTCGAACGCGGCCCGGGACGGTCTGTCCACCGCCATCTTGCAGGCGTCGTTGTCCGACGCCTCCTCCCACCTGTTCCAGGTGCTGGGCAACGGCGACATCCTGGCAGCGGGCGGCTTGTCGATGCTGCCGACCGCCCCGGTGGCCGTGGCCTTCAACGGCGCTGCCGGCACTGCCAACGCGGCCACGATCAGCGACGGGTCCAGTTCTGGAACGCCCTACCCGGTCGCCACCACGTGGACTCCAGCAGACAATCGGGTACACCTTGACGGCGCGGTGGCCAACCCGACCGGGCTGCCGATCACCGGGGGGACAACGCTGTTCACGATCGACGCGGCACACCGTCCGGTATCGTGGGTGCAGTTCCCGGGGCGCACCTCCACTCTCCTGGCAGCCCGGATCACGGTCCGTTCGACCGGCGCGGTGGTGATCGATCAGGCGTTGGCCGCCGGGGCGACGCTGAGCTTCGACGGCCACAGCTGGCGCAAGGCATAGCCTGGTCACACGGGCTTGGTTCGACATGGTTAACCGTGGTATCGTGTGATGAAACGGTCAACATGCGAGGGGGCACCAGATGCGGGTCCCGTTCATCCCCTATATGCAAGGGCTCAACGACTACACCGACGGCGACAAGATCAAGTATGGATTGGCGTTCCACAACACCAGCAACGACGCCAGCGACACCGCGGAGGCGGACTGGGCCACCCGCCGCCCAGACGGCACCTCAGCACATGTCTACGTCGACGGAGACTCGGCCACCCAGTCGGTCGACACCGACGACAAGACCGGCCATGCGGGGTCGGCGCAGGGCAACGAGAACGCGATCAGCTTCGAGCTGACCGGCGCGAACGGCTGGACCCGGCAGCAGTGGCTGGCCAACATCGAATGGAACCTGCTCGGTCGGGTGGCCGCCGCGATCATCCGCCACCACTGGCCGGACGGCAGCTTCCAGGTCCGCCGTGTCTCGGTGGCCGAGATGAAGGCCAACCCGAAGATCAAGGCGATATACGGCCACGACGACATGCGGTTGGCCTGGGGGGGCACCACCCACACCGATCCGGGGCCCGGGTTCCCCTGGGACCACCTCGTCGCCGTGATCAAGGCGGCACTCAACCAGACAGGAGAAAACGGCATGGCCTGGGAGCCGAAAGCACACGAGATTGTCAACCTGGTCCTCAACGGCAGCAGCGACAAGGGGTATGTCACTGGTGACGAGGCGCGTGACGCGGAGGCCGGATCGACCACGATCGCCCACACGGTCAACCTGCGCACAGTGATGCACAAGCTTGACCTGTTGCTCGCGCGACCGACTGCCAGTGTGGACGTCGAAGCGCTCGCGACTTCGCTGGCCGCGAAGCTGCCGCAGGGCCAGATCCCGCCGACCGCCCAGCAGATCGCCGAGGCCGTCGCGGACGAAGAGCGCGACCGGATGCAGGACTGAGCCGGTGACCGCCGCGAGCTTCCAGACCCCACCGCAACCCAACGGATATGTGTCCAACGAGATAATCGCCCTACAGCTGCGCCACCTGAGCGACTCGATGCATATGCTGCGGGATCAGGTGGTGGGCGAGTTGCACATGCTGCGGGCGGAGTCGGTCCGGGCCGATGTCTACACCGCCGAACGCAAGGCGGACCAGGCCGAGTTGAAAGCGATGAAGGACCAGATCGATCGGGCCGACAACCGCAAGTGGGTGTTGTGGGTGGCGGTCGCAACCGCAGTGATCGCCCTGGGGCGCGATCTGATCGGATCTCTACTCCAGGCGGGGTTGACGTGAGCCAGTCGACGCAGGTGCGGTATCCGTGGCGTTCAACCATCCGGACGACGTTCCAGCTGGTGGTCGCGCTGGCCACCCTGCTGCCATATGTGTTCATCGGGGTTGACGTGCCGGTCGGGGGTGCGCTGGCGCAGGTGCTGGCGGCAGCAGCCGCGATCACCCGCGTGATGGCGATGCCCGAGGTGTCAACATTCCTGGAGCGGTTCGTACCTTGGCTCGCGCCTACCCCCGGTGCCAAAACCCCCACCGAATAGCAGGAGACCGCCCCCGACAAAACGGAGGCGGTCTCCTGTGGTGCTGGGGCGGCGGGCTACTCCGCGCTGGTCAGGCCGTTCATCCGGCGGCGGTTCCAGACGGCCAGACCGCCGAGGACCAGGACGCCGAAGCCCAGCAGCAGCAGGGACGTCCACAGGATCGTGCCGGTCTTGGCACCGGTCAACGGCAGGGTGGCCGCAGCCGGGCTGGTGGACACCGCAGGTGCCGGGCTAGTGGACGCGCTCGGGCTGGCAGCGGGCGACGGGCATGCGACGCCACGGATGTCACCCGAGTTGCCGGTCAACGCGTTGACCCACTTCTCAGCGCCATCGGTACCGGCGCACCGGTTGTAGGCCCACGCCCATTTGATCAGGTCCACATCGGCATACTTGCCGAACAGCTTGCCGAGGAACTGGCTGGTCGACCCGGTCAGCTCGCCGGAGACCGTGCCGCCGTTGTAGTCGTCGCCGGCCCAGGAACACCAGTGCGCGGGAGCGGTGATCTTGGCGGTCGCACCCCCGATGAACGTGCCGACAGCGTCCTTGATCAGCGATACGCCCGCGCCGGGCGACCCGACCGCGCTGTTGTTGGCGGTCTTGAACTGGCCGGAGTCGGTGACGACCGCGACGTACTCCCAGACGAGGTGGTCCTTCTTAACCACGTCGCACAGCACCTCCGGAGCGGTCTTGGCCACGCTGTCGTGCTCGTACTTCGCCTCGGTGGTCACCTCGATCTTGCGGGTGAACGTGTCCTTCGCCCAGACGGTCGGCGAGCCGGTGCCGCTGTCCGCCCGGTCGGTGATGGTAAGTTCGATGGCCGCCGAGGTGTCCATAGCGTTGGGGGCCGCCGATGCCGGCGCAGCTGCGGCAGCGGCGAGTGCCACCCCGAGCAGGGCCGCGATGACCCCCGTTACGATCTTCTTCACAGTTACTCCGTCTTGTCGTCGGTTCGTTCAGGTGGCCCGGCACGGTGCCGGGCCACCCAGCCTAACACCACACGTTCAGTGTGGCAAGCGGTGTGTCAGACGCGGGCCAGAAACTCGGACACGCCGTAGTATGCCAGGTAGCCGAGGCCCCCCAATACCGTGCCCACCAGCGCGACGATCGAGAGCGCCTGCGTGAGGCAGCTGCCCTCACCGCCATCGTCCAGGATCTCGCCCTTCTTGAACGGGTTCCTCATGCGATCGCCTCCGTGATCGTGGCCAGGAGTCCCACCGCGACGAGCGCGGCACCGACCACCCCGATCAGCATGGCCAGACGGAAACACCCCGGCTGGGTCTCACCTGCTCTTGTCTTCACTGTTCTCCTTCAGTTGTGTCGGCCACAGGGCGCGCCTGTGGACGTCATCTGGGTGGACGATGAGGCGCATCGCCGTCTCCAGCGACTCGCCGAACATCGCCCACAGCTTGAGCCAGGTGGTCGGCACCGACTGGCCGTAGAAGCACCAGACCTCGCCGCCGTCACCGGCTTTCCACCCGGCGACGCGGCTGGACTCGTCATCGCGCCAGATGGCGTAGATATCGGTCCAGTGTTCGAACTCCAGCCGGGTGCCGTCCGGCGGCTCAAGCATCACGGGCCGCCTCCTTCCGTGCGATGTGCTCCTGTCGTAGCCGCTCACATGTGGTCAGCTTGGTGATCGGCACCAGCTCGACGTTGGCCGGGCCCATGGCGGGTATGTCGTAGATGGCGACGATGTCACCGGCGGCACCCCAGGGGCTGGTCTCAGGCTTCTCACTCATTCGAAATCCTCCGGGTCGTCGACCTGCAGACCATGCAGAGTGTTGGTATATAGACCACCACCGGTGTGGGCCCAGCCCCGGGGTCGCTCAGGCATGTGCGCCGTCACCCTGTAGTCGTCGGGGATGTGATCACGGGCGGAGACCCAATCGCGCAAGTCGCCCATCGTCCAGGGCTTCTCGATCGTGGGTAGGTTGTCCCAGCGGTCCGGGATGCGACCGCCAACCGTGAGGCGGTTGTCCCGATTCACGGAGCAGGCATAGCGACCCGGCGGCTCCGGGTGGCTGGTAAGCGACCGGGTGCTGCCCGCCACACGGGCATAAGGGCAGTCGTCGCTGCCGCAGTCTGCGGCATGCACGATCCTCCAAGGCGGGTTCGACTCGGTGAACTCGATCAGATGCTCGCGGTAGGTCACAGCCGGTATCCGTCCTCTAGATAGCGGGTGTCGCCGTGCCGGATGGCAAGGAACGCCGCAGCGATCCGCCGGTGCAGCAGGGGGGCGTGGGCGAGCCGGACATCGGCATCGGGGGGGCTGGTCCATGCCCATGACCGCAGCTCGTCCATCTGTAGGACGATCCGGGCTGTGTCGGCATCGGTGAGCATGCCACCGGCGAAGACGAACATCAGCGCCTCGGTTGCCGATGGGCGGGGCGGGAACCAGTCGACGACCAGCAGTCTGCCGACAGTGACGTCAAGGCCGAGCTCCTCCTTCACCTCGCGGGCCGCGGCAGCCTGGGGGGACTCGTCGCGGTTGACGACCCCGCCGGGCAGGTCCCAGTACGGCTTGTATGCCGGCTCGACGAGCAGAATCCGGCCACGGCCGTCGGTGAACAGCACCCCCGCCGCAGCCCGCTTGCCGGGCAGGGACGCCGTGAACGTCTTGGTATCGGCCGGACGGTGCCGCGCTCTCACCTTCGGGGGGGTCACGGGCTCTCCTCGGTCTGCGCGCGGTGAGCCGCCCAAGCCAGGGCCTGGGCTTTGATCGGGCCGATCCCGTGGTGGATCTCGACCATCCAGCCATAAGACCGCATCCTGCCGGACTGATGCCGGTTGACGTCGATCTCGACCCGCCAAAGATCGGGGTCCTCAGGGCCGCGGGTCAGCCAGATGGCGGCGTTGTGGTCGAAGCTCACGCGCTCCCAGATCTCGTGGGGCACGCGGGTCCCGGCAGACTTGCAGTGCTTCCAACTGCGCAGCCAGTCGAGCTGCGGTCGCGCGTCGAGGATCTGCCGGGCGATCTGCCGCGCCTGGTCCAGCGACTGGCGGCTGTGGGTGACCCGGCGGAGGGTGTCGTAGACGGTGTAGCGGCCCGGGTCGCGGTGCACGCTGATGGTGCGGTCATAAGACCAGCGGGTGCCGTAGTCGTCCGGTGCGGACAGGATCGTCGTGGTCTTCATGTGCGGTACCTCCTCGGGGGGATCGGGGCTGCTTTATCCCAGTACAACACCCACAGCGCGGTGTGTCAAGCCGCGTGTCACAAGAACGTGTTCAGGGCGACCGTCATCCGCCTCAACGTGGACAGTTTCGGGTCGACAGCCCCCGTCTCGATCCGCGACAGGTGGCCGTGTCCCACCCCGATCAACTGCGCCAGTGCGCGCTGCGACAGTTCCAATGCCTCACGCCGTTCACGCAACCTGACCACCAGCGGGTCAACCATGCGCACCTCCCCCGAGACGCAGGCCGACCGGATGCCGCCTGCATAGACAATCACAACACGGTGGGGGCCTGTGGCGCACCATCATGCCGGGTGTGGGGCCGATCCTTGCGGCCGTAGAGCAGATATTCGATCGCACTCGCCCCACCGGAACCACCCGGGCCGCCCTTACCGAGCAGCTCCGCGATCCGGATGTACGACCACCCCAGGCGGATGCTGGCCTGCCGGGCGATCTCCCGCTGCACCGGCCGCGGGTAGTCCGCCGCTTTCCCCGGCCTGGGGTCGCGCAGTGCCCCATCGACCAGCTGGGACACCTCCACCCAATCGTCGGTGTCCGGCGGCGGCGGCAACGGCTGTACATCCGGGTCGTCGATGTCCTCATCTGCCCAGCGTTCCGGACCCAACCACCCCCGGGCCAACGACTGCCGGGCGGTGGCATCGGACGGCCCCCGGGGGTCGGCCAACGATTGGATCTTGTCGTACAGCAGCCGGTACTTCTCATGCAGGGCGAAGACCAGCAGGGAACACCCGACAGCGAGGCGATGCCGCCGGATCATGCTGACGTTGACGCCGGTGAGGGCCGCGATCTCCTCGGTGCTCCAGCCATCGACCGCAAGAGCACGCAACCGCCGACTCGTACCGACCAGCGGGACCCAACTGGTCGGGCTGGCAGGCAGTGCCAGACAAGCCGCGGCGGTCACACCGAGCAGAGCCCCAGCCACCGGGCGGCTCAATCGGCGACCCGCGAGGAGCCTGCTGATCGAATGGCGACCCACCCCCGCCACCGTGTTGATCCGGTCCCCGGTGACTCCGGGGACCTCCAACAACCCCCGGACGTGTCGGAGCACCGGCCCCAGCTCGTCATCCCCGAGCACCGCACAATCCCAGACGCCCGCGGCTACCGCCGCCCGCCGGGTCTGCTGATGCCGGCGCGAACGGTCCCGGCACTCCGGGCAGCCCGCGGTGTAGTCCGTATGGCCGTAGCAGTAGGCGCGCATCAGGCCACCCACCGCAGATCGGTCGGCCACTGGACCGACGAGCGGTTCAGCCACGCCAACGCCTGCTTGTCGGGCACCCGCCGCTGGCCGGTGAGCAGGTCCAATCCCATGGCCGCCAGCACGATGGCGTCGGATTCATCATCGTTGACCTTGCCATATTCGGGCCACAGCTCGGCAACCGCCGCCATGACCCGCGCCTTCTTCTTGTCGATCCCGCCGTTTCCCGTCGCATACCCCTTGAGGACGGGCGAGGGGACGATCGCGAACGGTATGCGCACCTGTGCCAGACGGCTGACCACGTCGTGGTACAGCTGAATGCGTTCGACCAGGCCGCCGTAGCCACGGCTGACGTCGGGCGCTTCGATCACCACCAGATCGGGCCGACGATATGGGGCACCCGTGGCGCGCATCTCATCCGTGGTCAGCAGCGACGTCTCGGCGATCTGGTGGCCGAGCCACATGATCTCGTCGACCCGATCGGCCAACGGCAGCTTGGTGATGCCAGGTTTGCCGATCTTCGCAGTGCGCTTGACGAGCCCTGCGGTTGCGATGCCGGCACAGGTCAGACCGAGGTCTTCACCGACGATGTGGGGTTGTCGCTCAAGGTGCATCGCGTGGGTGTCTCCTGCCGGATCGGGGTGGGGTGGGTAGGCATGTCGTGTGGAGTCGACGAGGACTTGGGTAGGGGTGGGCGGCGCTGTCGTGGGTTTAGGCTCGGGGCTGCTTGGCTTGTCGCCATGTGGGTGGGCCTGGGTTGTCGGGGAATGGGCACGGGTAGGGAAGGCTTGGCATGTCGAGCCGGATGGAGGGGTCAGGACCGGAAAGTCGTTGAGTGGGGCAGGCATGGGCTGACCTGGCTTGGCAAGTCGGACGGTTGGGGATCGGATTGTCGCAGGGGGGGGAAGGGACGTGGACTGTCGTCGGGTCAGGCCCGGTCGGTGCGGGGTCGGTGTGTCGTACGGGGGGCAGGTCAGAACTGTCGCGCGATGTGGCCGGGATTGGTTTGTCAGACGGGGGCGGGTCGCCGCAGCGCCCGCCCCCGGTTGGTCGATCAGGCCGCCGCGACAGCCTTCTCCTTCTTACCCTCGCCGATCTGGTCCCACTGGGTGACGGTATACCGCCCGTAGCCCTGGCTGCGGCTGGCACCGATCCCCTGCTGGCCGCCGGTCACCCAAATGGTCGCCCATTCTTTCTGGGTGAAGTCGTAATCGCTGATCACCGTGAACCCGACGACAGCGTCATCGACATACTCGGTGTACTGGATGCCGGTCTGGCGGGTGATCGGGTTGCGCGGGAACGACTGGAGGATGCCGGACGGCTCCAGGACCGCCTCGATCTTCTTCGTGTCCGCGCTGCGCTGGCCGACAAACAGCTTGTCCTCCAGCACGACGATGTGCTCGGCGATGAACGACAGCGTCCCCTTCTTGGTCGCGCCGTAACGCGCCGGGAGGTTGTCGACGGCGCGGGCGACCGACGCGGCCTCCTTCAGAGCGGCCTTCAGATGACGGCCTTCGATGTACAGGCCGTCCTGCGGGTCGCGCTTGAAGCCGTTCAGGTGGCGACGCTTGTCGACCTCCTTCAGCGCCTCATCCTCAGTGACACCGCGGGCGGCCATGACCTCGGCGACCGCCTGGGCGATGATGTCCTCCTTGTCGAGGCCCATCTTGCTCTTCAGCCAGCCCTCGGCGACCTTCGGGTCGGACGGGGTGCCGCCCATCAGTCGCTCGATCTGGATCTCTCCGGCGAACCGGAACGGGTAGACCCGGTTGATGTCAGCGGCGAACACATTCTTGGCCATCTGTGGCCCTCTCTGTGGTGTGGGTGGTGCGGTGTGCCCCAGAAGCATATCCCGTGGCACATGGGGTGTCAAGCAGTGTGTTGGTGGAGCCCAGCTCGGGCTAGCTGGCGCGGGTCGCCAACCCGCCAACGTGCGATCCGGCAGTAGTCGGCGGACAGGTCGACCGAGATGCCGACACGTCCGAGGGCTTTCGCAGCCAGAGCTGTTGTGCCGCCCCCCCCCATCGGGTCCAGCACTACGCCGCCGGGCGGGCACCAGCCCTCAATGATGGCGAGCGGCCACTCCAACGGAAACGCTGAATGGTGCCGCACCCCGAGATACTCCGGCACGCGCAACGCCGCCGACTTGACCGCATGTACCGACCGCATTCCGGGAATGGATCGATCGGCCTTGCGGCTGGCATAATAATCGATTCGCTGGCTAAAGTGATACCAGGTCTCATGCGTGCGTGCCGCCCGGTCCCTGGCCGGATCGGGAACCGCGTTCGGCTTATCCCAGATCACCTCCGCCCGCAAGGTTAATCTGAGATCATCCACACATGCGATGGCGTAGCGCTGGGGCAGCTGGAGCAGGCTTTTAGGACTGCCGGTCGGTACGCACCGGTTGTTGTGGCCGATGCCCTGCTTGCTGTTTGTGCCCGAGATAGTGGTGCGCGTACCGCGGCCGTATTTGTCGCCCAGATTGACCCACAATGACCCGCGCGGTTTGAGTACCCGCAGCCACTCCCGCGTGCACCGGACCAGGCTGTCAACATATTCGCCGGGGGTGGGCTCGGCCCCGACCTGGCCTTCGTAGACCTCGCCGCCATCCTCATAAGCGCGCAGCGACCAATATGGCGGGCTGGTGATGATCAAATCCACCGAGCCGGTGGTCAGGGGCAACGCACCCGCGTCACCCCTGACCACCAACGCCGATCCGGTCAACGGGCGCACTCCACGATCTCGACGATCCGCCAGAAGGTGCCGAAGCCGTGCTCGGCACCCTCCCGCAGCCCCCCGTTGGCCAGGTCCTCGAACACGCTGGCCATCGTATGGGCGTCGACCAGGTGGTTGTGCTGGGTGTTGCCCTTCTCGGCGAACATGAACTCGCCTTTCGTCACCCGGGTCATCTCGTAGCCGTCACACGGCACGACCTTGACCCGCAGCTTGAAACCGGCATGGTCAGCCACCAACGACCTCCTTCGGATGGGGCCACATGTGCGGCAGACCGCAGCCTTCGCACTGCGGCGCGCTGCTCGGGCATCCCGGCTCCAGCCGGGCCATCTCCTCGACCGTCCAGACCCGCGGGCAGGGGTCGCACAGGTCCTCGCCCTGACAGCCCCAGTAGAACCGGGTCCGGTCGAGCGACACCAATATGGGTGCCCCGGCATGCCACAGATCCTCCCAACACAACCAGCCGTCACGGTCGATGTTGAACCAGTTCCAGTTCATCGACGACGGGACGTTGAACCACCGCTGGTCGCCGAGCAGGACGACCGAGAACGGCGGGGGTGGCCGTGGCACGACGATCGGGCAGGGGTCCAGACCGCAGATCTTGCAGCCCCGGCCTACCACAGCGGTTCCGGCACCGGCTCGGGCTCAGGTGCTGCCGCTGGGCGCGGAATGACCGGCCACTCTGGGCGGCAATCCTCGGCCCGCGCCAAAGTCTCCTGACGCTTCTGCGGGTCGGTCTCCTTGGCCGCCTCCCCGCGCAGCCACGAAGCGAAGGACTTCTGCTGCTTCGCCCGCCAACGAACCTGCTCGTCGTGGAGGTCATCCAGTTTCATCTCGGCGATCTTTGGATACTTCTTGCAGATCGCCCAGGCGACCCGGCCGGCAGCCAAAGCGTCGACCGTCGAGTCGTGGGCGTTCTGGCCGATCTCCACTCTGTAATACTCGCACAACGCCCCGAGGTTGCGCTTGCCTTTACGCCGGTCCAGTTCTTTATCTAAGATGAACACATCAACGACTGGCCGGACGCCATTCGGCAGGCGGTCGCCCAGCGTCTTGATCCCATGTCGCTCGCTCTCGTGGTGCAGCAGAGATAGGTCGTAGCCACCATTCATCGTGACCACCGGCACGCCCTGCCCCATGAAGGTCGCCAACATGGAGGTGAACTGTTCGATCACCTCCGGCGCGGGCTTGCCATGTTCGCGGGCGCGCTCGGTCGTAATGCCATGCACCGCCGACGCGCCAGCGGGGATCTCAATTCCCGGGTCTGCCATCCACTCGTAGACCTTCGGCAGCCGGGAGCCGCCTTCTGGTGGCCGGGGTGGGACCAGTATCACGCAGGCGGTGACGATGCGATCGTTGAACACATCAACGCCGGTCGTCTCTGTGTCCATAAGGGCGAGATGCCCGTCATACCAGCTCATGCTGACGCTCCCGCTTCCTTTTCGTGTGGCTTTTGATGTCGTCACGCCCACACGCTCGACAGACGCGGTGACCGCGATAGATCCTCGTGTTCGTCTCATTCCAGGGGTGCCCCCTGGCGCAGTGCCCCTTGCGACGCCTGTTGCTAACTTGCACGCTGGCCGTAGCCCAGCGGCAGTTGTTGGGGCCATATCCGAGATCGTTGTTGATCCGGTCCAGCGACAGGTGGGGTGCGGGCCGCCGCCCCATGTCCACCAGGAAGGCCGAGAACCGCCCCCACCGGAGGCACACCGATATGCCGCGCCCCCCGTAGTTGTGGTAGTTCTTGTTCGTTGGGTTGGTACAGCGGTCCAGCATGGACCACCACGCGCGGTATTCGGGTGTTCCCCACATGCCGGCACGCGAGCCACGTTCGATAGCCAGCTCGTCATGCAGACACCCGCACGATTGTGTCACCCCCCAGCTACGACACAGAAGTAGACGCTCGGCCCCACAGTCGCATCGACACGCAATGCGGGGCTCATCGTTGTAGCGCGGTTTGGTCACCACCAAGCGACCAAACCGCACTCCCACCTCGTGAGTGACCACGACCCCTCGACTCATCGCAGTTTGGCCGCCAATGCCTGCATCTGTGCGACGGTGGCCAGCTGCCGGTCGACCCTGAACTCTTCGTGCAGCATCCGGTCGATGTCGGCGGTTTTAAGCTTTTTCATCCCCGCCGCCCCAAGCAGCTGCATCATCGCATCCTTGCGCGCCTGTGGGTCGTCGGTGGCCGCGATCTGCTCCTCCGGCTCACCGTCCTCCCACGGCGCGCTGACCGCCGGCAGGGTCGTCGACGCCTCTGGAGTGGCCTCCGGGTCAGCGGGAGGGTCGAGCAGGGCCTCGGATTCCCCCGGGTCCTCCTGCCAAGCTTCCTGGACATCCAGGCGGGCGTCACGGGCCTTCTTCGTATCGATCCGGGCCTGCGCCCGCTGGGCCTCCGACTCCTGCGTGCGCTGGGCGGTCAGCACCTGCTGGCGGGCCTGCCAGGCGTCGATCAGCTGCTGGTGGTCGCCGGTCTCCTTGATCCTCTTGCGGATCCCAGCCATCTCCGCGTTGGTCGTGGCCTTCGCGATCGCCTCCAGCGCCTTCGGGATGTTGGGGGCGGGAGGCACGGGGGGCACGGGGGGCACGGGAGGCACGGGAGGCACGGTGGCCGGAGCCGCCTCGATTGCCGTGGCGCGGGAGGGTTCGATGGCCGCCCGCATGGCAGCAGCCTGCTGGTCGCGGCCAAGCTGCAACACGGTGCTGACCGCGTCTGAGCCGACCTGCACCGTTCGGGAGGTCACCCCGTCTAACAACAGGATCGGCACGTTGTAATCTTTGGTGACCACTTTTCTCTCTTTGCGGTCGTATTGGCGGGACTCGCGGTTCTCCAGCAACAAGCGGGCGGGCAACGGCATGCGGATGCCCGCGATCATGTCGAACAGCTGGACCATCTCGCCGGCCGCATAATACCCATGGGTCTCAAGCCCCCACACACCCAGGCCCGGCACGTCGGCCAAAAGCAAATCGACCCGGGTGGTCGGCTTACATCTCCGAGTTTCCGGGTCGCAGTCACAAGTGTCCCCATAGATCTGGTCCTGAACGCCGTCACAGCGGCGGCTGCACACGCCACCCGACCACAGCTCGTATGTCGGGTCAACAATCTGGGGAGGGATGAAGACTGGAATCAGCGCCGCATCGGTCACCACCTGCCACTGCTTGCCCCGGGGGGCGTCCGCCCATACCTCCATCTCTCCACCGTAGAGCGCTGCCACCTCTTCCACGAGGTGCTGGGCCGCACTTGTAAAGCGCAGAGTATCCAACCGGCTGGGCCGTTCCTTGCCCGAGCTGGTCTTGACCTTGCGGCCCAGCCGGATGCGGCCCACCCGTACTGAGCGGATCTGGAGGTCTCGAATGGCCATCCCATTGCTCCTTCTTCTCGGTGTAGTCAATGAAGCGCTCCCGGTGGCGCTCAAAGCGCCCCAGGAGCCGATTGCAAGGTGTGCACAGGACGCCCCTGACGCACTTACCGCACGTGCGCTTACCCGGACAGCAGCTGTGATCGTGGTCGACCGGGAATCGCGGGGCCCCGGGTTCCCCGCTCGACATCTCGCCACAGATCGCACAGCCGCCACCCTGCGCGGCCAGCAACGCATCGTAGTCCTCGGGGGTCAGGCCATATCGCCTCAGTGTGATCCGCCGGCTGAGGGCCACCCGACGCTCTTGGTTCGTAATAGCCCACGCGCGCTGAGTGGCCGCCCTGCGCTCCGGGTTCGCGGCCCTCCATGCGCGGTTGGTGGCCGCTACGCGCTCCAGATTTGCGGTTGCCCATGCGCGGTGGGTGGCTGCGCGACATGCCCTACATTGGGACTCCAGCCCGTCCCGACCGGTCTTGCGCTTGGAAAACCCCCCGAGCCCCTTCGTCTCCCCGCACTTGCTACAGCGTTTCGTCTCTTCCATCTTTCACCTCCTGGGGGGTCGTCGTGTGGAACGGGCCGGTTAGTCGTGTGGTCTGGGCCGGTGTCTGACGGCCTCGGAATGTCGGCGGGATTGGACGGTACTGGGTGGGCAAGTCGGGCGGCGTACGGGTTGGCAAGTCGATAAGAACGGATTCGCAGGGTCGTGCGGGCTGGGCGGACTTGTCCGGGGCTGGCATGTCGGCGCGGGAGGGGGGAGGGGGGGAATGTCGGGCTGTGCGGGTTCGCGGGCGGATGGCCGGGAATGTCGTACGGGCGGGCTGGGATTGCGACGGAGGGGCAAGTCGGTGCGGCGGGGTGTGGATGGGGAAGTCGGGTTGGGACGCACCGGTGGGGTTCGGGTTGTCGGGTTGGTCAGCGCGTCGGCGGTTTGGTGAACGAACCGGAGATGTTAATCCCGTCCGCCAGGGCATCCAACAACAGGGTGAGTTTCAAGCTCGCGGCCATTCCCGCGTACATCGTGGCCCGGCGCTCGACGATGTTGATGCCGGCATTGTACTCTTTGAGCTTCGGGTCGTCACCGGCCCAGGAATAGGCGACCGATGCGGGGTCGACGGTCAGGTAGGGGGTGGCCTCGCCCTGCTGTGCGGCCTTCAGCTCGATCTGCTCAGTGCGCCGTCTGCTCCGCTCCCGGAGCTTGACCGACTCCTGCTCGTAGTGTGTGGCCAGCCGATCATATTCGACAGCCCACATCCGGGTGTCGTCGCGATCTGCGGGGGTCATCTGGTCCTCCTCGGGGGGTACGTGGTGGGTGTTCTGACCATACCACGGGCCACACCACGTGGCAAGCAGCGTGTCAGAACGGCGGGCTGTCGTCCTGCCGACCAGCCGGAGCGCCCAACACCGACGCTGCGAGGGTGTCCACCCGCGTGCCAGACGGCGGGCTGCTGCGCAGCTTCTTGCCGACCGGCTTGCCATGTGTCTGCGCCAGCTCCGCCAACGCCGGGGCGACCCCACGCCCGACAGCCGCCGCAGCCCGTGCGCCACGCTCGGCGGCCGTGGGGGCATCCGGGGTCGGGGTGGCCGCCTCTAGTGCCTCCGTGGCCACGGGAGCGGCCTCCGCGACCCACTCCCCCGCCGCGACAGCAGCCGCCTCCAGTTGCTTGCGCTCCTTCGCCGCCCGCCGCTGGTCCGCCTGCCGCAGCTTCGTCACCGACTCCGCGTACTTGAACGTGTTCGCCTCGATCGCCCGCTTGCCCCGTTCGAGGGCCCAGTCGTCCGCCCCGAGCAGGTTCAGGAACGACGCGAACTCCGGCTCCTCCGCCAGCACCAGGATGAACTGGGTCTTGTCCGGGCGGATCTGGATGATCGCCGTCGCGTCAACCTGGAGCATCGGCAGCTCCGTGCCGTCCTTCAACACGATCCACTGCGCGAACCGGTAACCGGCCAACTGTAGCGGCATGTCCATGAACACCGCCCGGTCGAGCTTCTCCCGGCTCTTGTAGTCCACCAGCACCAGCGCGTGCTGCACCCGCGGCTGGCCCTCCGCGGTCAACCGATCCAAGATGTCATCGGTGGCCTTCGTCCGGCCACGACGCAGGTGGACCATCGCGTCGAGCGTCCCCGCATACATGTAGTCGCGGTTGATCACCCGCGCCTCGGTCATCTCCCAGTCCTCAGGCGTCAAGCCATACTCGACCACGAACGCCTTGAACGAATGGATGTAGACCGCGATGTCGTCCTCGGGAGTCTGCCAGACACCCGTGCTCGCCCAGAAGCCGACCACGGCGTGCACCCGGGTGCCCTCGTCCGAGCGGCGTTTCGACTCCGCGTGATGCCGGTCGCGCATGTGCCGGACCATGCACTGCTCACACTCGCGACAGCGGCAGTCCGGGCAGCGGAAATCCCAATCGTGCTCGATCGAACAGCGGGTGTGCCATGACCGGCCACACGCCGGGGTGACCAGCGCCGCGACCAGGCCGGGCAGGACCTCGAACGCCTCGCTGGCCGACAGCCCGGCGGCCCAGATCTTCAAGCCGTCCTTATCCCAACGGCTGGTCGCGGCGGTTACTGACCTGAACCGCTCCTCCCGGTCGGTGCCCGCGAACAGCAGGTAGAACCTGCCGTCGCCGTTGGCCTCGTCGCGGGCCAGGGCGTGATCGAGTTCGATCTCCTGGCGGGTCCCTGTCACTGTCGCTGTCACTCGGGGGTCTCCTTGTCGCGGTGGCGTCTCACTGTGTAGCGTCGCGGTGGCCGGTCCCATCCGTCCATGCTGATCTCAAACCCGATCACGCCCACGGCCGCCATCTCATAGCGCCGCTCGTAGCTGGCCTCGAACTCCTCGCAGAACGCGTCCCAACCATCAGATTTGGCGACCATCCACGAAGGCAGATGGACGTACCAGCCCCGGGGTGGTCCGATAGCGTGCTGCCGCCTCATCTCATCGGCGGCGGAACGCATGGCGTCCAAGATGCTGGGCACGGTCGGCTCGTCGCTCATGGGCGTTCCGGGTCTCGATGTAGGTCGCACAGCCGTGCCGACTGGACGAGCGCGTCATCGTGCGCCCACTCGTACTGCTCCTGCGACAGGTAGGCGACCGGACAGCCCCGGCCGTCCTCGTGCCACACGATCCCCCGGTGTGGCTCGAAGGTGAACGACAGGTGCATCACCCGGGGGGCGTTGGCATGGTCGATCCGGTCGGCAAGCACGTGGCGAAGGAACCACCCGAGCCGGGACCGCCAAGACCGCCTGCGGTAGGCGAACCTGTCCCGCCTCACCGTGGCCGCCGATGCTTGACCTCGAACCGCCAGAACCGCCAATGGCCCCAGACGCGCCGATGTGTGGCACTGATCAGCGCAAAACCGATCGCTAGGCCGCCATGCGCGCCGATCAGCGCGGCCTGCCACGTGCTCATCCTGCCTCCTCCTGTGGTATGCAGGCCCACCAGCCATCCAGCCACGCCACATCGACGCAAGCCGGACCGTGCGAGGGCCACGGACCGGGTGATCCTACCGGGAGCGGTGCCGGCTGTCCAGCCGGCGGGTCGCATGACGGGGGATGGCCAAGCAGCAGCAGAGAGGCCATGCCGCCCAGGGCGAACGTGACGAGCATCAATATCACGGTTTCAGCCTTCGACATCGTCAGACCTCGCCCCGCAGCATCGCATCCCGGTGAGCGCGGACCGCTTTGGTGCACGGGCCGTGCTCCCCGCGACGCCGGTCCCCGTACCGCTTCGACCCCTGGTCGGTCGAGTCGACCCACCGTGCCGGCTGGCGGTCCGGGCCACGCCGCGGGTCGATCCCACAGGCCGGGCGGTCGCTGCCGCCGATGAACGCATGCAGCGCCTTGCCACCGGACACGTACCGCCAGCGTGGCATGTAGCGGCTGCGGGTGTGCTCGAACGCCCCGATGTTGTACGGGTCGTCCATCTCCACCATCGGCCCCGCCCGCCGCCAGGTCCCCCGGCGGGTCGGGGGGGGGGTCTCCAGGATCTCCTGTGGTATGTCGAGGCCCCGGGCGATGGTCTGCAGGGCCATCGCCCGCGCCAGCTCCTGCTGGTCGGTCAACGGGCGGGCCGCCGGCACGGGGAAGGGCTCGCTCAGCTCGTGCGCCAGCCCATAGCGGTCGGGGTCCAGACCCAGCTCGCGCAGGGCAGGGTCGAGGATCCGCGTCTTCAGGTCGGCTAGCCACGACTGCTCGGCAGAGGTGAGGAACATCCGACGCGGCTGCTCGGCAGTCACCGCGGCCCCCCCACGTCTGTAGTGGCCGCCGAACTCGTGGAGCCACTCCCCCGGGCGCACCCGGATCGGGTCGGCGTCGGAACCCTCGACGGTAAACAGCAGATCCACCACACCGGCAAGGTCCGGTTCGAGCCACCAGATCAGTCGGGGGGTGGCCGTCAGACCGGGGACCATGAACCGTCGGAACCCGGGCGAGTCGATGTCACGCGGGTTGCCGGTCCACTGCATGTTGCTGACCGGGATACTCACTCGATCGCCCCGACCAGGCGCAGGAACGCGGCGACGTACTCGACCCGGTAGTCGGCCAACTGCCACGTGCCACCCGGCCCGGTGACGGTGACCCCGATCCGCTGGAACATGCGGGAGTCCAGCTGGAGCTTCCAGGTCCCGAGCCGGGTGGTCCACTTGTGGGGGCTGTCGCCACCGCCGAGGTGGGCGTGTGTCGGCAGCAGCGCCTCGATCGAATCGCTCCAGGCCATACGGGCACCGGCATCCTGGCCCAGCAGCTTGGCGTCATGCCAGATCTCCTGTGGGTCCGGGCCGAAGGGGGGCTGCCTGCGGGCCTCCCAGGCGTCCTGTGCGGCAGGGTCCGAACTGGTAGCGGTCGATTCGTTCACGGGGGGTCCTCTCGTAGATGCCGGGCCGCTCCGGGGGGATCTTATCGCGGCCACGGGCGGCCCGGCCGTTCGGGGTGGGTATGGGTGGGTGGGGTAGGGCTGTCGCATGGGGTGAGAACGGAGGGGCAGGTCGATGTGGTGGGGGCGGCTGGGTCAGGGCTGTCGCGCGAGCTGAGATGGAGCGGGTAGTCAGCGGGCGAGGCCGAGCGCGCCGCACAGGGCAAACGTGGTGAGCAGCCCGACGACGGACAGCCCCACCAGCAGCCCCCCGGCGAGCTTCCACGCGAGCCGGGGGCGTCGCCGGTGGCTGCGGCTGGTGTACAGTCCCATGTCGCTGTCGCCGCCGAGACCGGGGATCACGACCGGTCGGTCTCGGCACCCAGCTGGGGGTTCCGCTTCAGGTGGTCGATATACCAGCGGCGTGGGGCCTCGTGGGTGATGTCGACGCCGGTCAGGTTGATCAGGTCGAGGGCGATCAGCCGGTAGGGGGTCGGGGGGACGGTCGCCCGGCGTTCGACGATGTAGTCCATCAGGTCGCCGCCGCCCACCCTTGCCAGTTCGTCCTGTACACGGAACAGCAGGTGGGTGGCCTTCGACTTCGGAGGTCCGGTAGTGGGGGTGAGTGCGGTTTCCATACCAAAACGATATCCTAGTGACACGGGGGGTGTCAAGTGCCGTGCCTTACAGGGTGGGCGGTGTGACACAGTGCTTGACACCGGGGCGTGGGCGGCTGTAGGGTGATCGGCATGACCACCACACAGACCCCCACCCGGCCCGAGCTGCGGCTCGCCGGAGTCCTCCTGCTCGAAACGCTCGTCGAGCGGCTCCGGGCCCACGGATATATCAGAACCGCCATCGACACCTACACCGACCTGGGCAACCGGCACACCATCCGGCACTCGTACGCCAACGGCGAATGGACCCTGTCGTGCGGCTACGACGGCCACCCCCGGCTGGAGGTGCGCTATTCGATCAGAGCGACCATGCCGGACGTCGAGCAGCTGTTGAACGCGGTCGTGCCCCCGCCGTTCTAGGCAGCCCGGTCCGATACTGTTATGCTGGGCGGAAGCAAGACCCCCGGACGGTGCGAGCCGTCCGGGGCGTGGGGGCGGTAGCGCAGCGTGGTAGCGCGGGAGGACGAAGGTGGGAGGCCGGTGCACCGGCACCCACTGGGGGGCCTTCAGGTCGCAGGTTCAAATCCTGCCCGCCCCCCGGCCCCGGATGGTGCGAACCGTCCGGGACATGGGGTGGTAGCTCAACGGTCGAGCACCGCCGTTGTCCGGATTCCTGGAAGCCCCCGGGTGCGCACCCGGGAGTGGACAAGGCCCGGATGCGGCGGAGGCGTGCCGGTCCTGCGCGAGAGCTCGCGCTACCGGCCAAGCGGGTTCGACACCCGCCCACCCCCCTGAGCGCACCAGCTCAGACATACCGTGCGGCGCAAGCCGGACGAGGAGTCGAACGGTGCACAGCGCCTGAGTGCACTCGGGCGCGAGTCGGGAGTTGTCACCCGGCGAGCCGGGTACGGGCTGGGCCTGACAGACCCAAGCCGCCGACGTACGGGAGGGTGTGCGTGACACCGCAGCGGCCGGCAGGCCGTCCGGGTGAGACCCCCGGCACCCTCCACCCCTGGCCAGACCAAACGCTGGCTGGTAGGATCGAGCCTATGGCCACCTGTGTCAACGGACACGTTGACCCACCCCGTTACAAGAACGCCACCTGCAAGCGGTGCGCAATAGAGAAAGCGGACGCCTACCGGAAAGCCAATCCAGAGAAAAAGCGAATCCGCGAGGCCAAAAGGGCCCGAATCAAGAGGCGAGAGGACCGACATGCCGCGCTGGCTGCCTATGGTGGTGTCTGTGCCTGCTGTGGGGAGCACCGAGAGCCGTTTCTGGTGCTCGACCACATCAACGGCGATGGCGCGGAACACCGCCGCATGATGCAACCCAATGCCGGACCCCATGCGCCTGCCGGCTATCGTACTTACCAGTGGCTACGCTTGCGTGGGTACCCACCCGGCCTGCAAGTGTTGTGCGCCAACTGCAACATGGCCAAAGAACGCGGCATCTGCCCGCACCAAGAAGGAAGTGAGACCCCCCGTGGGATTGCTGCAAGTCATAGTTGATGGTCAATTCGGATCGTCCGGCAAGGGCGCTGTGGCGGCACACCTGGCACGCCAAGAGCACAAGAGCGGGCGACACGTCGCCGCTGTGCGGGTGGGGGGGCCAAATGCGGGTCACTCCGCCTGTGACGACAGCGGGGTCAAGTGGGCCCTGCGTCAAATTCCGGTGGCCGTGGTGGCGGACCCGAACGCCCAGCTCTACATCGCCGCCGGGTCCGAGGTGGACCTGGAGGTGCTGTGTGACGAGGCTGAACGGCTCGAAGCCGCTGGTCACAAGGTCTACGACCGCCTCGTCATCGACCGGATGGCGACCGTGCTGGAGCCCCGGCACCGTGAGCAGGAGGGCGCGTTCAACCTGAACGAGCGGATCGGCAGCACGGCCAAAGGCATCGGTGCAGCCCGGTCCGAACGAATCTGGCGGACCGCCCGGGTCGTCCGCGATTTGGCCGACGACATCGAAGACGACCGGATCACCTCGTTCGCCGTCGGGAGCGTCGCGGCAGCGCTCCGCAACCATCTCGCCCAGGGCGGGACGGCCCAAGTCGAGTGTTCGCAGGGCTTCGGCCTGAGCCTCTACCACGAGTTCTACCCCCAGGTCACCTCCAGCGACACCACCACGCTCGGGTTCCTCTCGATGGCCGGGGTCGCCCCCTGGGATAAGGCCGTGACCGACTTCGAGGTCTGGGTGACCCTGCGTCCGAATCCGATCAGAGTCGCCGGGGCCAGCGGCCCGCTGCTCGGGGAGACCACCTGGGAGGCCCTGGGGCTCGCCGAAGAGAAGACCACGGTCACCCAGCGGGTGCGGCGGGTCGGCGTTTGGGACCCGCAGTTGGCCCGGGACGCGATCGCCGCCAACGGCGGGGCAGGATTCAATGACACCGTCCGGATCGCCCTGATGATGCTCGACTATGTGGACCCCTCGGTCGCCGGGGTCACCGAAGCCAGCGCGCTGACCGACAAGGCCATCGAGTTTATCCACATGGTCCAGAAAGACGCCGGGTCGTATGTCCGGCTGGCTGGGACGTCTGACCGCACGGCGATCGAACTGTGATGCAGGTCCCGACCCCCCCGTTGGACGCCCCCGCCCGTAGAAGGCGGGGGCTGGCCGTCGCCTGGGCGATGGTGATCGGCGTGTTCATGCTCGGTTTCTGCTGCGGCGGTGTCACCGTGATCGCCGCGCTCTCATCCGCCCTGTCCGACTAGCACAACCCGGAGGACCCATGCCACAGAACCGCCCCCCGGTCGGGTACGGCCGAACAACAGCTGCCACCGACAAGCCGCAGCCGCACACCTCCGAGTACACGCTGTCCGAGGACGAAGCGGGGGGGGCGACCGACAGCCCCCCCGCGCTGCTGCTCCCCGGTACCTGGGTGAAAGCCCCCCGGGCCGCGGTGCTCGGGCTCGGGCATGGCCAGGGCGATAACCCGGCAGACGTTGACGAACAGGCCGGGGGGCGGGTTACACCACCCCCGGCCTCCACGCTGACGAGCGAGGAGACGGCCAACCCGCGCGGGGCCCTCACCTCCCTGCGCAACCAGCCCCCCCCGGAGCCACCGGGAGAGGTCGAAGAGCCTGCACGGTGGATCGCCCCCACCCATGTGCTCGGGATCAACGGGGAGCCGCTGCCGGAGGGCCTGCCGCCGCCGCCCCCGCCTCGACCGATAGACGCCCTGACCCAAGCGGTCGAGCAGCTGTTCGACATCCAGACCGAGAAAGAACTGGACCCGGAACCCGGGCACGGCGGCAGCGAAGAGTTGGCCGCGTGGTGGCATGGGGTGGCGGACTCCGATCTGGAGATGCTGCTGCCGAAAGCCGTCGAGTACAGCGCCCATGACCTGCGGATGACGGGCCACATCATGGCGGACCTCATGGACATCAAAGTGGACGACGCATTCGCCGCTGAACTCGCCTGCGCGGTGTACTTGATGTCTAAGGTAACGCGCATTCTGGGGGCATACAAGGACGGACGGCTCCCTGCCATAGATTCGATAACGGACGCTCGGGTGTATGCTACAATGATGGCCAGAATTCGCGACAGGGGGGGCTGGCCCGGTTGGAACGATGCAAAAACGGACATGGGCTGACGGCTGAGAACACCCGTGTCTATGAACGGAAGACGGGGCCTCGCGCGGGCAAGCTGGAGCGCCAGTGTGTCGACTGCCAGCGCGAGGCCCAGGGGAGGTATCGGGACTCGGGCGGTCTCGCCGCCAAGACCCGCGCACGACGCAAGGAAGTCGATCGGTCTGTGCCACAACCCCTATGCGGCTGTGGCAACGGGCGGCGGACACTGCCGTCCACCCGCAACGGCCCCGGTGCCACGGGCCGCTGCTCGGTCTGCCACCAAGCCATCGTACGCCGTTGGCAGAAGAACAACCCCGAGGCCCACCGCGCTGGCCAACAGCGTCGCTATCGGGCACTCATGGACGGCTTCATCACCACATATGGGGGCAGCTGCGAATGCTGCGGTGAAGCCGAACGCCGATTCCTCACCCTCGACCACGTCAACAACGACGGGGGCGGGCGCGACCGCAACCAGACTCCCGGCCTGGGCACCAGTACGATCCTGCGCCGCCTGCGCCGGGACGGGTGGCCGCGAGACCCGACATATGCCCTGGCCTGCTTCAACTGCAACTCAGGACGCCATCTAAACGGGGGCATCTGCCCCCACCAGGAGAGGAACACCGAATGACGACCCCCAACGGACCAGTGGCCTATATGGCCGAGCCCATCGACTTCTCGTCAGGCCCCAGCACCGACGGCCACCGTGTCACCCAGGCCCTGCCCGACTACGGCGTAGCGGTCTACCGGCCCGCGACCGCCTGGCACGGTGGGATCTACGCCCCCGGCACCGTCGAGACCATCAACCGCGCCGCACTGCTGGCCGCCGACGTGGTCATCGCCAACCTCGCCACCGGCCTGGTCAGCTACGGGACCCCGATGGAGATCGAAGCAGCCACCGCCGCCGGCATCCAGGTGGTGGTCCTGTGGCCGCCCGCGACCGCCCAATCGGTCAGCCTGCGGGCCAACCCCCGGGTCGCGTTCGTCGCGACCGCCGACGAGGCGGTCGAGCTGGCCGCCGAACTGGCCCAGGCGCACTACGCCAAACGCGAGATCGAACGGGAGCAGAAGACCGCCGACATCCGCAGTCGGCTGGATGCGCAGCGCCAGCTGCGGTTCACGATGGCGCTCGGCCACGAGGCCCCCCGGCCCGCACTGGCCGACGACAGCGGCATGGACCTGGTCACCGCCGTGGACACCGTCATCCCGCCGCACACTTTTGTAGACATACAGAGCACCGTTACGGGTATCCAGATCCCCGAGGGCATGTGGGCGCTGATCACCGGCAGGAGCTCGGCCATCCGCAAGCGTGGCCTGCTGGTCCCGAACGGGGTGATCGACCACGGGTGGCGCGGCCCGCTGATGGCCGGGGTCTACAACCTCGGGACCGAACCTGTGACCGTCCTGGCCGGGGAGCGGGTCGCCCAAGTGATCCTGATGCCGAACACCACCGAGCAGGTCGATATCGTCAAGGTCGAACGGCTCGACCCCCACGAGCGTGGAACACGCGGCTTCGGTTCGACAGGGACCGGCCTGGGCGGGGTGATCGGCACGATGACACTTTGCTCACCCGCGAACCCCGAGCTGCACGAGCCTTACCGCATCCAGACCGCCGAGCAAGAAGCCGCCGAGTACGCCCGGGTCGACGCGCTACAGCCGGTAAACCCGATCGGCTGAGACACGACGCGGGCCCGGGACGTCTGAGCGGCTAGACGACCCGGGCCCACGTACAGCCACGACCCCCCGGAGGTGGATTGCCCCCATGCTACCACCCCCGGCGACAGGCGACAAGCCAGACAACTGAAACCGCCAGCACATGCCGCAACCGGTGGGCATGTGCTGGACCATACCCCGACACGCCCGGGGCGACCGTCGGCCTTGCGCCGGGCCGCCCCCGGCAGTACCATGCAGGCCCCCGCAGCACGCACCGCAGTACCGATGAGCGAGGTCGATATGAGCCCACCCCCCGGTAGCATGTCCACAACAGACACCAGGCCGGGGGGTGCCCACTGATGGCCGCCCCCGTGCCCGCACCGGCCATCGGAGGATACGGCGAGTGGGCGTGGCAGTACCGCGAGCAAGGGTGGGTCAGTGTCCTGCCGCTGCCACACCGCAAGAAGACCCCCCCGCCGAAGGACTACACCGGTCAGGTGATCCGGAAGACCGGCCTCGCCCCGCACATCCCCGACGACACCCAGATCGCCGAATGGGTGACCGAATACCGCCGCGGCAACCTCTGCCTGCGGATGCCCGGCGATGTGATCGGGATCGACGTCGACGCCTACGAATATCAGTACCACGTCAAAGGCGACGACAAACAGCTGCTGTACGACGACCAAGGCGACCCGGTGATGGCCTGGGGGTTGAAGACCGGCGACATCACCATTGCGGAGATGGAGGACCAGCTCGGGGAGCTGCCGGCCACCTGGCGGTCATCCAGCCGCACTGAAGGCGTCTCAGGTATCCGGCTGTACCGGGTCCCGGCATCGATGTCGTGGCATGACGTCGGTGAACATGTCGAGACCATTTGGTGGGGCCACCGATACGCGGCAGTCTGGCCATCAATCAACCCGGACAGCGACGCCCGGTACCTGTGGCTGGATGAGAACGACCTCGACTCCGGATGGGGGCCGTGGATACCGAAGGTCACCGACCTGCCGGAGCTGCCCGAGGCCTGGGTACGCCACCTGTCGCAGGAGACGGTCGTCAAATCGGCGCTGGTCGGGCCGCCCCGGCAGGAACATGCCGACCGGCCCCGGTTCCTCGGCAGCCACGACCCGTCGAAGCCACGACAGTTCACCCGCCGGCAGGCAGCCGACTTCGTGCAGCCACACCTGGACGAACTGCGGCACGCCGGGGTCGGGACGATCAACAACCGGCTGAACGACGCCGCGAAGGTCATCAGCCACTTCGTCCCGGCGGTCTGGCCGGATGTCCAGGCGCGCATCCTGCTGATGGATGCGTTGAACGCCACCGCCTACGACGGCAAGAGCTGGAAAGCCGACCGGACGATCGAATCGGCATTCGACAGCACCCTCGGCGACTGGCGGGCGCAGCTGGTGCGGGAGCCCGCCCACACCATCCCGCGCGCGGCCTCCGTGGCCATCCCGGAGCCCCCGGACGGCGACCCGGGAGGTGGGGAGGCCACAGCGGGGTTCTGGGACGCCCACCCGGTCCTCGCGTACGTCAACGAGTACGCCATATCCTATGGGCGCAACCCGTGGGCGCTGCTCGGGGTGGTAATCGCACGGGCGATCACAGCCACCGAACCGAACATCCAACTGCCGCCGATCGGCGGAACCCCCGGCAGCCTGAACTGCTTCATCGCCCTGGTCGGCAAGTCTGGTGGAGGCAAGAGCGTCACCGCGAAGCTCGGACGGCGGTTCCTGGACGCGCGCTACGGCAACCATCCGCTGGAGACGTTTGAAGCACCACTCGGATCCGGCGAGGGCCTCGCCCACATCTACATGAAGCCCCCACCGGCACGACGCCCCAAAAGCAAGGGGGTGGACGAAGACTCAGCCGCGATCGGCCTCGGCCTGGACGGGCTCGACCCGGACCGCCCGATCCAATACCGCACCAGGGCGTTGATCAAAGCGCTGGAGATCGACGCGCTAGACTCGATCAGTGACCGCCGTGGGTCCACGCTGTCCGCGCAGTTGCGGACCGCCTGGGACGCCGACGAGCTGGGATTCTTCTATTCCGGCCACGAGAAACGACTGCCCACCCCCGAACACGGCTACCGGATGTCGATGCTGCTGGGTGTCCAACCCGGCCGCGCCGGCACGCTACTGGACGAGGTCGACGGAGGTCTGCCACAGCGGTTCCTGTGGGTCCCCTGTGAGAACCCCGACCTGCCGGAATTCCAAGACGGCGACGAAGACGCCCCGCTGCCCGACCTGCCGTCGCTTCTGTGGACCCCCCCGGCCTACCAGGGGGTAGCGATGGTCGGACAGGACCGGGTGGTCCGCCGGGACGTCCGCCGCAACGATCGGAAGCTCTCCCGGGGCGAGGGCGACGCCCTAGACGGCCACACGATGCTCAACCGACTGAAGGCGGCTGCGGGCCTGGCCTTCCTATTGGGGGGTTCTGCCCAGCAGCAGATGGAGATCACAGCGGAGATTTGGGAGCTGTCCGGGGTGCTGATGGCGGTGTCGGATCGCACCCGAGATGGGGTGTTGCGCCACCTGGCTGAAGCCGCCCGGGTTGCTAATGAGAAGAAGGGCTATGCGGCTGCCAAGCAGGCGATCGCCACCGAGGAGGTCATGGAAGACACGGGGATCAAGAAGGCGTTGCGGTGGTTGCGGGGCAAGATCGGGGACGAATGGGTGACCCAGAGCTGGCTGGTCGAGCAGGCCAAGAGCACCATCTCGAAATACGTGAAGTCAGCGCTCAATCAGATGTTGGAAAACGGAGAGATCGACGCGGAGAGTTATAAGGCGGGGGGTCATGAGACACGGAAAGTGAGGCGTCGAGAGGGGTAGAGAGCACTCCGGGACTCCGGGACTCCGGGACCACCCGGGGGGCTGTCTGAGAACGCTGGTCCCGGAGTCAGCTCACACATGGCGTGACACAATCCGTGTCACGCCATGTGTGGTATGGCCTCTTACCCCGTAAAATAGATAAAAATAAATATTTATTGCTTTTCGTCGTAACGCGACCACCCTGTGCAGAACACCCCCTGGCGGTCCCGGAGTCCCGGAGTCCCGGAGTCAGGCCATCGAGGGTCCCGGAGTGGTCCCGGAGTCGCAATTACGGAGAGTGACCGACACGCGAGTTGCCACGCTGGAAAGGCCGCTGTAGGGTGGACGGCGTGACGACACCGAGCAAGACCACATGGGACACCGTCGAGTTCCGTCTGAACAGAGCCGCCAAGCTGATGTCCGAAGTGGACAGCCTGTTCCAACTCGGATTCGACACCACCGAGGAGGATGCCGCCAACCAGATTGCCCTTACCCAGCTGCTGGTCGCGGCGGCTAACGCCCACCTCCGGATCGCCGAGATGGAGATGACCGGCCACGCCTTCCGCCGCCACCAATGACCACCACCATCCCCCGGGTCAAGCTCGCCCGGACCTACGCCGAGCTGCCGGCCTACCAGCCCGGTCACTGGCTCGTGGCCGGGACTCCCGGATGGCTGCCGTACCCCTGCACCTGCTGGTACGACAATTGCAGCTACCCGAAGTGCCCGGACCGGGGGCGGCCGGAGGGAGACGCCCTGCCACCGGGATGCTGCGGGAGACGCCCTGTCGTGGCCGGGGAGCGCGCAGAAGCCCCCGCCCGGGGTTCGAATACCCGCAAGGGCCGTTCGTCAACGTGGAAGGCCACGGAGAGCCCCAGGCGCAGCACCCGCCCGGCGGATCTGCCACAGCGAGCGGTGGGTGGTTCGTCCTCGGTGGCCGGGGATCTGTGGGCGGCCCCGTGGGATGCCGAGCCCGCCCCGTGGGATCTGGACGAGCCGGATCCCGGCCTGGGTGGCCCCGACGACCGGTCTCCCGTGGCCACGGAGACACCGAAGCCGGCTCCCGGGCATTCGAATGGGGATGCGGCCTCTCGTCAACATTCCGAGCCAAGCGACGGACTTTACCCGCACGGCGAACGTCAACGATCGCAGGTCGAACACTGTGCCTGTGTCACACCCTGGGACCCGCCGCCGCCGGTCCTCTTGGTGGCCGACGCCAAGACGGGTCCGGTCCGGGCCGCGATCGCCCTCGACCTGCGCGGCCCGGCCGGTGACCAGCCACGGCAGGACCCCCGCGACCTCGCCGAGAAGCTCCTGGCGGAGCGCGGCTACGGCCTGAAAGGCGGCTGGAAGGACGGGCGGCACACGCTGCTGCTGCCGGAGGGCAAGCTCAAGACCCGTCCTGGTTTCCTGGCCGAAGCATTCAACACCGCCTCCGGCCTGCGAGAGAGCGCTCTCGCGGTGATCGACACACCGCCGGAGCAGGCCGGGGGGGTTCATTGTCCGGACTGCCACAAGGACTGGCAGAGCGCGGGTGCCTACGGGATGCACCGCAGGAAGGGCAACGGGATTGATTGGCCTCGATGGGCCGAGCGCTGTGTGGACCCCGCGACGATCCGGGTCGTCCCCCGAAGTGCTGGCGCTAGCGCCAGCATATCACGCCGATCAAGCCCCGGGCAATATGATGGAGCACCACTGTTGAAGCGCGGACCGAACGGCGTCTGGCATCTGGACCCGCTCGCCCCGTGGGGTCCCGGAGGCCCGCCGTTCAGCCCCGGGAAGGCGATGGAGATCTATGAACGGGGGCGGCGGGAGCTGAAACGTTGGCATTTCGGGAAGGGCCACAACCGCGAGCGCTGACACGCCGCTTGCCACGCCCGGTGGCGTGTGGCAGGATAGGGGGACAAACCAGGCCAGTGCGCCTCCCGACTAGCCAGTTCGTACCACACGACAAGCCTGCCCCCCTCGCATCCGCTGCACACCGACAAGTCGTGCCGCCGCAAGCCCAGCCCACCCCCCGCTCGCCGACACATCTAGCCGTACCACACGACAAGCCTGCCCAGTGCAATGCCGCCCAGCCTTGACGACACCCCAGACCGACATATGCCCGACTGTTCACATCCACCCTACCGCCGTCCGACACCGCACGCCACACCCTCGCGCTCCGTACGACCAACCTCTCCGAATCTTGCCGACGCGCACGACATGCCGCTCTCGACACCGCCCGACCCGCACCGACACAGCACGCCGGTCCGACCCAACCGACACGCCCGGCCACCGCAGGACTCACGACAGATCTGCCCAGCGCTCACCCATGCGACTACCCGTCCCACAGCTGGTCGGCCCCTACCCCGACACCCGACATGGCCCATCTGTCCCAGCCGCCCGACATGCCATCCCAGCCGAGTCCTCCCCGACACTCCACCCTCAGCCGCAACGCCCCGAGACGACAGATCTGTTCCGCCCACCCCATGTGACTACCCTGCCCGGCCCTGCTCCAATATCGACTACCCGACGCAACCCCAGAGCCCCCGCTGACATATCCAGCCCGCCCGCCCCAGGCGACCAGCCACCCCAGCTCCTGTGTCGACAACCCGATCGGCGTCACGCCAGACCCAACCCGACGACAGCCCAGACCCGCACTGTCTTACCCCGTGCTCGGACCGCCCATCCCACCCGACAAGCCCACCCGGGCCGGTACAACCCCAGCCGTGCCCCACCCCCCGACTACCCTACACACCCCAGTGCGGATCCGACACGCCATCTCATCGCACCGCCGCCGACTACCCCGGCCCTTCGTGCCCTGTCTCCGACGACCCGTGCCATCCGACAAGCCCAGCCGCGCCGATGCAACCCCACTGCGACCATCCATCCCGCGTCATTGCGGGCCCGACACGCCATCCCTGGCATCCCCGACCCGGTACCGACAAGCCCAGCCGCCGCGCTTCATATCGACAAGCCGACCCACGCCACCCCGTGTCCTCTCCCGGCCCGTCCGACAGTGCGTCCCCACGCCGCCCAGTGGCTTCCCCACCCATCCCCCATGGCACGCCCGATCAAAGCGGCGTACTGACGAGCCCGTCCCCACCCGGCCCCCCGACAAGCCGAGCGAACTCCAACCCAGCCCCTACGACAACCCGCTGGACCGATAGGGAAGAGAGATATGGACAGGCGATACGAGAGTGCCGATGTCACAGCGATCTGGAGCGACCAGGGCCGCAACCTGGTCGAACGCAGCATCTGGGTCGAGGTGATGCGAGCCCAGCGCGAAGCCGGAATCGACATCCCGGAAGACCAGATCGACGCGTACGCCGACCTGGCAGCCAGCCAGGCACTGCTGGACCCGGACCACGAGGAAGCCCTGCTCGAAACGCAGGACATCGCCGAGCTGGAGAGAGAGACCAAACATGACCTGTACGCCCGACTGCGGTGGTTCAACGAGAGTGTCGGAGGCGACCACGCCCACCGCGGGTTGACCTCGGCCGACATCACCGAGAACACCCAGCAGATCCAGATCGTCGCCTCCGCCGAACTGCTGCTAGAACACGCTGAGCAGGTCCTGCGCCGGATGTACGAGCGTGCCGGGGTGTTCGCCACGGTGCCGATCGTCGCCCGCACCCATGGCCGACCCGCGCAGCTGACCACCATTGGCAAGCGGATCACCGACTGGATGCAGGAGCTGATGGGGGCGATGGTCACTCTCCAGGGGGCCATCGAAGGTTACGTGCCGCGGGGGATCAAAGGCGCGGTCGGCACCAGTGCCGACATGGCGCGGACGTTGCTGTCCGGCCTGCCGGAGGGCAGCCCCGCCAGCAGGTGGGTGGCCGCCCGCCTGGCCGCCGGCACGCTGGACGACCGGGTGTCGTCCAAGCTGGCAGGCGAGACCACATCGATGCTGTCGACCGGGCAGTGTTACCCACGCTCGGCCGACCTGCCGATCATCTCCGCGACGTTGCAGCTCGCCGCCGCGTGCGGCACGGTCGCCACTGCCGTGCGGCTGATGTCCGCGCTCGGCCTGGCGGTCGAGAACCCCGACGCGCATGTCGGGTCGTCGGCCATGCCCCACAAGAGCAACCCGCGCTACAGCGAGCGGGTCTGCAGCCTCCAGGTGGTCGCACGCGGGTATGCGGGAATGTTGCAGGAGACCGCCGGCACGCAGTGGCTGGAAGGTGACGTGTCGACCTCTGCGGCCCGCCGGATCGCCCTGCCGGGGCTATTCCACACGGTGGATTCGATGCTGGCCAACACCGCCTGGGTGTTGGACCATCTGGTGTTCGACCTGGAGGCGATCAAGGACGAGCGCGACCTGTGGATGCCGGAGATGGCATCCGGCGCGCTGTTGGCCGCACTGGTCGAGAACGGGGTGCCACGTCAGAAGGCACACGAGGTACTGCGGCACCATTATCGGCAGATCGGCGGCCCGGACTGCGAGAGCGACCGATCGGGGACGCTGATCTACCACCTGACCAGTGAAGACGCAGAGTTCCGGCTGACTGCGGAGCAGACCCAGGCCGCGTTCGACCCGGAGATGTTGGTTGGTTCTGCGGTGGCGATCGTGGAGGCTGTGGTCGGTGCGGAGCTCGGCGAGCTGCTGGATGCCGACCCGGAATGGCCTGGCGACCTGGTGTGACACAGGGCTTGCCGCCCTGCTCGCCGACCAGCGCGGTTACCTCACCGAGGAGATCGCCGCCCTGGCCACCGGGACGATCGTGAATGTCACCCGCGCAGACGGGGAGTACCTGTACACCCTCACCATCAGCCGGACCCCCGGCTGCTGATCGGCGACACGGGGCGGTGGCCATCTGGTCGCCGTCCCGCGGCGTACCCGACCACACCGCTTGCCACCCCCGAGAAGGGGTGTTACGGTGGCCCCAGCGCACCACCATGCATGCACCACCCAACGGCCCCCCGCCACGGAAGGAGCACAACCCCGATGTACGAGTTCTTCACGACCACGTTCTTTGGCACGCAGATCCCCACTGCCGCAGCCATGGGCGTGGGAGCTGCCGGCCTGGTCGCAGGCGCGACCTTCGCGGTCCTGACCGTCCGCGACAAGCTGAGCAAGGCCCGCAAGCTGATGGCGATCGCCATCCGATACGAGTCCGAAGCCGACCGTACCTACGCGAAGATCCGCGCCCTGACCGACCCGACCTGCTCGGTCCCGCTCGTGGAGTTGTTCCCGCCCACCCGGGTACAGCAGGTCCGCCGTGCGGTGGCCGAAGCTTTCGAGCGCGCCACCTGGCGCAACGAGAAGGCCACGGAGTGGTCCCCGGGGTGGGCGGACGGCGAGCTGCGTCGGGCGATCGACCAGACCGCCGACGTCCCCCACGTTGCCGAGCCGGCACCGGCCCCCACCGAACCCCCGGCCCCGGTCTACCGGACCCGCCGTGACCCCTCCGAGCGGGTCCCCGCACGGGACCGCTGGGCCCCCCGGATGACGCAGCTGCTCGGTGGGCCGATCCCGGTGCCGCCGCTGTTCGCGTCGATCCAAGTGCCGGCGCAGCGTCGGCCGTCGCCGCTGGTCCTGGCCAACCTGCCGGCCGACCCCACGCGGCAGTGGCGGACCAAGACGGTAGCCGCGTAGCCACCATGAGCTCGATCAACCGCGCCCCCCATCACAAGCCCTGGACGCCCCCGCGCCCCCGGCTGTACCCACCCCGGCCCAGCGGCCGACCGTGCGACATGCGTCGCTGGCCGACCGTGCCCACCATGCGAGGCGAGGAGGAGTTCGGTGGCCGAGAGCAACCAGACGACCAGCATCGACCATGTTGAAAGTCCCAGGGTGGAGCCGCCCGGGGATGTGCGACTCCAGCTCGCGGCACTCGAAGGGTGGGCCAACAACCGGGCCATGCAACCCGAGATGCGGCTGCGTGCCGCGCTCCAGGCCCTCGCCCTGTGGCGCAAGCTCTACCCGGACCCCGAGGGGGACTGACATGGCACAGCGCTGGGCGGTACTTCGCCCGAATGAGGACGGCCAGCACTTCCGGATGATCCGCGACGCCTCCATGTACCACATATTGGGCCACCCGGAGGAGTACGGCATTGGGAGATTTGCGGCGTTGGATGAGCTGGACCCAGACCCGGCGGTCTGGGAGCCTGGCACCGCTGTCCTGCTGCGGGTCGAGGTCGTGGTCCCGGAGGCCGCTGGCGGCTACAAGCTCCCGGAGGACGCCGAATGAACCCGCGCCACACCCCCGAGTCGCTGCGCGCCCACAGCGCGGCCACCCTCAAGCTGGCCGAGTCTCACCTGAACGCGTCGAGCGAGGCATACCGCAAACGCTCCAGCATCCGCGGCGTGACGTTGGGCCCGGCCACCCACGACGCGCTTGCTGAGGCGTACCAGGCGTGGCGTGAATACCGGGCCGACACCGCCCCGCCTGGGTGTCAGGATCTCATGATCCCTGAGCGTCAACCCGACGGCAGCGCGCCGGGGCTCACCCGCGTACACGGCTACGACGTCACCATCGGCGATGTTGACGGTGGCATCGCCTGGGATATCGGCCCCGAGCCGCTGGTCCCCTTCGTATTCAGGGAGGTTGTCGAATGAGCGAGCTCGACGAGCCGCAAGACCCGCTGCTGGTCCAGCTGCACGACGCCCGGCTGGACCAGCAGGATGCCCACACCGAGGCCGTCCGCCTGATCCGCCATCTGTACGTCGACCTCGGCCAGGACGCGGGCGGTCCGCTGCACGTGGTCCTGGACGATGGCAATGTCGGCGACTTCTGGCTGCACGCGGGGCCGCACACCGATGGCTACGACCGCTACGGCTATCTGTTCAACGGCGACTTCGCGCGTTGGTCGCAAGCCGGGGACGACGTCTCCCTAAAGCGCCGGAACGCCATCCGCGACACCTGCGAGCAGATCCTCGCCCTGCTACGCCCGATGTCCGAGCAGCATCGCCGCGACGCGATCAACGAGTTCTGGAAAGGATGGCGACCGTGAGCGGCATCCCGGCGGAGCCCACCTCGGCACAGTGCGACGCCAAGGAGCGCGTCTCAATCCCCGGGTCGACGGCCGTCGCCCATGCGGTCTGGTGGCCGCAGATGGGTGGCAAGCCCGGTAAGGCCGTAGCGACGATCGGGGACTGCTCGACGGTCTGGCTATGGCATGACGGACAGCTGCCGCTCAACGGGAGGGAACCCCGCCAGATCCACCTGTGTGGCTATGGCGAGTGGATCGAGACGTTTGAATGGCTCAAATCGCGATATGAGCAGGAGTTTGACGAGGAGCCGGAGCCGTACGTCTGGGTCCTGCCGCAGGGGGTGACCCGCGAGCAGGCGCAGGAGGTCTACGAGAAGATCGTCGCCTGGGGTCTGTGGGAGGTCGACCCGGGCGGGTTCCGGATCCGGACCTACGAAGAGGCGCACGGGCCCTGCGAGCCAATCCCATGTCCGCCGTTCCAGGAGATCACCCTGCAAGCCTCGGCAGAGCGCATGGGACCGGCCCCGATCGACCAGAATCTGGCCATGCCTGCGAAGCTGGACAGCGAGTGGATGGACAGCTGGATGGGCGTGGTGAGCGCTGCCACAGCGGCAGGTTTCCTCCAGATCGACCTTCTACCCGCGCCCGGACCGGCGCAGATGCCCCGAATCATCACCCTGCCCGAGGGTGTCAACGCGGAGGAGGCCGACCGCTGGGTCCAAGGCTGCATCCAGCTCGGGATTATCGAAGCCGGCACTGGCGGTGTGCTCTACCTCCCCCACGGGCAGCAGTTGTGAGGGCGCGCAATGTCGCTATCGCCGCGGCGATCGCCCTGGTCTTGGCCGGTGTCTGCTTCCTGATCCCCCCCAGCCCGCTCTACCCAGACGGGTCCGACCCGAACCCCGCCCCGACCCTACCGGCCTCTACTACGGTCGAGTACGTCCCGGTCGAGGGCAAGCTGGTGGTCTGTGTCTTCCGCTCCAACTACGGCATCTCCTGCGACTGGGCGAACGCCCGGCCGCTCGACGCCGGCACGACAGCCCACGCCGTTCCGCCCAACTGACAATCCGCCCCATGCCTTCCACGATCCGCCCGACAGTGCGTCTCGACCCTGATCCACGCGTGCTACTGTTCAACCTCACGCTTCCCCTCCCATCCCGGACGACAGGAGACACATGCAACCCCAGATGAAGAAGCCGATGTACAGCGGTTTCGGCCAACGCAATAACACCACGGAGGCGCTCAAGATCGACCGGGCGTTGAAGGCGCAAGCCGAACACGACACCGAGAAGCTGCGCAAGCAGCGGCCCCAGGCGCTGCCGATGGCTCCCGGTCAGCGGGCACTGACCTACATCGGCCGTCGGGCCACCCCGGCGCAGCGCCGCCGGGTTGAGAAGAAGAGTTATCGCTGGGCCCGGGGGGGACCGTGGCACAATCTTGGTTTGGACGTGTCAACTGCGCCCGACGGGCTGGAAGACCGGCCCGAGCTGCCCGAGTGGGACCCGACGGAGTGCAGTTGCCACATCAACCCACCGTGCCATTACTGCACGAGCCAGGAGTTCAACCTGTGACCCGCCAACAGCAGATCGAGCAGATGCTCGGCATCGAGACCCACCTGGATGTCGCCGCGAGCTGGGCGACGTTCGACACCGACGAGTACTACCTCAAGGTGCAGGGGGTGCACACATGGAAGCTCAAGGACGACCTCAACCGGTACGCCCTGGTGATCGAGAGGACGCGCCCGGATCTGATCATCGAGGTCGGGACGAAATGGGGCGGTTCGGCGTTGTGGTTCGCCGACTTCGGCATCGACGTGGTCACGGTCGATATCGATCAGAGCCTCACCGGCCCCGCACATGGTTTCGACGTTGACCGCGAACAGCCCCACATCCAGTTCGTTGAGGGGGACTCGGTCAACCTGGACACGCTGGCCCGGGTGTCCTCCCTTGCCAGCGGCTACGAGCGGGTCATGGTGTCGCTGGACGGCGAACACGCCGCACCCCACGTCTACCACGAGATCCTGGCCTACGGGCCGATGGTCAGCCAGGGCTGTTACCTGGTGGTCGAGGACGGGATCTTCGACCTGGTAGACCCGAGTGTCGCCCACCGCGGCGGGGCGCGCATCCCGACCGAAGGCGGCCCGCTTGCGGCCATCCGCCAGGCCGGGCTGCACACCGACCCGCGCTGGGTGCGGGACGTCGAGGTCGAACGGCTGACGCTGCGCAGTTACCATCCGGCGGGTTTCTGGCGCAGGGCCGAGGTCGACTGATGGGCTACAGCGCTGACATCTCCGGCGAGATCCGGATCGTCCCGCCGATCCCCTGGGTCGAGTTCGCCAACAGCCCCCACTACCGCGCGGTCAGGGACTGGGCATATGGCAACGATCTGTGCTTCGAGGTGGTCGAGACCACCACGGCCACTAACGATGGCGTGCTGACCAAACGTCAGGCGGTCGCGATCGTCTGCGGGGGTGACGAGCGGCGCGGCAATGATATCCTGGAGGAGCTGGAGGCGATCGCCAAAGCGCATGGCCAGGGTGGCCAGGGGCGGGTGTTCGTCGGTCGCCTCGACGTCCGGTGGCCGGATTTTGAGGGCAGCGAGAAGCGGTACAAGATCGTCGACGGTCACGCGGTGGAGTATGCCCCGTCCATCTTGTGGCCGAATGCGTCCGAATGAGCTGGCTTCGGGAGGCCTGCCCCGCGTGTCAGGCCCCGGTGGTCTGGGCGATCAGCATCACCACGGCCGCATGGACGCCGTTGAATGCGGATCCGACGCCTGACGGCACGCTGGAGCTGCAGTCAAGCTGGGACGGGCATCCGCGTGCCCGGAAGGTGTCGCCCAAACTGGCGTTCGGCCGCAAGGAGCTGCGGGCCCCGCATGCCACGACCTGCACCCGCAAAGAACAGCTAAAGCTTCATCACTATGGTCCGCCGCCTGCTGGCACCCGTGGGGAACCGGCCTGATGGCGGATATCGTCATGCGCGTCTGCTCGCGGTGCAAGGAGGCCAGGCCGTTAGCGGCCTTTGCCAAGAAGGGTGGCCGACCCGATGGCGTGAGTTCCTACTGTCGGCCCTGTGTGGCCCAGAGGAATAAGGAGTGGCGCGAGCAACCCGGCAGTCGAGAGCGCACGAGTGTCAGACATCGAGCTTGGGCGGAGGCCATCAAAGTAAAAACGCTGGCCCACTATGGGGGGGTCTGTGTCTGCTGCGGCGAGGACGACATCCGGTTCCTAACCTTCGACCATATTGACGGGGGCGGCAAGCAACACAGAAGGGCCGAGATGGGAAGCATGCCGCTGTCGAGGTGGCTACGTAACAACGGCTACCCGGATGGGTTCCAGATCCTCTGCTGGAGTTGCAACAGCGGGCGGCACTTCAACGGCGGTGTCTGTCCGCACCAAGACCCTGGCGGGCGCATCACATGCGCCTCTTACATTCCGCCGACCAGCGCTTGACACACCGCTTGACAGGGGTGCGAGCCGGAGGTAGGGTACCGGCTGCACCCCTTCCCGCTACCCCCGGACGGACACCATATGACGACCACCCACCCCGCTCGCAACCAATCCGCGGCCACCCAGTGACCATCCAAGAGATCGGGGTGACCCTGGTGATCGTCGGGTTCTGCGCCTGGACGATCGCCTGGGTCGGCCTGATCTCCTACGGCCTGGTGTGGCTGCCCCGCGACCGGAGGGGGGCCACGATCTCACTCGGCGCGGGGTCTGTGATCCTCGCCAGCGGCCTCACCATCCTGACCCAAGCCCCCGGAGGACTCCAGTGACTGACCCCACCGAGACCATCGCCGACCTGGAGCGCGAGCTCGCCAACATCCACAAGGTTCACATCGACGACGTCCGGGCGCTGGTCCTACAGTTCGAGACCGAACAGGACCAATGGGCCGAAGAGCTGCGGAGGGCCCGCACCAGCGAGTGCGGCGCACTCTGCAAGGATATCGAGAACGACCGCGACGTTCTGGCTGAAGAGAACATGCTGCTGCGCGACCAGGGTGTGCCCGGGGTGATGCACGAGACTGACCGGGCGCTCTACCAGGCGATGGTCGCCGACCGGGACCGTTTCTCCGGCCTGCACCGCAACCTGGGTGAGCGTCAGCGGCGGCTGATCGGCGAGTATCGTGGGGCCCGATATGCGGTCAAGCTGGTCGGTGAGGTCGAGACCCTGCTGAGTGTCGCGCTCGGCAGGCCCGGGGGAGTCAACCGTGACAACCTGGTCGAATCGCTCGGCGAACTGATCAAAGAGCGCGACCGGCACCGGGATTCTGCCTGGGCGCGGGTGTCCGACACCGAGGAGCACAACGACCAACAGCAGTCCATGCAGTACACGATCGAGACCCAGCTGCGTGTCGATCGTGCGCCGCTGGAGGACCTCATCGTCCAGAAGCGCATCACGGAGGCGCAGACCCGCGAGGTCGAAGGGCTGGCCAACCGCCGCAACGAGCTGGTCCAGCGTGCCCTTGCAGCCGAGGGGCAGGTCAGGCGAATGGCCGACGAAGCCACACGAGAGGAGGCCCGGAGGGACCGGGAGATCAACGAGGCGATCGCCGCCCGGGACGGCGCGTTGGCTGAGTGGTCCAAACGGTACAACGGCCTGGAATCTGCGGCCCAGACGGTCGGCCAGCAACTCACCCAGCAGATTCGGCGCAACGACCAGCTCCGCGAGCGGCGCAGCGCGGACACCCGCCTGCTGCGGATCGCCTTCAGCACGATCGAGGCCGGGTTGCATGAGGGCGGCTGGCAGAACCGCCCGGATTGGCTGGAGCGGACCCGCGAGTGGGTTGCGGCATTCCATGCTCGCGAGGACGCGCGGCACGCGCCCACCGGGGTCGACCCCCTGGACGGATTTGCGGTCCGGGCGTTCAGCAACGGGGCCCGAGAGCTGGTTCAGCTGGCCCACCGCGAATGTGACCCGCGCACCTATCCGGAGGCCCCTGGCGGCATCCAGTTGACAGTACTGACCCGCGACGCGCACTGGCACATGGCGCAGTTCCACGACGAACAGCCCGACGAGGCATCTCCCGACGACGAGAAGTCGCCGTGTGAGGACATCTGCCACCCGAGCCAGGGTGCGTGCTGCGGCAACCCGGGAAAGCCCCCCACGGAGGTTAACGAATGAACGGCAAGCACAAACTTCCGCTCGCCCTGGCAGCCGCAGCAGTCCTCGCGCTGACCTGCGGGCTCGGTATCTGGGTCGTCGGAGGCGGCCCCAACCCCGCCCCGGTCCAACAGCAGCAATGGGTCGAGACCGAAGACTGCGACGCCGAAGACTGGGCCAACTACGAGGCAGAATGCTACCGGGCCAGCCCGAAAGCGAAGACCACCCCCCGCAAGACTGCCGCGCCGAAGGCCCCGACCGCCCGCAGGTCGCGGTGAACCCCGCCCGGAGGTTCCACCGCTACCTGGGCTGCCGGACCTGCGGGGTCGAAGCCGGCAAACCCTGCTGGCGGGTGCCCGTCCGGGAGGCCACCCCCGCCTACGCGCGCGCCACCAACATGACCCCCCACCCGGGGCGCGTCTTCACCCGCGAGCGGTGCGGCCTGGGACGGGGCGGTCTGGTGGCCAGCGACTGCAACCTGCCGCCGAACCACAGCAGTGAGTGGCACGTCAACAAATACGACCAGAGGTGGAGGGCGTGATGAAGCAGGTCCAGCTGCCTGACAGGATCAGCTACGACATGGTCACGACGGCCCTAAAGGCGCTCGGGCTGGAGCGAGGTAACTCGGCCTGTGTGGAGATCTCTGGAGACGAGGTCACCGTGAGTCTTGGGGTGGCCGGTGGCAATGGCAGTATCACGCGCGTCTACCCGGTCAACGCGATGCCCGTCCGTTTCGCCCCACGAGAGGACGCGTAGACCGGCCCCACGCCCTGATCGGACATCCCCCAATAGAAGGAGAGAAGCAATGCGCAGGACCAGGACCCCCTGGCACGAATCGAACAACCCCGGGACGCTGGTACGCGGCGCGACCTGGCGCGGCTGGGTCTGGGTGATCACCGCCGTGGTCATGGTCGGCCTGATCCTCGGCGGTGTCTGGTGGTTCAAGGTTGCCACCTCCGAGATCAAAGGCGCGGGCGACGCGACCATCCAGATCAACAGCGGCAAGAACCAGATCGCCGTACAGGAGGCATTCGAGGATCTGTACGGCAACATCCTGGCCTACGACCGCAACCTCGACCAGGCGGCCCGCGACAAGGCCGAACACCCCGGCGACAGTTTCTTCGCCACCAATTACAGCGGCCTGGTGAAGACCTGCAACGACGCGGTCACCAAATACAACGCCGACGCACGCAAGGTCAGCCGCTCGAAGTGGCTGACCAACGACCTGCCGTTCGAGATCGACAGCAGGGACCCCCTCACGGACTGCCGTGAGACCAATTACAAGGAGACCCCCCGATGAACGGCAACATCCCCCCGGCCGACCACCGGCCGTTGACCCGCACCCAGAAGATCCGCGCCGGCATCCTGGTCGGTTTCTGCGGCGCGCTGGCCGTGGTGTTCCTCACTGCCAGCTCGTGTGACTCGGAGTCCGACTCCAGCGAAGCCGCCCGTGCGGACCGTGAGGCAAAAGCTGCCAGCGTGGTCCTGTGCGGTGCGGCGAACGACTCGCTGGAGTGCAAGAACCTAGCCGAGCGCGAGAAGCGCAACTCTGACCCGAGCAAGATCCAGTACGTCTACCTCTACAACTTCGACGGGTCGATCAAGGGCTACTTCACCATCAAGGGCAAGGTCTCGTCGACCCAGTCCCAGATGGGCCCGATGGACATCCTAGTTGACGGCTGCACCCGCGCCGGGGAAGACTGCCCGCAGCCGATGGAGGCCGCCGGGGACGACGGGTCGTTCGGCCCGAACGAATCCGGGATCTTCTTCTTCACCACCGAAGGCATCATGGTTACCTACAGCGGCGACTACCTGCTGTCCGATGCTCCGTTGAAGCTAGAGGTCAAGAAGCTCAACTGACCTGCCAGCTGGACAGGCGGCCCGGTCTCTGGTGTAGTTGTGGAGACCGGGTCGCCCCCTATCGACCCCCGAGAGAGCGGACAGCCATGCAAGACCCGACCTGCGCCTTCTGCCGGATCATCGCCGGGACCAGCTCGGCCGAGATCATCGCTGAGTGGCCGGACACGATCGCTATCGTCCCCCTGGACCCGGTCACCCCGGGGCATCTCCTGGTCATCCCGAACGCCCACGTCGAGGACTTCATCCACGACCCGTTGGTTACAGCCACGACTGTTGCCCGCGCCGCCGAGTTGGCCGACAATCTGCGGATCGACCCGGCGAACCTGATTACCAGCGCCGGGCGGCTGGCCACCCAGAGTGTGTTCCACCTCCACTTCCACCTCATCCCGCGCAGGCGCAACGACAAGATCCAGCTGCCGTGGCACTCCGGCAAACACGGGGAGGCAGCGGCATGAGCCGGGTGTTCTACCACGAGCGCACCAATGCGCGTCACTGCGGCCAACCGGCGCGGTTGCACATCATCCGGGAGGACCACCCGGCCAAGGTCGGTGGGATCGGCCACTGCAACCTGCCGCTGCGGGACGGCGTTCTGCTCGCCGACATGCCGCTCTACCCACCCGCCGGGCTCGCCTGGTGTCCGATCTGCATCGGCAGGTTGGCCGGCGTGCTGGATATGCTGGGCAGCTTGGCCCGGTTGTTGGCCGGAGTCGAGGCCAACCGTGCTGCTGATGAACTGGAGGAGAGCCCGTGACCCCCGACGACAAGGATTGGGATACTGCTGTTGACTGGCTCCTGAACAGCGGGCTCGTCGACCAGGATGCTCTGGACGCCTTCTGGATGCTGTCGCAGGGCTTCTGCACCGAAGGCGAAGCCGACCGGGGGGCCATGGACGATGGGACCCCGATGCGCGTGGCCCGAGCAGCACACAACCCGGGGGGCAGGCGATGACCCCCGGCATGCTCGTCGCCGGTCTAACAGCAAGGAGGCGCTGACATGTTGCCACGCTACGCCGCTATCTGGCGGGCCGCCTACGAAGAGATCCCCCCGGGTGACGAGGAGATGCGGCCCAGCCTCGCCCACGCGATCGCATCGGCGGTTGAGGCCGGTCTGAGCTGGACCAGTCCTGATGCTGGCCCCCCGGCCGAACCGGAGGAATCGTGAAGACCATCCATATTGCCATTGGCAACAGCGACGACGAGCTGACCCAGGCCGAATGGTCCGCGTTCACCAAGGCTGTTGACACCGAGGTCCGAGCGGCCTGCGCCTATGCCGGCACAAAGGTCCACGGCTGCTGGCATTCACTGCCGAACGCCCCTTGGCAGAACGCCTGCTGGTCGATCGGGGTCACCGACGACATGGCACACGTCTTGACGCCCCTGCGGTTGGCGCTGGGGACACTGTGCTATCAATATCGCCAGGACTCGATCGCCTGGACCCTCGGCGACACCGAGTTCATCGCCCCCACCGACCCGGTTGACCACGCCGTGCCCGCCGAACCGCCCCAGGTCGGCGACGACTACCTGCCTGACGCGGATGCCGACCATCTGAGCTGGGGGGTCGCCGCCCACGAGTGGGACGACCGGATCGAGCGTGAGCTGTGAGCGTAGAACACACCGAAACACCCCCTGAGGCACCCTGCGAGGATCTCGAACGTGGCGCGCTCCGGTTCTGGTTCTACGAGGGTGTCGTGCTGGAGGCCGCCGATCACAGCCTCGTGAGCACGAGCGATCTGCTGGAGTTCGCCCAGTACGCGCAGAAGCACTATCCGGGTAGCAAGGTGCAGGTGCACGCCTATGGTCTGCGCGTGACCAAGACGGCCGGTACCGTGGGGCCGCGCCTGGAATGGAGGGACTGGGACTGATGGGCCGACCCGCGCGGATCAGTATCGGGATCAAGATCGGCCACCGGATGTACGAGGATGTGCTTACCGTGTCGGTCGGGTTTGACGGCGTGGCGACCAACGAGAACATCGCGGATGGTCTGGAGATGCTCGCCAAGGCAATCCGCGAGCAGATGGCGACAATGAAAGCGCCGAGAGAGGGGGCTGCCCCATGAAGGTCAACCTCGTCAGTCGCGATAACGGGGTCGGCCTGACCCACGACATGGGGCTGCTGGAGAGCATCTTGCAACCTGCCGGCCATCAGACCCTGCGGGTCGACTGGCGTGCCCCGACCATGCCGAAATGCGACGTCGCGATCTTCCTCGAACTGTTCAACCCGAACCTCGCCCGCTACACCCGCGGCATGGTCGGGATCTTCAACCTTGAGTGGTTCCTGCCACGCTGGAGGCCCTACCTGCCCCGGTTCAAACAATTGTGGGCCAAGAGCCGCGAGGCTGAAGGCGTCTACAACCGCCTCGGGCTGCGCAACCACCGGTACACCGGGTTCCTGACCCGCGACCTGTACGACCCGGCCGTGACACGCGAGGCCCGGGTCTTCCATCTGGCCGGGCATTCCAGGCTGAAGAACACCGAGGCGGTGATCAAGACCTGGAAGGACCACCCGTGGCTGCCGCCGCTTACCATCGTGGCCAACAACGAGTATGACACCCCCGAAGGTGTCACCCTGCTCGGCCGGCAGACCGACGAGCAGATCAAACACCTGATGAACAGCCACCAGATCCACCTGTGCCCCAGCCGCACCGAAGGGTGGGGCCACTACATCACCGAAGGGCTGTCGACCGGCGCGGTGGTGCTGACCACCGACGCCTCGCCGATGAACGAACACGTCCACTCCAGCGGGCTGGCGCTGATCCCGCCCGCCAGTTCGGTGCCCCGGGGGCGGGTGGCCGAACACACCGTCAGCTCGAAAGCCATCGCGGCAGCGGTAGAGTGGGCGGCCGGTCTGTCCAACTACGAACGGGAGCAGATCGACCAGCAGGCCCGCACCCACACGGCCGCACGTAACGCGGCCTTCACCGAGACCGCACTCAGCTTACTCAGGAGGATCTGAACCATGCACATGCACGAGATCATCGACCAGCAGCTCGCGGCGTTCCGTGCCTTGACCGGTCGGACCGCATTGAACATCGTCGAGACCGGATCGATCAGGTTCAACACTCCGGAGCACGAGCAGGGCGACGGCTGGTCAACCCTGCAGTTTGCCCGCGACGTGCAGGCCAACGGAGGCAACCTGATCAGCATCGACCTGGACACCTCGGTGGCGCGCGAGGTGCTCACCCAGCGTGGGATCGAGGTGGAGGACAACTCCGACCTGTGCGGCATCCACCTGGTCGAAGGCCACTCGATCGAGGTGCTCGCCCATATGGCGCTGATGGAGAATGGCTACCAGCTCCAGCGGCCGATCGATGTGCTGCTGCTGGACAGCGACAACGATGCTGACCTGATCCTGCACGAATGGCTGGTCGCCAAGCAGCTGCTGTCTGGCGATGCGCTGCTGATGGTGGATGACGTCGACCTCAGCTCCCCGAACGTGGTCAAGGGCCACAAGATCGCCCCGTGGCTCGACCAGTACGACGAGATCGAGTACCGGGTGGTCCCCAGGACCGGCGGCGGGGTCCGGACCGGTGTCTTGACCGCCCACATCACCAGGGTCTGGTAATGGGCCACGGTGCAATGATGGGCCACCCCCACAGCCTGCCCGACTGGGTCATCGACCTCGTGGCCGGACTCGCCAAGTACGACACCGAGCACCCGAAGTTGTACGCCCAATATGTGGGCAGCAGCGAGTGGCAGCAGGCCGACTGCCCGTGCGGGCTGTTGGAGTTGGTGCCGCACGAGGTGCGCATCTACACTGCCGGCTGGGCCGCCGCCAAGAGCCGACAGGCACTCGACGCCCCCCAGCCAGACGAAGGGACCCCCTGATGCAGCTGGTCATCGTCCCCGCCTGGCGCAGACCCGAGTTCCTGTGGGCATGCCTCCAACGATTGCAGGCCGCCGACCGGCCGGACCTGCGGTACCTGATCTCCCAGGACCGCGGCCACACCTACGAGGTCGCCCGGATCGCCATTCAGTTCCGGAAACGGCTCGGCGCAGGCCGGGTCCAGATCGCCAGCCGCCGGCACAGCTACCACGGCAACAGCTTCAACGTGCTCGAATCCTACCGGGAGGCGGTCTCCGGGCGCGGTGCCGAGCCGGAGCTCGTCCACCTGGTCGAAGAGGACATCCTGGTCGGGGTCGACTACTTCGACTACCACGACCGGGCACACGCCCTGCACCCCGGCACGTTCGCAGTCAGCGCCTGCCGCAACCACCAATACCCGGTCGACGTCAACCCGCCAGCCGACCCGACCACGATCTACCGGCACCACAGCTATCAATCCCTGGGGGTCAGCTTCAGACCGGAGGTGGTCCGACAATTCGCGGCCCACGCCGCCCGGCCTTACTACCGCTCGCCCGGCGCATACTGCAAGAGCGCCTTCCCCGACAGCGAGATCCCCGCTGGCCACTGCGAGCAGGACGGGCTGATCAACCGGGTCCGGGAAGCCGGCAACTGGACCACCGTCTACCCGACCGTCCCCCGGGCCTACCATGCCGGGTTCTATGGCTACAACCGGCGCGGCGGGTGGCTCAACCGGGAGGACAAGACGAGCGCGCGGCCCGAGCAGCGTGGCGCGCAGCTTCTCTCGATGGCCGGCGATGTGTTGAACAGCCGTGCGCGGCATTACAAGGATCTGACCACGACCCCCCTTGATGAGAATAGACCGGCGTTGACCCATTTGGTCGTCTGGCCGGAGTTGGGAGATCTGTGAACACCCCCCCTGGAGTCGACCCGCATTGCCGGGTCACGATGCTGATCCCGAGCCGGGACCGGCCACGGCAGGCGATCGAAGCCGCCATCTCGGCGATCGAGAACGCCGTGCTGCCCAACACGAACGTCCAGATCATTGCGGATGGCCACGACTGGGGCAGCCCGGTCGGGTTGCAGTACAGCGACGCCTGGGGCATGATGCGCCGCCAGCTGCCCGGGTACGCCCACCGGATTCAAGCAACCTATCAGGCCCCACATCTGGGGCTGGTCGCCACCCTGAACCGACAGGTCACCGTCACCGTGGGGGTCGATGGGTTGGCGAACGAGCACTGCTGCAACCAGGTCAACTGCGGGCGGGTCACCCACGTCGGGTTCATGGGCGACGACCACCGGATCCGCACCCCCGGGTGGGACCACACGCTGGCCGCAGCGGCGGGCCCATGGGGGATCGCCTACGGTGACGACGGCATCCAGGGGGCGGAGCTGCCAACCGCGGTGGTGATGTCCGCCGATATCATCCGCGTGTTGGGGAAGATGGGGCCGCCGACCCTGTACCACATGTATGTCGACAATTACTGGCGGACCCTGGGCGAGAGCATCAACGGTCTGACCTACGTGCCGGGTGTCAGCATCCCGCACCTGCACCCGTCCGTCGGTCTGGCCGAGCTGGACGAGTCGTATATGCGGACCAACGCGCCGGAGCAGTACGAACGCGACAGCGCCGCCTGGGAGCTGTATCAACGGGTCCAGCTGCTCGACGACATCGAGCTGATCCTGCACCACAAGGGACGCGCTGCGCGGGAGCTGGAGATGTTGAAGGCGGCGGTGATGCACGGCCTGGTGTCTGAGAGGATCGCCATCCCCCCGGAGCTGGTGGCATTGTACCCGGAGGCCATCGCGAAGCTTGGCGAGGAGCAGTCGTGACCACGCCGGAGGAGCTGCCGACCGTCCACATCGTCCTGGGGCCACACGACAGCACCCAGGCGTGCCCGGTGGATGCTGGTTGTGACGGACACACAGTCATCCCGCTGGGGTTGAGCACAGCCAGCGGGCCTCCCGAGGTCAAGTGCCTGCGGGTCTCGTGGCTGGAGGGCTACGACACCCCCCTGGTCGAGATGTGGGCCGAACGGGACCGCGACAGCTGTGACGGCCCGGCCAGCTACGCGTATTGGCGGGTCAGCCAGCCGTGGGTCACCGACCACGGGGAGTGGCTGCGGCTGCTGGGGACCGCCAAGGTGACCACGTTCGAGCCAGTCAAGCCGGCAGAGCCGAAGATGCGCGGGCCAGAACGGGCCGACCTTGGGTTCCTGGCGGACGGCGAGCGGCCTCCGCCCGCCCGTGGTCCGGACATCGTCGCCCGCGCCAAGCGGCAGCACGACCGTGAGTGCAGCTGCGACCCGCGATACCTCATGTCGTGCCCCCGTATGGCCCAGGCCATCCTCGATGCGGGGGTATCGTGAGTCTCCGCCTGCTGGTCACCGGCTCCCGCAAGTGGGTGCACACTGCATCGGTCAACGAGGTGTTGAGCTTCTACACCCGGCTGGCGTTCGAGTATGGCGAGCGCCTCGAAGTGGTCCACGGGGCCGCCCGGGATGGCGGAGACGCGCTCGCGGCTGGCTGGGTCGCGCGCTGGTCGAAACGCGGGTGGCCGGTGAGCCAGGACCCCCACCCGGCAAACTGGGCCGCCCCCTGCGACCCGAGATGCCACCACGGGCCGCGCGGTGTCCACAAGGACGGCCGGACGTTCTGCCAGTATGCCGGCCATCGGCGCAACAGCGCGATGGTCGCGTCGGGCGTCCAGGCATGCGTGGCGTTCTGGCGTGGCGGCTCGCCTGGCACCCGGGATTGCTTCGAGAAGGCCGAGGAGGCGGGGGTCACCCCGCTGGTGTTGAAGTGGGACGACCGGGAGCTGGTCAAAAATGAGTGGCTGATCCAGCACACCCCGGGCTTCAAGACGGCGCTGTTCTGGTGACCGGGAGAGTCTGATGCCGATAGTCAAGGTCACGTCGGGTATAGCGACGGTCGAGCTGGACGCGAGTGAGATCAGCATCAAAGAGCTGTGCGCGCAGGCGCTCGACACGCTGGAGAAGGCGCACCGGATCGAGCGCGAGGTCCACCGGGTCCCTCCCGCTGGGTTCGGGATGATCCAGCCGTGAGCGGCCTCCCGACGGCACGGCGGTGGAAGCGGTCAGATGTGACCACCGAGTTGCTGTGCTACGCGATCCACCGACACGAGATGGGGGCACTCGATATCTTGCACGCGGCCCTCGGCATACCGGCCAAGGTGCTGGTGGCGGCGGTGCACCGGGACGCCACCCGGGGGTTCGTTGACTGGGGCGTGTCGCCGTGGCGGCCATTCTTGGCTGCCCGGGGTTTGAACTGGATAAGAGCCGGACTATTCGAACGGAGCAAGTAGATGCAACCAGAACTACCGATCTCGCCCGACTCCAAGCCTGACGGGAGTTGCTGCTTGCCACCTGCCAAGCCAGAGGAGCGCCAGCACCGGGTTGATATCAGCAGCGATTATCCCGGTCCGGCTACGATGTCCGGTACCCAGACAGTGATCGGTGGGGACGAGTTTGTGGCCGCCGCCCTGCGTGCGTTCGCGAACAAGATCGACCCGCCGCCACCTCCGGTGGCCAAGCCACCCCTGCACCGCTGAAACACCACAGACGCCCCCCGCCCCACGTGGTGGGGGGCGTCCCCATATCTGTCGTCGCACCGCGATGACTGGCTGTGCCACGGTGTGAGGTGCTACGATCGCGGCAAAGTAGAGGAGGTTGCCGTGGGCCCCCCCACCGCCGAGGAGCTGTACGAACGTCGGATGCAGGTCTACCAGCTGCGCCGCAGCGGCAGCGGCGTCACCGCGATCGGCCAGAACCTGGGCGTCTCCCAGGCGACTGTCAGCAAGGATATGGCTTGGCTGCGGGCCAACGGTTACGAGCTCGGCGGCACCGATCTGCAGATCTACGAGAGCGCCCGCGACCGTGCCCGCACCACCAACACCAGCGACCCCAGCCGGATCGCCGAGCTGCGCCACAAGATCGTCACCATGCGGCTGGAAGGTCACGTGCCGCGCGATATCGCCCGCACGCTCGGGGTGGCCCTGCAGACCGTCCAGAACCACCTGGCGGCGGTGTTCAACGGGCTGACCACCCCGAAAGCCGAGGAAGCCCGCCAGCTCGAACTGGACCGTTACGACCGGCTGCTGACCAAGCTCGAACCGGGGGTTGAGGTAGGGGACGTCAAATCGATCCTGGCGGCGGCGAAGATCGGCGCGCAGCGGACCCAGATCCAGGGGCTCGACAAGCCGATGAGGATCGAGATCACCAACGTGACCGTCGACGCGATCGATGCCGAGATCGCCCGTCTGACCGAGCAGATGAATCAGGCTTCGGGTCGGGACCACGTCGACATCGAGGGCGAGGTTGTCGACAGTGGATCTTGAGGACCGGTTCGTCGACCTCGATCTGGAGGACCAGCTGCGGGCGCAGATCGCCAAACTGCGGCAGCTGCGCGAGCTGAAGGTAAAAGAACAACAGCAGCAAGCCGAAGGGGCGCGGCAATACCTCAACGATCCGGTCGGGTGGATCGAGCGGTTCGTTAAGTGGGGTGACGGCGAGGGCCATCTGACGGATTATCAGGCCGAGATCGTCGCCGAGCTGCCGAGGCGCAAGCGGGTGGCCGTGCGTGGTCCACATGGTCTCGGCAAGAGCCAGGATGTAAATGCGTCTATTGCTACGCCCACCGGCTGGACCACTATCGGGGCCCTCCGGCCCGGAGATGAGGTCTTCGACGAGCAGGGCAAGACCTGTCGCGTGGTGGCCAAGTCCCCGGTCTGGCAGGACGAAGCCTTCGAGGTCGAGTTCTCCGATGGCCACATAGTGACCACCCATCCGAACCACGAATGGCACGCGGTTGACGTCTACGTGCGGCCCAGGGGTGTGCGGGACTGGCGTGACCACTGGGCGGCCACCCGGCGGGTCACCACAGCCCGGATGGCCGAGACCCTGCGGTCACCCGGCGGCCAGCTGCGATGGCGCGTCCCAACCGCCCGCCCCCTGGAGCTACCGGCCGCCGACCTACCGGTCGACCCCTACGTCCTGGGGGTCTGGCTGGGAGACGGCGACACCAACGGGGGGGCGTTCACCCTCAACCGAGACGATGCCCCCGAGGTGGTGGCGCGCATTCCCGGCGGCCACTTCGCGCCTTACGCCGAGAAACCGAATTGCCGCCGCTACGTCGTGCTGGGTCTGATCCACAAACTGCGGGCTGCGGAGGTGCTCGGCCACAAGCATATCCCGATCGCCTATCTGCGCGCGTCGATTGAACAGCGCCGCGAGCTGGTCCGGGGGCTGTGGGATTCTGACGGCTACCGCCAGGCCGGGGGCTGCGACGAGATCAGCTTGAACAACCACGAGCTGGCGCTGGGGGTGCGGCAGCTGCTCCAGACCCTCGGCCTGGTCGCACGGATGACCCAAGGCGACTCGGTGATCTGGGAAGCTGGCGTGCCCCGCAAGACCGGGACCCGCTACCGGGTGTCCGCGCGGTTTGACTTCAACCCCTACCACCTGTCGCGCTACGACTGGACCCCCCGGGGAGCGCAAGCGTCGCGGCACACTCAACGGACCGTCGTTGACGTTCGTCGGGTCGCGGACCAGCCGACCCAGTGTATCGAGGTCGACTCCCCGTCGCACCTCTACCTGACCGGCGAGGCGTTGATCCCGACCCACAACAGTGCGTTGGCTGCGATCACCACCCTCTGGTTCGCCACCACCCGGGAGCAGGCGGGGCTCGACTGGAAGGTCCTGACTACCGCGTCCGCCTGGCGACACCTGACCAAATATCTGTGGCCGGAGATCCATCTCTGGAGCCGCCGCCTCGATTGGGACGCGCTCGGCCGGCAGCCGTACAATGAACGGTCGGAGCTGCTGGCGTTGACCCTCAAACAGCGCTGGGGGGCCGCCTCCGCGGTTGCCAGCTCCAAGCCGGAGCTGATCGAAGGCGCGCATGCCGACAGTCTGCTCTACCTGATCGACGAGGCTAAGATCGTGCCCGACAACGTGTGGGACGCGATCGAGGGTGCGTTCTCCGGTGGCCGGATGGAAGGCTACCCGGAGGCCCTGGCACTGGCGATCTCCACCCCCGGGCCGCCGGTCGGACGGTTCTATGACATCCACCGTCGGGCCCCAGGGCTCGAGGATTGGTGGGTCCGGCACGTCAAGGTCGAGGAGGCAATCGACGCGGGGCGGATCTCGCAGGCGTGGGTTGACCAGCGGCGCAAGCAGTGGGGTGCCGACTCGGCGCTGTTTGCCAACCGCGTCCTCGGGGAGTTCCACGCGTCCGACGAGGACAGCCTGATACCGCTGGCCTGGGTCGACGCGGCCATCGAACGTTGGCGCGACTGGGACGACGCCGGACGCCCGGAGCTGGTCATCCAACACCCGCAGGTGATCAGCGTTGACGTCGCCCGGTCCGGCAGCGACTCCACGATCATCGGCCAGCGGATCGGATGGGCGATCACCGAGTTCGAGACCCACAACCGCGAGGACACGATGAAGACCGCCGCGCGGGTCGGACCGTTGATCCACGACGCCGACGACGACCGGCCCCGGGTGGTCGGGGTGATCGACACGGTTGGGGTCGGGGCGGGTGTCTACGACCGGCTGCGCGAGCTGAAGTACCCGGTGGTCGCCTACACCGGGTCGGCGAAGACCGACTTCCGGGATCGCACCGGGGAGTATGGGTTCGTCAACACACGGTCTGCGGCCTATTGGAACCTGCGGGAGCTGCTCGACCCGGCGAACGACAGCATATTGATGCTGCCGCCGGATGATCTGATGATCTCCGACCTGACCACCCCGACCTGGGACATCACCTCAGGTGCGCCGCCGAAGATCGTGGTCGAGAAGAAAGACGACGTCGTGGCCCGCCTGGGTCGTTCGCCGGACCGTGGCGACATGGTGGTGATGGCGTTCTGGTACGAGCAGCTGCGCAAGGAGGCGCAGGTCGCGAAGACCCCGGAGGGCAGACTGCCGGTGCACCGAGATCTGTCGCCGCTGGCCGCCCAGCAGGGCAACGACATAGGGGTGCAGATGCCGCGCCGGATACCGGGCATCGGGACCATCCGGAGGCCCCGTGCGTCGGCGATGGGGCCGCTCGGGTAGCGCACATGGGGATGCCCCCCGGCCGTGAGCTCGGGGGGCATCCGGTGGACGTTGACGGTCAGAAGACGCCCGAGGCGTCCAGCGCAAACAGGATGGCCTCGAACGCCGCGACCTCGTCATCCTCCGGGCTGGTCTTGACGATCGCCAATGCCGCCAGCCGCAGTGCGTTGCGCTGGTCGGCGGTCAACACGACCCGCAGTTCGCCAGCGACCGATTCTTCCCGGGCCGGGACCGGCCGAGGGAGATCTTCGAGGTCGAGGTAGCTGACCAGCAGCATCTGCACGAGGTGATCGACCGCCCGATCCTGCGCCGGGCCGGTGCGCTCCTGGCAGATCGCGATCTGTGCGCCCAGCTCCTCGTCGGGGCCATCGTCGCCGTCTTCTTGGCTGGTGATGTTGTCGACCTGGCAGGCGATGGCCTCGTCGATGACTACCGCGTTGTAGCCGTCGCGGGTGGTGACGTCGACCAGCTCGACGGCGTCATCGCGGGTGGGGCCTTCGGTCTCGTAGTTCATGTCCGTCTCCTTCGGTTGGTGTGGCGGGGGGCGGGTGATTAGATCTTAGAGATGCGCTGGTCGGTGACGTTGTGGGTGCAGCGGTAGCCACCCTTGGCGTCCAGCCAGATGATCGCGAAGCCGTCAGGTCCGTTCATCGTCAGCTCGCGGACCTCCAGGACGACACCCTTGACGCGCGGGCCGCCGGGGCCCTGGAAGACGATCTCGTCGCCCTGGCGGTACTCGGTGCGGTCCATGTCCGGCTCCTTCGGTCTAGGGGGCGGGCCCCCCTGCATGTTCCAGTTTACCAGGTGACACGCCACGTGTCAAGCCCCGTGCCACATCGAGCGGCACGGGGCTTGTGAGGTGTGTCACATCAGCGCCATGGGCCTTCTAGAAGGGAACGACGCACTCCGCGTGCCGGCAACCGTCCTGGCGGCAGTAGAGGCCATCGCCCCGCGAGCTGTGGTCGCACGCCCCCGGGCTGACCAGGTTCAGGTGGAAGCCCGAGACATATCGCACGCCCTCGTTCGGGTCGTGCTCGTTGTGCCCGACCTTGCCCGGCCAGGTCTCGATGCCGTACCACTCGGTCTCGGCACTGCCCGACCAGCAGATGATCGACGAGACGACCGGCGCGACCGGCTCGGGGTGATCGGTGGCGGCGGCAGCCTCCGCGCGGTGGTGCGACCGGCGCTCGGTGTAGATCGACAGCATGTCGGCCACCCGGGCGATCGCGCCCTTCGCGGTGCGGCACGATTGGACCAGCTCGGCCAGCTCGGAGTCGCTGTACGCCTCGATCACGATGTCCCAACCGGCGTTGTCGTAGTTGGCCATAGCGTGGGCCTTGACCGCGTTGATGAGGTTCCAGACCCGGCTGGAGATCCGTACCAGTCCGTCAACATCCAGGAATCGCGACCGGGCCATCTTAACGCAGGGGGTGCAGTTGGCAGTCTCGTTGGTGAACTCGCGCTTGCCGGTCTTCATCGCGCCACACAGCGGGGGCGAACTCCAACCGACGTTGATCGCCAGGTGGACGGTGCTCGCGCCAGCGCGGGCGGACTTGACGGTGACGACCTCGTTCATGGGGGTGTCCTTCCGGGGGGTGGGTGGGTCAGACCGCGAGCAGGGCGAGCAGATCGTCGGCAGGTGCCGCGACCGGGGCGGGGGCGGCGAACTGCCGGTTGATCTCGGCAACCCAGGCGGTGTGTGCGGCGCGCTGGGCGGCGGTCGACAG
>Ga0307281_10000002_pt1 | contig 66713 bp, 89 predicted proteins | sample ER_DNA_120_FD_194486 | JGI IMG/M metagenome (GOLD analysis project Ga0307281, IMG submission 194486) | Bulk soil microbial communities from the East River watershed near Crested Butte, Colorado, United States - ER_DNA_120 | ecosystem: Environmental > Terrestrial > Soil > Floodplain | place...
GGTCGCACCCCCGAACAGTCGATGACGTTTTGCTCGGTGCGTGCCGTGTAGCGGCTGGAGCGGTGTTCCTGCAGCCCGTAGCGGGTGCCTAGGAAGGGTTTTGCACCGCGCTCGGTGAGCCAGCCCCGGGGGGCCCACCCACCCGTGGGGATGCCCATGGCGTGGCCGGCGCGGAGGCCGGCGAGGTCGGCGCCGGTTTGGCCGCCGGAGATGAGTTTGGCCGGTCGAATCACAGGGTCCTCGCCTTCTTCCGGAGTCGATAGCGTTTGAAGTCGTCCCGCCGGCAGATGCGGCAGAAGCGTCCGTGCGGTTGTCGTCCGGTATTCTCCGGCGTGTAGGCGTGCCCACGCTTACAGGTGATCTTGCGGGCGTTCTCCGCGCACACGCCGCCACCGGCGAGGATGTTCTGGCGCATCGTGGCGAGACGTAAGTGAGCCGGGTTCACACACCGCCGAACTCGACAGAGGTGATCGATGGTCATGCCGGCGGGGATCGCCCCGCGGTACATCACCCACGCGGCGCGATGAGCCAGCCACGTTTTCCCGTCCCAGTAGAACTTGCCGTACCCACCCCCATCGGGGGCGTTCGTCAGTCCGGCGGTCCATAACCAGCAGCCCGCTGGCGCGACGTCAATCCGGACGTGGAGTCGATCGATCGCGGGGGTCACAGCCATGGGCGCACTTTAGTATGAACGGTGACTCTTTCACGTAGCCCACCCTCGGAACCTATCAATCTAAGGCCCTCCGGCGTGCGGCACCGGGACAAACTTACGTATAACATGCCTGGAGACTTGAAGAACCCTTCCCGCGTGTTGATCTGGACGTTGTCCAACGTCAGCCCCTGGCACTTGTGAACCGTCGAGGCATAGGCCACGCGAATCGGCAGGTACACCACACTCCCCGCAATCTCCCAAATCGCCCGGCCGTTCTTGTCCCGTTCGATCTTCGCCTGCTGGCCGGTGGCGACCAATTCCTTCACGCGTCCGGGTTCCAGCGGGATACGGTTGTACCGCGTGACCCAGTCGATATGCTGGACCTGGCCGTTCCGCTGGAGCTGCACGCACACCTGGGTCCCGTCCATTTGCACGACGGTGCCCAAGTCCCCATTGGCGTAGATCATCCGGCGGTTCTCGGGGTCGCGCGCGTTGGCGAGGATCATCACCAGCGCCCCTTCCTTGAGCGCGACGACGTCCGGGATGTTCTTCCAGTCGGTGCGCTGTTTGCCCTCGCGGCCACTGGCAAAGTGGACCTCGCGGGTGTCAATCCCGTCCATGCGGAGCGCGTTGTACCGGTCCACGGCATCGTTGGTGGCCATGAGGGTACACCCGGGGAAGTCGTGGAGGATCCCCTGTTCGAGCCGGGGCGCGAAGTAGTCCACGACCGGGCCACTCACCCCCTGCCGGGCGGCGCCCAAGGCCGCGAGGAACCCCGGGTCGGCCTGGCGGCGCGGGATGGTCAGCTTGTGGATATGGTCGGCGTACTTGGACCACTCGGGCGACTCGAAGGCAAACGGGGCCTTCACCGGGGGGAGCTGCGCGAAGTCACCGATCAGGGTCAGCGCGATGGGGGCCTCGGTCTCGCCCGAGTCTCGAATCTCATCCGCCAACTGTGCGTCGAGGATGAACCCCTTCCCACCCAACTCATCGAGCGCGCGGGTGAGGATGGTCAACTGCGCGGCGTCCAGCATCGACACCTCGTCGAGGAGGATCCGCCGGGTCCCGGCGCGCCAGAGTTTCCCCAGAATCGCCCCGAGGCGGCCGCTGACGTAGTTCTCCTCCAGGGACTTCGTGTCGAAGTACCCGAGGGCCGCGTTGATGGTGGTCCCCTCGCCGAGGTTCACCGCCGCGATGCCCGTGGTGGCGCAGAGGAGGGTCCCGGGGAGTTGCCGCACCATGGCCCTCGCCAAGTACGTCTTGCCCGTTCCAGCGGGCCCACAGAGGTAGGAGGTGGAGCCCTGGAGTGCATCCGGGATCGGCACCTCCGGCTCAGGCGGGGGGAGCGCCCCCACCGCGTCGAGTTCGAGATCGGTCATGGCGCCCTACTCGATGACGATCGTGGGCGCGTCGGGGTCCGAGGGGGTCTCCTCGGGCTCGGCCGGGGCCTGGCCGTTCTGGGCCTCGGTGGTGACCACCTGGGGCGCCGGACGGCTGACCAGCAGCACATCCTGGAGGGACTGCCCGCCCGGGACGGCCAGCGTGACCGTGCCCAGGAACCGCGCCTTCACCGTGCCCGGCGGGACGTTCGCGTCCAGCATCGGGGTGACGTCCTGGAGCTGGAACAGCACCTGCGTGTTCATGTGGACGTGGCAGACGTCGCCGGGCTGAAGCACCCGGCCCATGCGGTCGCCGATCGCTACCACCAAGGGGGTCGCGGCCGGGCGATTGTTGCGGAACGGGTTCAAGCGATCGAGGCTCATGTCCTACTCCTGGGAGGGGGTCAACCCCTCCTGAAACCAGTTTTTCCACGCGGGCCAGAGGGTGGGCCAGTCATAGCCCAGGACCTTCGTCCGCAACTCCAGTGCCATCGCCGCCGGGTTCGCCACACGGGCGTTCAACACCGGGGCCAGCGCGTTGACGATCCGCTCGGCTTCGAGCACCGGGCGGGAGAGGCCGTACTGTCCCTCGACCGTTTCATGGGTCCAGGGGACCCGGGTGAGCCCGGTGATTTCCCGGCCGCCGGCGTAGTCGAGGTGGGCGACCGGGGTCCCGCACGCGAGGGACTCCAAAATCGGGTAGCCGAACCCCTCGCCCAATCCCGGGGCGATGGTCGCCAGGCACGCGCTGTAACACGCGGCCAACTGGGCATCGCTCAACTCCAGGCTGAACCGCACCGCGTCCGCTACGCCGTAGTCATCGGCGAGTTGGGGCAGGCTCCACGCATCGTGGACCAGCGCGTTGGTGTGGACCCAGCCACGGAGCCCCGGCTGCTGGCGGCGCAGGATGGCGAGGGCCTTGAAATACGCGGGGTAGTACTTCCGCGCCTGGTTGGTCGCCACGCACCCGATGATCCCGGTGCAACTCGGGTCCTGGCCGGTCATCCACCCTGAGACCCAGTGTTTCAGCTCGGGCGAGGTCTCGTAGGTGAACACGTCGAGGTCGAGGCCGTGTGGCAAATGGGGCACGACCGTCTTGGTGATCTGGCTCAGGATACTGGCCCCGAACCCGGTGTAGGCCAGCACGCGGTCGTACCCACACACGGCCTCGGCCGCCGGCCCCCCGAACGCGCCGAACGCACGAGGCCCCCGGGCGTCCACCGCGAAGTACCCCCATTTGCGAATCGGGAGCGGCAGGTCCGTGTAGGCAAAGCACCGCGCCGGGTCCCACACAGTCATCACGATCCCCGGGCGGTTCCCGTAGAAGGATCGATAGGCCGCGACCACCGCTTCGGCCCCCCAGTGTTTGATGTCGCTGAACCGCCAGTGTCGCACCAGCCGATCCGCCGGCGCGGCGATGCCACTCACGGGCAACCCCGGCCATGGCGCGTACCCGCACACCCCGATATCCAACGTCGCCGACAGGTCCTCGTCCGCCTGGAGGTGGGCGGTAAGGTCGCGGAGGATGCGGCCGAGGCCCGAGGGGACTTCGGGGGCATCGCCGACGAGGAGGAAGGGTGTGCGGGGGGCCATGGCGGTTAGACCTCGGCGCTGCTGGTCCCGCCCGTGAACGGCGGGATGACATCGGCCGACTTGACCGCCGCCGAGCGGGTGGCCACCTTGGTCGACTTCGCCTTAGCCTTCTTCACCTTGGCGACGACCGGCTTGGCCACCGGGGCCTTCGCCAGCTTCGGCACGGCCACGACGACCGGCTTGGCCGCGACGACCGTCAGGACGTCCAGGACGCCCTGGGCCTCCTCGGGGGTCATCGCAATGATCGCCGCGATCAACTTCAACCGGGCGGCGCGAATGGGATCCTTCGACTTACGGGGCATCTGCGTATCCTCCAACCTGTGTCGGTGAACAGGGCCGGCGGGGACCATCCCCACCGACCCGATCCCCCATCTACTTCGTCGCCGGGCGGAACGTCCGGATGTTCGAGAACCCGCGCACCGACGCGCCGCACCCCGCGCAGGTGATCCGCATCGGGTACTTCGCCGCGGGGAGCTGGGTGCCCGCCGCGTCATGGGTGACCTTCTGGACGTCCTTCTGGTAGACGCGCTTGCCGCAGCCCTGCTGCTTGCCGCCCGTGGGGGTGCCCTGGGCGTCGACCGCGTCGATCGGGCCGGTGGAGCCGTCCTCCAGCAGGAAGTACGCATCGCGGCCGTCGTTGCAGTTCCACGACCACTCGATGTCGCCGATGAAGGACGCCTTCTTCGCGGACGCCTCCAGGAGGGCCTTCACGTACGCCTGGTTGGTGCGCGGGGTCGGCATCGGGATGCCCAGCCCCTTCATCACCAGGTAGTCCATGTCGGACGCGACCGGGGCGTCATCGCCGCGACCACGCTTGCGGGGGACGTTGCTGATCGACGTCTGGTACGGGGTGCCGTTCTCCGCCCCGGTCGGCGACTGGGTGATGACCAGCGGCGCGTTGGCGTCGAACTTCACCTTGACGCGTTCGCCGTAATCGTTGGAGGCGACCTTCTCGAAATTCTCCAGCGTGAGGGGCGAGAGGTCGAACCGATACGCGCCCGGCTGCGGCGGATCGGGGTAGCTGCCCCCCTGCTCGGGGAGGTTGGCGGTGTCCACGCCATCGTTCAGCGGCTTGGACCCGAAGTCGGACAATTTGAGGCTCATAGCGACACTTCTCCTGCGCGGGGCTCCCCCACGCGTTGACGTACCCAACTAGGACACACGAGAACTACGCGCCGGGGGCGACCACCGGCTTCCGCCCGGGCGGCGGGGGCAACCGCACAGCCTGCGGCGGGCGTCCCGGCGGGGGTGCGGCGACCTGTTGGGGTGCGGCACGCCCGACGGGGGGCTTCGGGGCCTGGGCGGCCGGACGGGCCACCACAGGGGCGGGTGTCGGGGCCGGCGCGGCGGGTTCCGGCTCCGGGACGGCCGCAGGGGCCTCCGGGGTTGCCGGGTCGGCCGCGCCAGCGACCTCGTCCACCCCCGGCTCCGGGGCCTCGCCCTCTACCGCGGGGACCCCTACCGGATCCTCGACGGCTGCAGGCTCGACCACCGGAGCGGGACTGACGTGTGGGGGCTGGGGAGTCCCCACCGGTTTCGGCGCGGGCTTGGCGGCCGCACGCGCCACCGCCGGGCGCGCGATCGCCTTGGGGCCTGCCGCTGGCGCCGGCGTAGCCACGGGGGAAGCGACGGCTGGACGACCCACGGGTGCGGACGCGACAGACGCCTTCCCCGTCGATGACGCTAGGACGTCATCGCCAACCACCACTTCCCCCTCGACCACGTCCACCGCGTGGGGGTACCGCAGCCGGTACTCCGCCTCGGTGTTCTGCATCGCCACCTCGCGGGAGCGGTAGAAATGCCCCAGCGAGAATTCCTTGAACGCGTTCACGCCGTCGCCGGAATCCTCGTCCTCCAGGAACGCCGGGAGCTGGCCCGGGTAGCTGCGGACCCGGCACAGGTGGTATACCCCGCCCGCATCCACATACGGCTGGAGGTACAACCGACGGTACTTCTTCCCCTCGTTGGTGGTGACCACGGCGGTTTCCATCGTGTCGCCGAACCACTGCGGCGCCACCGCCGTCTTGGCCTGACCGGCGAGGAGCGGGCCGCGAATCTGGAGCTGGGAGTCGTCGCTGCCTTCGGCGGTGAGCGCGGTCATGATCGCCGGGATCTTCAGCCCCGGGACACCCCCGGCGGCCAGCGCGAGGGCCTCGGCGCGGTTCTGCACGAACCCGACCTGGGCGCGGTTGTTCTGGCCCCAGGCCATGCCGCCGGACACGATCGTCCCGCCCAGCGCGCCCTTCTCGCCGCCGATTTCATTCTTGCCCGACCGCTCGGCGAGGTCGTCCAGCATCCACGAGCACATCGAGGAGAGGCCATCGAGGAGGAGCGCGCCGACCTTCTCGAACCCCTTGGTCCGCTCGGTCGTGACCACCGTGGTGATCGTCTGGAGCGACTGCGGCACCCGGCACGTCGGGCAGGTCGCCGGCTTGAATTGCTGCAGGTGGGTGAGGGTCGCCATCGGGTGACCGTTGCTACAGACGATCCCGATCCGGGTGGTCATCGGCGCGACCAACTCCACGCCCGGGGCGGCCTCACCAGTGGAGGGATGGATACGCTTGGGCCACCAGCCCATGCACGCGCGCTGGCAGGTCTCGAACGCCAGCCCGGTGGTCGAGCGGGTCCGCATCCGCCAGAGGCGCACGACGCCCAACCGCACCAGGGCCTGCATCTGCATGGGGAACCCGCCGCCATCCGACAGCGCGTACTGCGAGATGAGTCCGTAGGTTTCGTACACGTACTCCGCCGCCGTGGCGAGGAGGGAGGACTTGCCGCTCCCGGAGGGCCCCATGATCAGGGTCGCGGAGTTCAGCACGCCCGAGGGGTTCGCGGTCGAGAGGTCGTTGAGATTGATGCCGTTCACGTCGATGGTCATACCCAGGTCACTCCTCGGTTCAGCTTCTGTAAATCGTCCTGTTCAAACGGAATCTTGTGTGTCGCGTCGAAGCGGGCCACCTTGGTGCGGCGCGCGGCCTGGCACCCTGCGAGGTCCAGGCAGGTGAACTCCTGACTCAGTCCGAACCACATCCGCCAGCGGCCGCACCGCCGGCACTCGTGGCCGAGGAGGAAACGGAAGAGGGCGAGGAGCATCAGTCCATCTCCAGCGCCTGCGCCCAGGCCACAATCACCGTGAGCGCGAGGTCATCGGGGGTGCGGGTCGCCTGCGCGGCGTAGTACCCCAGCGCGTTCACCAGCGTCCGGCGCGCGGTGGGGGACAGGGTCAGGGCCATCTCGCGCACCCCACCCAGCCCGTCGACACTCACCGCGGCCGAGAGGTCATCGTCGGTGACGACCCCGGTCCGCACCCGCGCCGCGTCCAGCGCCCGGTCGTTCTGGGCCTGGGTCCCCGCGCCGCAACTCGGGCACCCGTCCTCGAATCTCGACACCTGCTCGGTCCCGCACTTGGGACACGTCCACTTGAACGGCCCCTGCTTGGCCCCGCGATAGATCCCGCCCGTCACTTCACCCATGATCGCCCTCGTCCAGGACATCCTCGCCGGCGCCGGTCTCGGGCAGGATCAACCCGCGCGCGATCGCCTGGGCCAACTCGGGCGCGTGGTGCGGCCGCCGGGGGATATACCCCAGCAACCCCTCGGGGTCCTGCCACCCACCCACGCGGTCGCAAATCGGGAGGAACTCGCACTTCTCGCCGTAGTAGCTTTTGCACTCCTCGCCGCGCGACATGGGGACGAGGCGGTCCAACTCGGCCTGGAACTCCGGAGACGCCCACGCGAACCCCTGGTTGGCCACCTCGTAGAGGGCCCACAGCACGCCCTTCCAGCGATGTTCCTCGGGCCCGAGTTGGCGGAGGTACTGCTCCAGCTTCCAATCCTCGCGGTAGATCGGCCCGATGGTCCGGGTCATCGCGGCGAGGCGCTCGACCCCCATCCACTGGGTCCAGTAGTGGAGCGGCGAGAGGGCCCCGTTCTCCTGCCAGAGGGACGCGGGGAGTTCCCAAATCCCGGTCCGCTCGTACTCCTTGGGGACCTTCTTGTTCTTCTGCAGGACGTCGTCCCACTGGAATTGCCCACCCCACTTGACCGACCAGTCCTCGCCGTAGAGGGGCGGGTTGGCCTGCCGCCGGCCCCCATACACGAGGTTCGACTGCTGGTACTTGGGGCCGGACGCCTTCTTCTCCTCGGGGTTCCACTCGGACTTGCGCGGACCCTTGATCAGCCCGTGCACATACACCTCGTCGATGCGGATGTTCTTGCGCGACTCGGTGCCGAGGACCCCGGCGGCGAGTTGAATCCGGTACGCCCACCCCTCTTCCCACCCCTTGTTCGCGTCGGCGGTAGTCTTGATTTCATGGTAGGAGTACCGGTTCGCTACCGTGCGATGGCGGCCGATGATGTCGGCCCGGGTCATCCAGCCGATCCCATCGCACCCCTTGGCGTCGTGGTCCTCGGCCATGCCCTGGAGGTCGCCCAGGCCGCAGGTACACCCCACGACCGAGACTTCCTCCATCTCCAGCGACTCGACCGACCACTCGGCGAGGAACGCCGGCAGGGTCACCCGCACGAAGGCCCAGACCAGCCCCTCCAGGAGCGAGAGCTGCTCCATCGTGCGGAGGTGCAGGTCATTGGCGTCGAGGATATTGGACAGCCCCCGGGTCTCGACCACTTGGTTGTAGGACGCGATGGACCCTTCGAGGATCGCGTGGACGGTTTTGTCGTCCGGGATGAGCTGTTCCACGTGAAACGGGGTCTTGGCCTGAACCAACGCGTCCTCGCGGAATTTCACGCCCAGGAGAATCTGGGCAATCGGGTCGTGGATCCGGGTCCCCGTCAGCGTCGGGATCGACTGCGCCTTCCGGGACCACCCATACCCGCCCGGGCCGGCGTGGTAGTTCAGATACCGCGCCCGGCGGCAATGGTTGGTGCCCGTTTCCGAGCGCGACCGATCCACGAGCCAGAGGGTGAGGGCCATCGGGTCCTACTGGGCCTCGCCGGCCGCGAACTCACTGATGAAGGTCTGGAGGCGCGAGAGGAACCGCTCCACGGCCACCTGGTCCTTCAACTCCAGCGTCCACGAGCCGTTGGGGATCGCGTAGTAGGTGGCGGACTTGCTCTCCCGAGGCAGCAACACCTGCGGGGTGAGGCGCAGCCGCGGGCCGTGCCCCTTGCTGGTCGCGTAGTCCACCGCCTGGGTGATCACATCCGCTGTTTCGTGGGGGCCGCCCAGGAGGGTCGCTCCAGGCGCCGCGTCGACCGGGTCGTTCACGTTGTCCATAGCCAGAATCCTACTCGCGGCCACTGGAATTGTCAAGTGGGTAAATCACGGTGTTTGACAACTCAACCACAGCGCCGCTCATGTGAGGGTGGATTATGGGTGTCCGCTCGGTAATTGTCAATCCACAAGATGTAGTGGCTTGTGGTCAACCCCGACGTATGCGACACTCCGGCCCCATGTCCACCGTGTTGGCCGACCCCCTCCCGAATATCCTCACGGTGGGCAGTCTGAACCTGCTGGCCGGGGCGAGTGGGATCGGCAAAACGGCCCTGATTGCCGGGTTGGCGCGCGCGTTCCGGGACGGGGGGACCATTTTTGGCCACGCGGTGACGGCCCCGCCGGCCGTGGGGTATGTCACGGCTGACCGGCCCTGGAGCGGCACCCAGCACTGGTTCAGCCAAGTCGGGTTTGGCGATATCCGCCACTACTCCCTGGTGGACGACCACTCGGTCGACCTGAAACTCTGGCGCCGCAAGGACAAACGCACGGCGTTTTTCGGGATGTGCGTCGACCAGCTCGACCTCCCACGGGGGTCCCTCCTCATCGTCGACCCCATCGCGTTGTTCCTCGGGGGGAACCTCATCGACTACGACGCGGTGGCGTTCGCGTGTATCGAGTTGCATCGCTACCTCCAGGACCACGAGTACTGCTGTATTGGCGTCTGTCACGCGGCCAAGCAGAAGTCGAGTGAGAACGAGAAGTACGCCCGGCTGCAGGACCGGATTAACGGGTCGGGCGCGTTGTTGGGGTACACGGGGACGCAAATGTACCTCGCGCCGCCCGAGGAGACGGGGGAGAGCACCTATACCTTCGTGTGGAACCCCCATTGCGCGCCGGCGGAGTTGTTCTCGTTGTCCAAGGGTCCGCGCGGGCTGTTCGACTTGTCCCAGGCGGCCACGGCCAACCTCACCGGGACCACCGCGGTGACGATCACGAAGGCGCCCGACACCGGGCCGCCGGCGCTCCGCCCCGACGAATACGAGGAACTCCAGGCGGTGTACGCGAAGTTTCTGCCCGGGGAGAGCCTCAGCGTCCACACGGTGGTGAGCGCCATCCCCCACTCGCGCGCGACGGTGTACCGCCGGCTCAAGCGGCTGGTGGAGCTGGGCTACCTCGTGAACGACGCGAAGGGGCTGTGGGTGAGGCCCCAGGACGGCCCGGAGGGGATTCGGGTCGTCGAGGGGCAGCAGGTGGGTTAGCGGGGGAGTGTCCACCCCAGGTCGTGCAGGGCCTGGCGGAGGGTGTCCCGCTCCTGCTCCAGCCGCGCGAGGGTGGCGGACTGCTCGGCCAGCTCCTGCTCCCGTGCGGCCGTTTTCAGCCCTTCCGCCTCGCAGCATTTCACGAGATTAGCGACTGCGGCCCGGAAGTCGTCACGGTCCTGCTGTAGCGCGGCCAGCTTGGCGTCCTTCTCGGCCAGCGCCAAATGCAGCCTCACCACTTCGTTGTCGGCCAGTGTGATTCGCTGATTCAGGTCGGCGTCGTTTTGCGCCCACCATTTGCAGCGTTCGTCGTCCGCGTTGCGTTGCACGACCAGCGCCGTGATGCGGTCGATCAACAGCAGGCCATCGCGCGGGCTGCCTTCTAGGGCCTTTTCGATGGCGGCCAGTTCAGCCGTCGCCTCATTCCACACACGCTCCATTTGCTTGGCGAACGACGCGGCGTATTCCAACTGGGCGTCCTTCTCGGCGGAGAGACGGCGCTCACGGTCGAGTTCCTCAAATAGCCGTCCACCGGCTTTCACCACGGCTTCTGTCTGTTCACTGTCCAGTAGCACGCGGGCAATCGCCTGCTCCTCGCGCAGTTCCATCGGCAGCGGGGCCAGCGTCTCGTCTGGGCGGTCAGTCGGGGTCATCAGTTCACTCCATGTTCTTCGACGAGTTCGCGCCCGTCGAAGGCCATATGAAGGACGCGGCGATGGTGGGTCGGGGTCTCGGGATAGGTGCGAGGCTGGCACTCGCATTTCCGCAGCGGCTCAAACCGATGCGGGGCGGTGTCGTCAATCGGCACCGTATGCAGCGTGTCGTCGTGCCACACGTTGTACCAGCGGTCAGGGGTCATCTCAGTCTCCACAAGAACACTTCAGCGGTGTAGAGCACGAGCAACACAACGATGAGGGCGACGACCCACGGCGCGAAGGCATCGGCAATATTCAGAATCCACTTGCGGCGTTCAGGGGTCATGGGGCCTCCGTGGGCTTCAAGTAAGCGCGGATTTCCAGCATCGCGTCCCGCCGCGAGTGAACGCCCGAACGCGCCACCGCAAAGTCGATATGCGCGACGGCTTCGTCAACCTGCCTGACGAGGGACGCGGCGAACTCCAGCATGGCCGACTTGCGGCGATAACGCTCTGCGGACTTAGGGTGCTCTGCCTCAATAAACGCGGCGTAGGACGCAAGCGATTCTGCCGCTTCTTCCAACTCCTCCACCGTGAACGTCGGCGCGGGCGTCGTGGGGGTGTCCTGACTCATCGGCGCCGGCCGCGCCATGTTCTTGTGGTGCGTCATCCCCACCCCGCAGGTGGCGCACACCCCGTTCGCGTTGCAGACAAACGTCTCGCACGAAGCCGCGCGGAGGTGGAGGAGTTGTTCGGGAGTCATTCGTCCCAATCCATCGGTCGTCACGACGGCTCGACCTCACTGGCCGGGTCGTTGAACACCACCGCCTTGATCGCCCACATCGCGGTTTCCTCGTTCTTGGTAATCGCGGTGGACAGGTGCCGGCTGGGTGGGCACAGCTCCTTGAGGGTGGACTCGACCTGGCTGAACAATTCGCGCAGCCGAGTGATCTTGGCGAGGCCCTCCGCGGACGGCTTGTGGTAGGCGTAGGGCTTGTCAATGTGGGGCATGATCAATTCACTCCATGGCGCTCGACGAGTTCACGCCCGTCGTGCGCGTTGTGGACAATGTACCGGCGGGTCGTTGACGTCGCCGGATGGATCGTCGGGGCGCACCAGCACCGGGCCCGCCCGTGTAGATAATGCGTGCGCGTGTCGTCTATCGGCACGGTGTGCAGGGTGCGGCCGTGCCATTCGTTCGCCCAGCGGGGGCCAGCGGGGGTCACAGGGTCCACGGGTCCGTCCGATCCTCCTCGACCGGCGGCGCCACCGTCGGCGGCCGCTTCACCCGCCGCAACACGCCCCCGACCACCAGCACGGACACGAGCAGCGCGATCCACGTCCCGGTCATCGCCGCTCCAGCGCCGTCGGCGGGGCGGGCTCACACACGCCCGAGGGGGCCTGGGTGATCGCCACCCCTTCGTTCCCGTAGCGGACGACCACAAAGCACGCCCGGGTCACCGGGTCCTGCCAGCGTTGGACCGTCGGGTCGCCCCAGCCCGGGCCCCGGTCCTCGCCCACCCGCCACAGCCGCGCGGGGGCCTGGGCCTCGACCACGGGGTCGGTGCCGATCGTGGCGACCATCGCCTGCGCCAGCGCGAGAACCAGCATCACCCCGCCGGTGATCCCCACCCCGACCAACGTCCCCCAGATCCCGATCGTTACCACCCGCCTGAACCGTGCCATCCCGTCCCCCTTGTCACAGCCGCCAGTCTACGCGGCCCGGTCACTGAATTGCAACATCTCACACGCACCGCAACAACCTACTCCCCAGGAGTACCACCTCTGGACCTCTCCACTTTCGCCCCCTCCCCAGGAAACACCCGGCTCAGGGTGTGGTGAGACGGGGCTTTCGCCCAGGGTTATATCTTATTTATAGGTACCCGTACCTTCGCCTCGTGAGACGACGTGAGACGACCGATTGTCTCAATGGGGAATGCCCTAAAAGTGGTGAGATAGGCGATTCCATACGCTGTCTCAAGGGCTCGTCTCAGTCTGTAACCTCCTGAGCCATAAGGGGTTAGGGGAATCTCGACGTTTTTTCGGACCCCCCGATAGGGTTTTCCCGTCACCCCCCTCAAATCGCTACCCCTTCGCCGGGTGTCGGGTGGCATACTCCCCCAGAATCTGGAGAAACGCCTCCCGGGCCTGGGCCTCCCGATCGCGGTTGCTGTCGTCCTTCTCGCGGTCGCCGGCATTGCACAGGTCCATCGTCAGGTCGGCATCGAGGCCCAGCGCGTCCCCGCTCCGCAGGCCGTCCAGCAGGGACGGCAGGGTCCCAAAGCGGTGGAGGTACACCAGCCCCACCGGGTCCGTGAACGGGGGCACCAGCCAGCTCCCCGGGTTGGCCACGTGCAGGCGGATGATCTTCGTGAAGGGGTAGAGGTCCTTCTGGTGCTGGGGGACCTCGGGCGCCAACTCCCACAGGGCCGCCTTGAACGCCGCCAGGAACCCGTCCAACGTGCGAACCCCCAGGGGGCCGCCTCTCTGCATTGTTTTAGCCACGCGTATCTCCTCGGGGCGCCACAACCGCCCCTGCTACCGTCTCGTCGTCCTCGTGGAGCGGGCACACCTGGCCCGCCTCGCACACACACACCCGATTGATCGGGTCTTTCGCCCGCGCCGGCCGGGTCGAGGCCCAGGCCAGGTCCAGCCGCAACTGCGCCGCCTCCTCGACGGTGGGGATATGGTCGGCGGGCCTGGCCCCCCCGGTGGAGCGCCCCACCGCCACCAGCAACACGCCCACGTACCACTGCCGCGCGCAGCGTCGACAGGTCCACGTGGAGGTGAGATCCTCGTACTTGGCGGACCGCGCACCCCGGGGGGTGGTCGACACGCGCCCGGTGGCGGTTGATATCGAGGCCACCGCCCCGCACGCCGGGCACGCCGCGTCAAACGCCCGCACATGCCCATAGGCGCGGAACCAGGGCGGGGGCAGGGTCACCGCGCGCGCGGGGGGTGGGGATTTAGGCACGCGCCCGCCTCGCCCCCTCGGCCGCCCACGTGACGTCGCGCCACGAGACCCGCTGCCCGGGGGTCAGGGCGTCCCACGCGACAAACACGGACTCAGACGCCCCGTCCTCGTTCACACCCCGGGTGACCACCGCCACCGGGACCCCGATCGGGGCCAGGGTGGTCCGGAAGTACGCCCAGCCCGGGTGCGCCTCGTCGGGGTAGACGAACATCGCGGGGTGGGTGGCCAGGAACCGCCCCACCGCCGTCCGGGTCGACTGATCCCATTGGAACGGCCACGGGGCCCGGAGCGCCGGCGCGGGTGGGTCCTCCAGCACCAACCCCGGCGCGGGGGTCTCCTGCAGCACCCCCGCCGCCCACTCCAGCCTCGCCACCGCCGCCGTGACCGCCTCCTGCCGGGTGACCCCCGTGCCGATCACGCCCCCCACGAGTGTGACCTCCCAGGTGTCCACATCCTGCTGTTCGAGCGCGCGCCAGGGGCGGTGAATGATGGCCAGCGATCGGCCGTCCGGACTCAGGTAGATTTCAGGTTGTTTCTTCATGGCCACTCCAATCTGCGCGGGCTTCCGTGAACCCTGTCTCCCACAACGTCCGCAAAAATGTCTGACAGACGCGGCGGTTCCCAAATATGCGGATATCCCAGAATGCACTCCCGTCCGGGTGACGTTTACGGCCGTCGTGAAAACTCACCACGTACCGCGCCCGCCCGATTCGGTACTGCAGGCGATAGCGTTTTAGGACCTGGTAGCGTTTTGTCACGACCAATCCTTTCCGCCGGTCTCGGCAAACCCATTGCCCCGCGCGCGCGCCACCGCCTGGTCGTACCGATCGTCGTCCTCGGTCCGCCGCGGGCGATCGGGATCGGGGTCCTCGGGCGCCGGGTCCGCGCGCGGGCGCCGGCTCGGGGGGTAGGTCAGGCGGCCGTCCACCCAGACCAGCCCGCACCCGGGACACGTCCATTCATGCCGGCGGATCCGCGCGATATCGCCCACGGGGACACACGCCCCCTTGATCGCCCCGCACCGGCAGTAATCACGGATCGCCACTAGTCACCCCCCTGGACCGTCGACACGGCCACAATGGACGCCTGATCCCACTCCGCCCGGCTGTAGTCGGCCCACGTGTACAGCCGATCCAGCCCCAGCTCCGCGCGCCGGCTATCGAGCCCGTAACGGCAAAACGGCAGCAACCACCCCGGGGACGTGCACCGGCACACCCCGATCGGGGTCCCATCGGCCTGGGGGTAGGTCTCCATCGGCCCCCCGCAGAATCCGCACGTCACCGGCAACGGGCGGAGGGTCTCGTCTAGCGTGAGCCGATCCCCACTCACTGGCCACCCCCGATCACATGCGCGATCGGGGTGATGGCCAGGTGATGCAACGGCAACCCGCACGATCGGAAATTGGCGCGGATCCGCCGCTGGACCGTGGCCAGGGTGATCGTCGATCGGACATAGAACGACCCGATCACGGTCCGCGGGGGACTGACGGGCTCCCCCGGGTATTTCAGGGTGTAGGTATAGGTAAACGTCGCCAGGTTCGCGGTACTGGTGTACAACGGCCGGCCGTGTCGCTTAGATCGTGTCATGGTCTCCCCCTGAGAGCCCGGGCAAGTACCCGGCGCGATCGGCCACTCCCGCGGCCTTTTTCCAACTGGACCCGTGCACGGTAATCAGCACGTCCGGCCGGCGCCGGGGGGTATGCCCGGGTCCGAGCCCGTTACAGAGTCCACAGTGATAGCAATCGGTTTTGTGGCCACTCTCGGCCGACTTCGGGCAGACAATCTCACCCGGGGCCGGCGCCTGGTCGACACTGGACCGGAGCCGGAACGTCCGGTACCCCAGCGCGCGCGCGGCGGTGGCGTCCGCTTCGGACTCCACACTGGCCATACACAGATCCGCCCACGTGGGATCCACGTACCGCCACTGATGGGTGTACCCCGTCCACCGTGGCGCCCGGCGGACCAAATCCTGCAGGACCCCAATCGGGACGGCCGCCGGATCGCCATAGGCGCCCAATCGAACCGGGGCGGAGATCCGCGCGGGCAAGGATCCCACGGGCGCGTACTTGCCGGCGGACCACGTCCGCCACACCTGGCCGAGTACCTTAGGATTCACATAGCACCCCCCGCCCCCATCGGCCGAATTGGGCCGGAGGGGACAGGTCCCGCATACGCTGACATCCGTCCCCGCGTGGATCGCTTCGACGGGGTGGCGGTTCGCCTGCAGGATCCACAATTGGGCCATGGGGCCCGTGCCGGGGTTATCGCTCGGGCGGTGGACCCCGGTCAGGATGGCCACGATCCGCGCGCGGGTGAGCGTCGAGGGTCCGTCATAGACCACATACCCCAGGGGGTACCTGTTATTCATGGCGGACCCCCTCGCGGATCGCCCAATCCCACAATTCCGGATCGTTCAAGACCCACAAGCGGATCTCACCATCCGTGATCGGGCGCCCGGGGGTGTACACCTGGGGGAGTCGGCGCCGGATGATCGGGACAATCCCGGGGCGGTGCCGTTCAATGAAGAATTCCACGGTCCCGAATAGCGGCGGGGTGGTGTCGTGTGCCATGGGCCCAATCTACACCCCCACCTCTACACTTGTCAATAGCCTAAGTTTGACAATCCACACCCCATCGTCTATATTGTGGGTGGAGGTTCTACCCCCTATGCCTAAGACATCCCGCCCCGTGTTTACCCCCGATCAATTCACCCCCTATGACGATCCGCGCTGGGGGTCCGCCGTCGACAAAGCACGCTACGCGAATCACTTCGTGCGCTTTGTCCTGGGTGGCTTTCGGTCCACCCAATTCCCGCGCTGGTTCTACGTCCAGACGTCGTTTATGTGGGGCCATATCGCGGAGTACTCCCGCGACGGGTTTTACGCGACCTGGTTGGCCGATACCCCATCGCGCGCGCGTTTCCTGACTCGGTGTGTCCGGGGTGGGGGGTATGGATCACCCACACACACCTACGTGGACGTCGAACGCGCGATCGCGTCCTGGGTCCGCGATAGCGGGGTACTCGAGACCACGATCCGCGCGGCGGTGGCTGAAGTCGAACGGACCGAGCGCGCGAACCTCGCCCGACTGCAGGCGAAGTACCCCACCCCCGACTAACACCCCGATCCACCCCGGGGGGTGGTCGACCTGGCCACCCCCTGACCCCCCACCCCACCCCCGCCGGCGCGCCGACTGACCCCCTCGCCTAGTCGCCTGTCAATTCCTGGCTATTGACAATCGACCACCCACACCCCCATAATCCTGGGTGGAGGTTCTAACCTATGTCACCCGATACCGATACCCCCTCGACCCCGTCCGTCCCCACCCCCGCCGACCTGGCCGCGCTGGACCTGTCCGGCCTGGCCCGATTGATCCGCCGATCCTGGGTGGACCCCAAAACGAAACAATCGCGGGTGTACTTCGCGGCCGCCCCGTACCTGTCCGCGCTGGCGTCCATGTCCACCCCCGCCGACTTCTACGGGGCGGACCCCGGGCGATCGATCGTGCTGTACTTCCTGGGGAATGCCAAAACCTGGCGGGGTCCCATGGCGGCCGCGATCAAATCGGAATTGAAACGCCGGATCGGGGTCAAATAATGGACCCCCACGCGAACCTCGCCGAACAATCCACGATCCTCGCCTATGGCCCCGTCCTGGCCCGGGCCCAGCGCGCGCGTTTGTCGGAACTCCGCCGAGCTCTGCAGGGGTGGATCGCCCGGGGTGGATCCGCCCCCGACTGGTCCGCCTATCCTGCGACGTCGAAAGCGTACCGCCGGTGGGTGTCGACGTCCGCACGTTTTCAGGATCTCGCCCGGTAACCTCGACGGACCCCACGCGTACACACCACGGGGGTGGTTAGGTTCGACACCTAGCCACCCCCGGTTTACGTACCCCTGACCCTAACCCCTGACCCTCAGATCACCACGTAAACGACGGACCCCCGCCGAGTGTGGCCGGACGGACCACCGCGCGCTGTTTGGGGTCCGGGGTGTTATGGCCCGGGAGTACCAACGTATTCCACGACACCGACACCGGGGGGTACTCGGCCAGTAACCCCCGGACCCCCTCCGCCGTGATCGGGTACGTGGTGTTAGTCGCGAGGAACGTGATCACAAACGGACGATCCACCACCCCGATCGGCCGGCGGTGGCGGGGGGTCCGCGCGCGGGGTCCGCTCATCGTCCACCCCCCTCGCAGTACACCGATCGCCACACCCCCCACCCCGTATTCCACCGCGACACGTCACAATCGAGATCCACCTCGACCGGCCGGCGGTACACCTCCGCGAACGCGTCCGCCATGATCATATTGGCGTCTAGTACCTCCTGACTCGCGCAATACGGTTTACCCCGGTACTCCTCGCGGTTCTTCTGGACCACCGCGCGGTACTCGGCCGCGGTTAACACTTCCTGCAGGCGCCGATCAAACGCGTCCGCCAATTGCCGATCCATCCTGACCTGTAGCGGGGTGGCTTTCATCGTCCACCCCCGTACGCGCCCGGACGATTGATCGCGCAGTGGATCGCCACCGCCACCCCCCCGGGGTCCGTATCGACGTCTGCGTCTGTGATGATCGTCTGACCATAGGCGCCACACTCGATCGCCCCCTGATCGGCATAGACATCGATCGCCCATGGCCCGTTGGCCACCCCCGCACAAAACACGGCGGGGTGGTGGTCAGGGTGCCGCATGGACAAAAAACCGGGATAGTCGACGTCAACGACCCATCCGTACCGCCGTAGAAAGTTTGCCGTGGTGTGGAGTCGTGAACCGTGAATCGTGGCCATAGTGGGATACCTCGCCACCCACGGTACAGCCTGACCCCCTCGCCTGTCAATATCCATACATTGACAGATACCCCACCCATCCTGTATCGTCCGTGGTGGAGGTAACACCCATGGCCTACTTAGGCGACGACGGAACGCTTGATACCGTGATTGTGTGTGACACGTGCGGCACTGAGCACCGGTTCACGTTTGACCCCGTCGACGATGACGAGCGATCGAATGGTCCTGACCCCGGCGCGTATGACGCGTTCGTGGCCGAGTGTATCGAGCAGGTCGACGACGACTGCCAGACCTGCATGGACGACGAAGCAGGCATGCGGGACCACCCCGGGGGTCAGGACGCGTAACGTCCACCCCCACCACCCTAGACTCTCCACCCCTTGAGGTATCGACCCATGCGACACTGGCTCTCGGCGGACCCCACCCGGCACACCCCCACCCCGTCAACACGGACGGATGATGTCCTCGCCGGGGTGGCCCTTGGGGTGTTCACCACCACCCTGCTGGTCCTTGCGGCACTGCTGACCCCCTGACCCCTGCTATCGAGGGGGTGGCCACCCCTGACCCTCGCCGGAGCTGGCCACCCCCACCCCCTCGCCTGACCTGCTACGCGTCCCCCTGACCCTCGCCACCCCCTCGCCACCCCCTCGCCACCCCCTCGCCTGACCCCGTCGACGTCCACCCCCTGACCCCCTGACCCCCGTCCACCCCGCGCGCGCTGGACCCTCGCCATGGGTGTGTCCAGGTTGACACACCCAGCGCCGGCCACTGTGTCGAGGCGGCCACACACCCCCATATGTAGGGGTGTCCACCCCCGCCAGGCCCATACCCTGGGGTGTGTCAGAATTGACACAGTGTGGGCGGATTGACACATTGTCCGACGGGGGTGGGGGTGGGGCCCGTGGCCATGGCCTGGCTTCACCCAATTTTTTCCCTTCCAATTTTTCCGCCACCCCGGCCCCCTGCCCAACGGCCCCTGTGTCACGGTTGACACACCACAAACTGTGACCAGCCCTGCGTTGGTTGCGTTTCTGGCACCACACGCGATAGATTGCCCCTCGTGCCGGAGTTGACCAGCCGTAAACGAAGTCGAACGCGTCGGGACGCCGAACCGCACCTGCGGGAGTTGGCGCAGCAACTGGATGCGATACGCAAGCAACGGGGCAGGACGTGGCGCTCACTCGCCGTGCCGGCGTCGTTTCGCGCCCGCGGCCGGGATGGGTCGATGTCGCTGCACCAATTGGTGTATCTGGCGGGGTTATTGGAGCTGGAGGTGTGTGTCCAACTGAAGGGAGGCGCCAATGGCATCCCTGCCGAGTGAGGAGCGGTGCGAATTCTGCCGCCTGCCCATCCGCCCCGATGACACCCACGGGGACATCACCATGGTGGATGATGGCCACGGGAATCGCGCGCCCGGGGTGCGGTGTCGGATTGCCCAACTCGCGCCGGACAAGGGGATTGCCATCGGCGCCGAACTCACCGGCCGCCCCGGCTCGACGGTGACGCGTGTTTAAACCCGGGTGGTGGGCCTCGGCCCGGGCGGTGGTCAAGCTGGTGCGGGTCCACACCCGCATTGCGGATGCCCTCGAACGCCTGGCGGACGCCGCCGAAGGCCACCCGCGTGAATGGACCCGCGGGGATGTGACCGACGTCGAGGAAGTCGGGCCCCACACCCGCCCCAGTGATACGCGGGAGTATGCCAACGCCTACGCCGTGGAGCAGGAGCTGGCCAAAATCCTGGGCCGCACGCCCACCGCCGAGGAAATCACCCACGAACTCGATGGGGAGATGCACGCCGGGGGCGACCCCAATACGGACCTCGACGCGATCCTCGCCCGGGTCAAGGCGATGACCACCTCCCAAGCGCCGCCCGTGACCCCACCCAAGGCGAAGGGCCCCTCGAAGGATCGGTATGTATCGAGTCCCGATCCCTCGCCCGCGCCGTGGACCCTGCCATGAGCGAGGACCTCGCCCTCCCCGACGCCCAGGACCGGCCCAAGGTGCCGGCGGCGTATGACCGCGAGATGGTCGCCGCCGCGATTGACGCCCTCGAAGTGGCCGCTGGGGGACGCCAGGCCCTCATCGCCGCGATGGTGGCCCAACCGGCCACGGATCCCGACCTCAACTATGTGATCGGGTTAATCGCCGACCCCCGGCATGACGCGCGACGACTCAGCCAACTCTGCAAAGCCGGCCGGGTCCCCCTGGGCACGCTCATCGAGGCGTTCAAACGCGGGGTGTACGCCCAGATGACCGTGCAGGTGCTGGGCACGATCGCGCGCGAGACCCCCAAGGTGGTGGAGGATATCGTGGCGCGCGCCCAGACCCATTGGGTCACGTGTGGGAGTTGCCAAGGGGTGGGGCACCTGCGCCACCTCAAGGCCGGCCAACCCATCATCGACCTCCTCACCAACCAAACCGTGGGGGTCTACCCCGACACGGTCCCGTGCGATCGCTGCGCCACCACCGGCCAGGTGGAGGAGCCGGGCGACTTGGACCGCCAAAAAATGGTCCTGACCCTCGCGGGGCTGGGGCCCAAGCCTTCGGGCCCGGGGGTGGTGGTGGATAACCGCTCGGTCACGATTAACGGGGAGTCCACCGCCGCGCCCCAAGCCGGGCCCGATTCCTTCGCGTCGATTATTGGGGCGGTGGATCGCATTCTCCGCCGCCCGGCGCGGGTGTTACCCCCCTCCTCCATCGTCGAGGGGAGCATTGTGGTCGACTCCGCTGGCCCCCCTCTTGCTGACGATCAGGGAAATGGGTAGACTCCCGGCCATTATGGGTCGTCGAGCCCCCTCCCCATGCCCGCGCTGTTCACCCCCGGGAATCTGAGTGGAGCGGAACTCATGATCTGGGCGCCGTTGATTCTGTCGGCGATCGTCCAACTCGTGGGGATTGCCTTCTTCGCGGGCAAACACGCCCAGTTCAAGGTGGAAGTCCTCCGCCGGCTCGATGTGCTGGAGGAAACGGTCCAGGACATGGGCACGACGATGACCAACGTGCAGATTGCGGTGAGTGCCTTCCGCCAATGGGTGGGCGGCCCGCCAACCCCGCCGCGCCGGAATTGGGAGTAGGGGATGGCCACCCTGGGGTATGTCCAGCTCGGCGCCGGGATCGCGTGGACCAAGGTGCTGGGCCACCCACAAATTGCCCCCGCCGGGTTCCGGATTCTGAGCGCGCTCGACCAGGCGGCCGCCGCGCGCGGGACGGTCCTGACCCTGACGTGTACCAACACCGGCCACGACCCGACCGACCCCCACTCGCGGGGGTGCGCCTATGACATCCGCACGATTGACCAGGATATCGTCACCCTCGCGCTGGTGGTGGAGGACCTCGTGCGGACCCTCGGGCCGGCGTTCACGATCCTCTACGAGGTCCAGGAACCCCCCGCGATGAAGCTCCCCCTGGTCCTCGACGCGCGCCTCTATGTGAACGCCCACGCCACCGGACCGCACCTGCACATCCAACCCAAGCGAGGCACCGAATGGCCGCCTGCGTAGACGCGGTGGCGGGGCGGATCGATGGCCCCATGCCCACCTTCGACCTCACCTACTTCGTCGAGGTCCAGCGCCGCGGGGTGTGGGTGCCGCATCCCCAAACGGCCTATTCCCGGGCGGAACTCGCGGGCTATCTCGCCGACCTCAAACGCCGCTACCGCCATGTCCGCACCCGCGTCCAAGGGTGGTGGTGCGCGCCGTGGGATCGCGCCGCCCAGCGGACGGTGTCCACCCTCGCCACCTACCGCGACGGGCGCCGAGTACGCTAGGCTGTGGCCGTTTAGCCACAGGAGCCCCCCATGGTGACCTCGACCCGATCCGATGTGCGCGCGGCGCTGGCGCTGGCGACCCTCTTCTTCCTGATGTTCGCCACCCCCGTGCTGGCCCAGGCCGTCCTGGCTACCTCGGCCGACACCCCGACCGATATCGACGCCCTGTCGCATTCGAGCGCGGGGACGGTGTCGCTCGTGTGGGCGTTCTTCTCCTCGGCCTCGCTGGAGTGGATCAAGCGCAACAAGCACCTGACGCTGTTCACGACCGAGACGACCCGGGTCGCCCAGCGCGTGATTGGCGTGGTGCTGTCCATCTTCGCGGCCGCCGGGGTGCACGCCTCGTTCAACTCCGAGTTGGGCGTGCTCACCGTGACGGGGTTGGTCTGGGCCACCGCGTGGGGCGCCCTGAGCGACACCCTCCGTCAGTGGGTGCTGCAGGAATTGGTGTACCGTACGGCGGTCAAACCCTATGGGATGCCGGTCCCGGCGGTGGTGGTCCCCCCGGGCCCCCTCGCCCCGAACGCCGCCGGCCCCGTCACCAAGGAGTAACTATGGGATTCCCCTGGCGCAAAGTGTTGAGTGTGGGATCGGGTGTGGGCGGGATCTTCATCCCCGGGCTGGCTTCGGCCATCGCCACGGTGGAGGGGAATCTGTCTGGGCTCAAGGGTCCGGACAAGCAGAAGGCCGCGATTGCGATCGCCACCGCGGCGGTGACCACCCTCGAAGGGACCCTCGGCCTCGACGTGTTGAGCGATCCCCTCGTCATGCAGGCCACCAAGGACTTCGTCAACGCGTCGGTGGCCGTGCAAAACGCCTACGCCATGGTGGACGCGGCCGAAGCCTCGCTCCGCAAGGTGATCCTCGACGCCCAGGTGAAGGTCCACGCGCGCGCCGTGTCCAAGTCGGCCGAGGCCGGTAAGCTGGGCGAGTAGCCCATGTTCTCCCCCCGCGCGGTCGCGGCCGCCGAGGCCCGGGTCTGTGACCAACTCGGCCTGCGCGGGGGGTTGATCCGCCGCCCCATTGACGCGTGCTGGGCGCTGCGGGAGCATTTGGACAGCCTCCGCGATGAGAGCGGCACCCTCCTCCGCCCCCTGACCCCGGAGGAGAACACCTTCATCCTCCACGAGACCCTCCTCGCCACGATCGACTATCGCTACTGGTCGGATCGCTGGGCGACCATCGCCAAGGAGACGCAGGAAGCGGCGCCGATTTCCCCCCGCTGGGCCTCGCAGGAACTTTTCCTCGCGCGCATGGGGACCGTCGAGGACGACCATGCCGCATCGGGTAACCCCGACGGCGTGTTGATCAACATCCTCAAGGCGCGGCAGTTGGGCATCTCGACCGAGTGCGAGGTGATCCTCGCCCACCGCGTCACGACCCAGCCGACCGTGCGCGGCCTGGTCGCGGCCGACTCCCCCGAGCAGTCCGAATACCTGTTGTCCATGGCCGAATTCGTCATCGAGTCCCTCCCCTGGTGGCTGAAGGTCAAGGCGGTCCCGCCCACGGTGAAGGGGAAGATCCTCACCTTCCAGACCAACGCGTCCATTCGCGTCGGCGCGGGCAAGTCCATGCGCGGCGGGTTGGCCGACAAGGGCAAGTCCAAGGGGCAACTGGGCCGCGGGAAAACCTGGACCACGGTGCATCTCTCGGAAATCTCCACCTGGGAACGCCCCGAGCAGATCGAGGATTCCCTCATGCCCGGCGTGCCCCGCCGCGGCCACGTGTTCGTCGCACGGGAATCGACCGCCAAGGGCCGCTTCGACTACTGGCACCGCGAGTGGAACAAGGCCCGCGATGGCGTGGGGCGCTACACGAATATCTTCATCCCGTGGTACATCGAGCCGGACAAATACTGGCTCCCCGCACCCGAAGGGTGGGAGCCCTCCCCCTCCACGAAACAGCACGCCGAGGCGGTGGAGCTGGACTCCCCCAAGTGGTGCCTCGGGGCGACCCATCGGTTGTCGAGGGAGAAACTCTACTTCTATGAAGCCACGCGCGTGTCGTTCGAGAGCGACGGCGAACTCTACAAATTCTTCGAGGAGTACCCCGCCACGCCCGAGGAGGCGTTTCAACACGCGGGGCGCTCGATTTTCCCGGCCGCCGTCCTGGAGGCGCTCAAAGGGCAGGAACGTCCGCCCGTGTCGATTTGCGCGGTCGAACCCTTGAAGGATATTGCCCAACTCCGCGATTGGGAACGCCAAGTGGAATCGGCCAAAGCGCGCGCGGTGGGGGCCTAGATGGTCGCCGACAACGACCTCCTCCTCCCCGCCGGGCATGGGTTCCGGGCGCTCAACGCGCGCGAGTTGCGCGAACGCGATCACCTGCGTGACCTCCTCCTCGTGTGGGAACGCCCGCGCCGCCGGGGCGACCGTCGCTATGTGATGGGCGTGGACGTGGCCGATGGCTTGGGGCTCGATCGCAGCGTCATCGAGGTCGCGCGGATGGGCACGATCGAGGAGCCGGCCGAGCAGGTCGCCCAATACGTGTCGGACCAAATCTCCCCACCTGGTCTCGCCTACATCGTCCAGGCGATTGGGAATTGGTACACCGACCCCGACGGCGTCCCCGCCTGCGCGATGATCGAGTGCAACAACCATGGGCTCTCCACCCAGGACACGCTCCAGCTCCACCTGGGCTACACCCACTTCTACCGCTGGGAATACCTCGACGCCGACACCCCGGAGTCGCGGTTCTCGCGCAAAATTGGCTGGTACACCACCGATCGCACCCGGCCCATCATCCTGGACAAGTTCCGCACGGCGCTCTGCACGGTGGACCCCATCACGGGCCTGCGCGACTACGTCACCCACTCCTCGATGCTCCACGAGGAACTGCAGGACTTCCAGACGAACGGGGCGTTGTGGGAAGCGGAAGCCGCCGCCGGCGCGCACGACGACTGCATCATGGCCGCGGCGATCGCCCACTACGGGTGTTGGCGCCTCCAGGCCGGGGAAACCGAGCCCATGGACGACCGGCGGCGCCGCGCGAGTGAACAGCAGGCGCGGCTGGCCGCCGAGGCCGTGCGTCAGGGCCGTGTGTTGGATAAAGCCGATTGGCGCAACACCCCCACCACCGCCGATGAAATGGCCTCCTACGTGGGGGATGAGCCCGAGGATTTGGATCAGCAACTGTTTGACCCGCGCCAGCTCCCCGAGCGCGACGTGGCGCGGCTATTGGACAGCCGCTTCGGTCGGGGGTAAGGTACCCCTATGCCCGGTATCCTCTGGCGTGTGCTGATTGCGGTGTTGGCCGTGTTGATCACCTTCGCGTTGATCCCGCCCGTCGCGCGCGTCATCGGCCTGACGCTCAACGCCGATGTGCTGTTGATCATCAAAATCTGCGTGGCGGGCCTCGCCGCGTTCTACATCCTCAAGGGGCGGTCGCCCGCCTAGTCCCCCTCGCTGGTCGCGTTTGTGTTACCCTCCCGTCCATGCGCGTGACCATCCCGGACGACGTCGCCGACACCTACGCCGCCTACGCCCAGCCTACCGGGCAGGCGCTCGACACGGTCGTGACCCAGCAGCTCAAGCGGTTCGCCCGCCTGGCCCCGTCCAAGCGCGCGATCGTGCTGGGCGCCGCGGCGATCGAGACCCTCGAAGCGCGGTTGGGCGGGTTGCCCCTCCAGGATGATCAGGACCTCGTGGCTCGGGTCGCGCGCCTCGCCGGGGTGGCCTTCATGGGGCTCGACCTGCGCCTCTCGCCGGGCCAGCTCGACGAGCTGGTCACGCGCGCCGAGCGCCAAGGGAAATCCGTCGATCAGGTCATCCTCGATATCTGGGCGGTATTGGTCAACGAGTTCTTCTACGCGGGCGGGGGTGGCGAGGCGGTCGTCCCGGTGGGCGGGAAAGCGTCAGCCGCCTAACCCATGCCCCTCCATGATTTTTTCTGTGCGCCGTGCCGGGTGGTGATTGTCGACCACTTCGTGCCGGTCCACCTCCGCGCCAGCGAGGCCCCGCCGTCCTGCCCGAAGTGCGGCGCGGCCGCCTCGTGGTACCCCGCCGTCGGCGCCATCGACGCCAAGGAACCCTTCCAGCAATTCCACGTCCAGGTCCTCCAGCGTGACGGCACCCACAAGGACGTCACGGTGGGGTCCCTCACGCAGATGCGGAAGTTGGAGCGCGAATCCGAACAGGCCCATCGCAACGGCGAAGGTCAGCCCATGCGCTTCCGGATGTGGTCGCAGGATCGCTCCAACGGCGACGTCAACACCTTCGGCCCTGACCCCGGCCAGCGTCCCGACCCGACGTGGCTGAAAACGCGCGGTCGCGGCTCTCGCGTGACCGATGGCGACCGCGCCTATGGCCCCGGCGTGAACGACTCCAACACCTCCCCCATCCCCGAATAACCCGCGAGTAGCGTAAACTCCCTCCCCATGGGCGTGGACTTCACCGACTCCGGGATCGCGGGGCTCCCCCCGATGACCATCGAGACCCTCTCCAAGGGGGGTGACCCCCGGGTGCTGGGGTGGATCCGCGAGGCGGTCCAGGAGGGCGACCGGATCAACCGCTCCGACCCCTCGTATGACCAGATGGAAGTCGGCGCGCAATACGTCTCGGGCAACCAGTCCATCGACCCGGCCAACGCGGCGATCAAGTCCCCTACCTACATCCCGGGGCTCCAACTCAACGAGTCCCGCAAAGCGATGCAGGGGCACGTCTCGGCGCTGACCGACATCAAGCCCCTGTTCGCCTACAAGTCGATGAACCCGGCGTTCGCCCTCCAAGCCGATTTGGTGAACAAGTTGACCGTCGCGTGGTGGATCACCCGCATGGTCGATATCACCCTCGGCGACGTGGTGAAGTACGCCTGGGCCATGGGCACCGGGGACATGGTGGACGACTGGTCCCCCACGGCTTCGCCCACCGGGGATTGCGTCGTGTCCGCGCGCGACCCCCGCGATACCCTCCCGATCCGCCCGGCGACCCACTCCTCCTCGGTTCAGGACTGGGAAGGGGTGGTGTTCCGCGAGGCGCACACGGTGAACGTGTTGCGGGGGTTGTACCCGACCCTCGCCGGGGGCTTCCGCCCGACCACCGACTCCCTCCTGAACACCCTCATGGGGCGCTGGAAACAGTACGCCATGCGGTTCGTCTCGCCGGCGGCCGACACCCTCTCGGGGCTCGATATCCCCGCGGCCGCCTCGCGCGTGCGATCCGGGGAATGCCTCCTCTACAAGACCTACCTGACCGATCGCTCCCGGAACCTGACCCAGAAGGACATCCCCATGGGCACGCCCGGGGCGACCTGGTCCTACGTGGTCAAGCCGGGTGGGTATCTCTACCCCTATAAACGGCTGATCGTCGCCACGCCCGACATGCTGGTGTATGACGGCCCCAGCCCCTACTGGCATGGGCAGTTCCCCGTGTCGCGGTTGAAGCTGTGGTCACTCCCGTGGCAGTTCCTGGGCATCCCGGCGCTCAATGACCTCCGCCCGGTGCAGGACGGGATCAACACCACCGCGCAGGATTTGATGCTCGGGATCCGCAAGTGGATGGACCCGGCGGTGTCGTATGACCGCAGCGCCGTGTCCGAAACCTTCATGCGCCTGTTCGACCCGCGCCGCACCGGCCAGAAGGTCAAACTCACCCAGATGGGGGTGGAGCGGGGGTTCAAAATTCACGAGGGCCCCGCGCCGCAGGTGTTGGCCATCGCGCTCCAGACCCTGATTTACCTGCAGTCGCAATTCGCCGACAAATCCGGCACGCCCAACCTGCAGCAGTTGATGGAACTCCGGCAATTGCCTGGGGCCGAGACCATCCAACGCTACTGGGAGGCCCTGACCCCCGAGTTGCGCCAGGAGGGCCGCCAGGTCGAGTCCTTCATGCGCGACACGGCCGAGCGCCTCAAGACCCTGCGCTTCCAGTTCGAGTCGAACGCCAAGCGGGTGGCGATCCTCGGTGACGCCGGCCAGCTCCTCCAGGACTTCGACTTCGAGCCGTCGGCGATGGTCCCGGCGATGCAGCAGGGCGACCCGGGCTACCAGCCCGATTTGGACGCCTCGCTCCCGCGGCACGAGCGCGCGAAGGCGTTCCACAAAACGATTATTTTCACCCTCGCGCCCAACTCCATCCTCTCGATGAACGCCACCGAGGGGAAGATGCTGCGGTTGCAACTCGCGCGCGGGGGGATGTACGACTTCTGGTCCCTCTGCGAGTCGCTCGAAATCCCCAACGTGGGCGCGCCGCCGGCGATTATGCTCCCGCCCCTCGACCCGGCGAAGGCCAAGGCCGAAATCGAGCAGATGATGCTCCTGCCGGGCGGCGCCGCCCAGTTGATGGGCAAGTACTCCATCGACCCGATGACCGGGGCCATTCTCGAACAGCGCATCCCCAACACCGTTACCGAGCGGCTGATCGCCCAGCAACAGTTGGGCCTCGGCATGACCGAATCGCCCGCCGGCCGCAAGGCCAGTGGCCAGGCCCCGCCGCAGATGGAACAGAAGTCCGACGGCCGCACCACGGTAACCGAATCCAAGCACGAGCCGGGTCCGAACAGCGATCGCTAACCCCACCCTCGGGTGTGTCCAACTTGACACACGCGGGGGTTCTCCTCCACACTCTCGTCCCATGGCGAAGCGCAAGGGTTCCAAGCTGGTCAAGCCGGTGACGAAGGGTCGTCCGATGACCTCGTCCTGCCGGTAACGAGGTCCCCCATGGCTGTGGGCAAGATGGATCAACCGACGGGTCCCTCCGGGATCCTCTCCTCCTCGCGCCCCCAATCCAAGGCGGGTGGGAAATCGACCGTGCCCAGCAAACCCGGGTTCCTCAAGTCCCCGGGCGCGAAGATGCCCGCGGCCTCGAAGCGGATGGGCCGGCGCTAGATGGCCACGATGCCCCCGCCGGTTGGTGGAATCGGCGGCGCCTCTCCATTGGACGGCCCGCCCCCGAACCCCGCGACCGAAACCGGGATGAACCCCGGCACCCCCATGTCGGCCATGGCTGGCCAGGGCGCGCTCGACCCGGCGTCCCTGCCCCCCGATGTCCTTTCTGGCATCCTGCAGGCGGGCGAGAAGATGTCCACCATGCTCGATGCGTTGGCCCAAGCCACTCCGGCCTTTGCCCCGGATTGGGCCGCAGCGAAGAACGCGCTGCTGTCGGCACTGGCGAAGGTCGCCTCGACAGGCGCGCCCCCTGCGTCACCGTTTTCCGCCGGCCCCAACTTTCCGGGCGGCGGGACCGATCGCGGGGGGATGCCGCTGGCGTCGGGGGGCCAGAGTTAAGTAGGTAGGGACCCCATGGCTGGACGCACGGAAGCAGGACAGGCTTTCATCAACGAACTCTTGGCGCGCATCCCCGAGGATCGGCGCGGCGCGGTGGCGGAGGCGATGAACGCCGCCCCCGACGCGATCAACTTCCTCGGCGATGGCGCCCTCCGCCAGTCCGAGTTCTCACGCAAGATGGAACAGGTGCAGAAGGACCACACGGCCCTGACCGCGTGGTACGAGGAAAACCAGGCGCTTCTGGAGCGTGGACGGCTTGCCACCACGTCGCCCGTGATCACGCCGGTCACCCCGACCACCCCCGCGACCCCTTCATTCGGGCAGAAGGACGTCGAAGGCATTCTCAATCAACGCGAGTTGTCGTACGCGCAGGTCACCGCGCAAATGACGACCCTCGCTTCTCGGCATCTCCACGAATTCGGAGAGGTGCTCGACGTCTCGACCCTGATCAACGACCCCAAGGTGGGGCAGCTCGGGCTCGAAGGGGTGTACCGCGAGAAGTTTGCCCCGCGGTACGCGGAGAAGGCAGCCAAGGTCCAGTCGGCCGCCATCGAAACCGAGGTCCAGAAGCGTCTGGGGGAGGAGCGGGCCAAGTCGGCCCAGTTCCCCTTCCCGACCGGACCCCGCGACCCCATGGACGTCTCGCCGCTCGAAACGCTGGAAGCCGAACAGCAGAAAGCCGAGTCCCCCCGTGGGCCGTCCGTCCAAGAGATGGCGGACGCCTACACGGCGGCGGTCTCGAAGCGGTACGGGATCCAGTAACCCCGTCCGCCGTCGGTCCGTAGGAGGCCCCAGTGGCGATTCAGTTCGACGAAGTCAACACGGTTGCGACCAAGCAGATCCAGCCGGGGATCGTTGACAACTACTTCAAGGCGGGCCCCCTCATGGCCTACCTCAAGAAGCGGTTCAACCGGAAGTGGACGGGTCCACTCATCCAGGAGAACTACGAATACAAGGCGATGACCGGCGGCGCCTACAAGAAGGGCACCGCGTTCAACACGCTCCGCGCCCAGACGCGCTCCGGGATCATCTTCACCCCGCGCTACTACGAGGTGAACATCACGGAGTTCCTGGAGGACCTCGAAGTCGAGATGGCGGGTCCCACGGCGATGTTCTCCGTCCTCAAGGCGGACATGGCCAACGCCGCGCTGACGATGTCGGCCATGCTCGAAATCGACCTCTTCCGCAACGGCCAGAACGTCGGGGGCAACGACCGTACGGCCCACCTCAACGGCCTGGAAGAGGCCCTGACCAACGGGGTGGACACCACGTGGACGGGCGCGACCTTCCCCTCCTACGGTGGACAGACCCGCACGGACGTCAGCCCCGCGCTGAACTCCCCGACGGGCCTCATCGCGGCCTCGGTCACCACGACGTCGTTCCGGATGCTGGAGCACTCGTTCCAGTCGTGCTGCATCGGCGCCGAGCGGCCCAAGCTGGGCCTCACGACCCTGCGCGAGATGGGCTTCATCGCCGAGACCTTCACGCCCCAGCAGAAGATCGACGTGCTGGACCCGGAAATCAACTGGCCGGGCATGAAGTTCAACACGGCGACGATCGTCCAGTCGAACTACTGCCCCGGGCAGGACGGCGTGAACGACGCCCAGCTCGGCAACTACAACAACAGCTCGGAAACCTTCTGGTGGCTGAACCCCGGCCCCACGGGTGATGACGCCTACATGCGCCTCTACATCGCGCAGTCGCCGAAGTTCGCGTTCGGCTTCACGGGCTTCAAGGGCGCGCGTGACGACAACCAGGTGAGCGGCCAGGTGCTGTTCGCCGGCAACTTCGTGGACCGGGCCCCGCGGCTGTCGCGCGGCCTCTACGGCCTCACCAAGTAAGCCCACGCGGTTAGCACACTAGGATCAGGAGGATCGCGTGCCGAACAACATCGACCAACAGACCCCGTATCTCCAGTCGGGGAACCCGCGCACCGAGAACCGGCTCCCCGATAACTACTCGGCGGGCCAGCTCGGGTCGCGTTTCACGTTCGTGGACACGACGGTGTCCCCCAACCGCGCGAAGGGCTACCAGTTGGTGCAGGCGGATTCCGTCCTGTCCACGGCGACCTTCGAGGGCGCGGTCGCGTGGTGGGTCAACCGGGCGGCTTACACCGTCACGACGGACCCGGCCAACCGGGGCCAGATCGCCGGCGTGTTCCAGACGATCGTCACCGCGGGGTACATCTGCTGCGTCCAGCAGAGCGGTCCCTCGACGGTGAAGGTCACCACGGGCACCCCAGCGGTCACGGGCAACTTTGCCGTGCCGTCGGCCACCGCCGCGACCGCGGATGCCATCGCGCTCGGCACCGCGGCCACGCACCCGATTCTGGGCCTGTTCCAGAGCGTGGCGACCGACAACTTCGCCACGGTCGAGCTGCAGGTTCCGGGTCAGCCCTAACGAGGTCGGGGCTGGGGGGATGGACCCCTCGGCCCCGTCCCTCTCCACCGTTTTCAGGAGACGCGTACCATGACGCTCGACCTCTCCGTCGCGCCGGCGGATCTCGGCGCTACCGTCCGTCGCCAGGTGGTGACCTACACGGGCCCCGTGTTGTACGCCACCGGCGGCGATGCGGTCACCCCGAACGATGTGCGAATGGGCAAAATCTTCGCCGTCCTCGGGCTGACGATCACCAACGGCACCCTCACCTACATCGGCTGGTTTGACGCGGAGAACCTCAAGATCATGTGGTTCGACATGGCCGGCGCCCAAGTCGGGGCCGTCGACCTCTCCACGTTCACCGGTCGGCTCGAATTCGTCGGGGTCTAACCACCTGGTCGAGGACGGGGCGGTGGTGGGGAATCCTCCCTGCCATCGCCTGTGTTCTCTGCTACCCTCCTCCCATGACCTGGGGCGACCTCTGTAACACCGTGCGGTTGTCGGTGCCCAACGCGCCGCCCTTCCTCATTCAACGCTGGTTGAAACGGGTGATGAACGACCTGGCGGACCGCCGCCAGTGGTCGTGGCAGTTGGTCCAGGGGCAACTCACGTGGGGCGACTCGCGGGTGTTCACCGCCACGGTGACCATTGGCTCGGCCACAGTGACCTCGGCCGCCCAGTTTGTCGCGGGGGATGTGGGGCGCAGCTTCGCCGTCGGGACCTACCCCCTCTACACGATTATTGGGTTCACCGACGCGTCCACCGTCACCCTGGACATGCCCTACTACGGCACCACCTCGGGGTCGGTCGATGACGCCAGCATTCTCGACGCCTACGCGGTGATGCCCGCCAACTTTGAAAACTTCGTGGCCATCCTCGACCCGACTAACCAGCGCATGGTGCCGTGGTGGGGGACGCAAATGGAGATGGACACGATCGACCCCGTGCGGATGGCGACCGGAGGCACCCCCCGGTTGTTGTGCAGCGCCTCGCCCAGTGTCGACCCGGCCACCCTCGGCCAAACCCGGTACGAGTACTACCCCAAACCCAACGCGATTGGCGCGCTCCAGTACTACGCCAAGCTGCTGCCGTTTACCCTCGCGCTCGATGAGGACCTCCCCATCGGCATCGCCGCGCGCGCGGATATCCTCGAACTCGGCGCGCTCATGCACGCGGCCAAGTGGCCCGGGACCGTCGACCTCAAGAACCCCTATTTCAACATCGGCCTGGCCCAGTCGCTCCGCGGCGACTACGAATCCGGGTGCCAGCAACTCGACATCCGCGACGACGATCGCTATCAGCAATCCATCGACAACCTCCCGTGGCAGCGGTGGAGCGCCTGGGGCTGGGCGTACGACACGCACTTCCTCCAGTCGACCGACGCGACCGTCGGGGCCTACTTCGGGTATCTTGGAGCCGGCTGGGGTCGGTGATACACTCCCCCGCCAAGGAGTTTGACCATGTCACAGCGCGGACCTATTTCCACCCCGTACGACGAAGCGGTCTGCCCGACCCCTGGCGGTGAACCGGCCGGCGGCGGCTCCAGCGGCGGCTTCGACATCGGCCCGGGTTCCGCCAAGGCGGCGCCCAATTCCGTGAGCGGCCTGCCCAACGCGGTCGACACCTTCGACATCACCGGGGGCGTCCCCGCGCAGGTCGAGATGCCGCCGATTGCGTCCCCCGGGACGTTCAAGCCGGGCAAGTAAGCCCCTCGCGGGGGCGTGTAGGAGCCACACACCATGCAGGTCGGCCAACTGACGATCGCCCGCACCAACCCCAACACCCAGTTCATCGGGGCGTTGGCGCAGAACGCGGCCGACACGGTGAACATGCCCGGGGTGCCGGCGGGGCAGTCCTCCGCCGACGGCTACCTCGATGGCTCGGTCGCGCCCGGGTCCGCCCGGATGCGGATCCGCTCCCTCACGGTCATCAGCGTCGAGAACCTCGCGTGGGAAGTGTGGCTGTGGGCCAAGGATACCTTCGCCACCGGCGCCGGGACCTTCCCGACCGGGCAGGTGTTCCCCCTCGCCAAGTATTCGTTCCAGGCCGGCGATGCCGTGCGGATCGCCGCCGCGGGCCTCTACTACTACAACCTGAACGGGATTGACCTCCCCTACGAGGACGCGGACGCCTCAGGGGAACTCCACCTCATGCTGATCAACCGGTCGGCCGCGGCCAAAACGGCGGGCGCGGGCGGCGCGGTCCAGCTCCAGTTCGCCTGCGAACCGACGCTGGGGTTCTAACCGTGGCCTGGCTGCGACGGCTGGCGGTCGCGCTCGGGCGGTGGCTGGTGTCGTGGGAGGAAGGGTTGCCCTCGGCGGCCCCCCGGCTCTCCCCCGAGGCCCAGCTCGTTCGGGACGCCATGCGCGCGTGTGGCCTGAACGCCGACGACGCCACTCTCGATACCGATATCTTGCGGACGGGCAAACTCGGGGAGGTCCTCCTCCACGCGGTGGAACTCCAGAACCGCGATGAGACCCTCCGCACCGTGGGGGACGTTGAACAACTCCTCCGCCGGAGCCTCCGCTAATGCGCCTCTGGCAATTATTCGAGGTGATCTTCCCCAACGAGGGGGTCCCGGTTGGCGGGAAATCCAACCTCGGGGTGTTTGTCCCCCTGAACGTGGACGCCAGCGGGAACCTGCTCGTGTCGGTCACCGGCGCCGGGAGCGGCGGGACGTCATCGAGTTTCGGCGCCGCGTTCCCGGGTGCGGGCACGGCCGCTGGGTTCAAGTCGTTTGCCGGATCCACCATGGAGCCCGGCAATTTGGACGCCTCGGGGAACCTGCTGGTCAACGTCGCCGCGGGCTCCGGGTCCAACCCGGCTGCGGGCGCGACGGGCTCGGCCGTCCCCTCCAGCGCGGACTACATCGGGCTGAACGTCGGCGGGACCCTCCGTGGCGCGGTCGGCTTCGACCTCGATAGCGGCGCGGGCACCCAGTACGGCCTGGGCGTCAACCTTCGCAAGATTGCCAGCGGTGGCTCGGTCGAGGCGGGGACCTCCACCGACCCCCTACGGATTGACCCCACGGGCACGACCACCCAACCCATCAGCGCCGTCGCGTTGCCCCTCGCGCCCCTGGCGGCCACGACCACGCTCCAGACCACCGGGAACACCTCGCTCGGGGCGATCGACACCAATGCGGGTGCGCAGGCCGACGCGGCGGTCACCGGTGACAACTCCGGGACCCTCTCGTCCAAGCTGCGCGGGATCAACAAAATCCTCGCGGCGGTGTGGGACTCGGGCAACAACTGGCTCAAGGTCAGTCTCCAGAACACCACGATTGCCGTGACCCAGTCCGGCTCGTGGGTGCTGTCGGCCGGCAGCGCGATCATCGGGAAAGTCGGCATCGATCAAACGACCCCGGGGACCACGAACAAGGTGTCGATCGGGACCGATGGGGTGGTCACCCTCGCGGCGGGCTCGGCCATCGTCGGCAAGGTGGGGATCGACCAGACCACCCCCGGCACCACGAACCTCGTCGCGGCCGGGCAGAACGGCACCTGGACCGTCCAGCCCGGCAACACCGCGAACACCACCGCGTGGAAGGTGGACGGGAGCGCGGTCACCCAGCCGATCAGCGGCACGGTCACCGCCAACGCGGGGACCAACCTCAACACCTCGGCCCTCGCGCTCGAAGCCTCCCTGGTCAAGTTGCCGGTGGCCCAGGGGTCGACCACCGCCGGCCAGAGCGGTCCACTCGCCCAGGGCGCGGTGACCACGTCGGCCCCGTCCTACACGACCGCCCAGACCTCGCCGCTGTCGTTGGATACCAGCGGGAACCTGCGCGCGACCGTCGTCCAGAGCGGTACGTGGACGGTGCAGCCGGGCAATACCCCGAACACCTCGCCGTGGCTGGTGACCGTCGGACACGGCAAGACGCTCAAGACCGTCGCGGGGTCCCTCACTGCCGATACCGACATCATCGCGGCGGTGTCGTCCAAGCGCCTCAAGGTGTACGCCTACGCGTTCTGGACGTTTGCGACCAACGCGGATGTGATCCTCCTGAAGTCGAACGGCGCCGGCGGGACCCTCCTCTGGAACGTGATCCTCCAAGGCACCTCGTCTCCAGCGACGGGGTCAGGCGCGAACCTCGCGGTGGCGGTTCCCACGTTCCTGTTCGCCACCGTGGCGGGCGAGAAGCTCACGGTGGACGTGGCCAACGGCGACACCATCTACTACAGCGTCAGCTACTGGGACGACGACGCGACCTAGCCCATGGCGCTGCATTCCTTCGGCACGACGTTCGGGTGTTCGATCCGGGCCAGCATGGCTCAGATCGCTCCCGGCTTCGATGCGGCGACAGTGTCACCGGGGTCGTGGCGGCTGCTCGTGGGGCTCCGTCCCAATCACGGTGGGCCGGGCAACTGCATGGTCGCCTACGCGCCGATTGGGGGCGTGAACCACGACTACAAGGTGGGGGTGTTCTTCGACCTGACTGGGACCGGGTTCAACGGGACGAGTCTGCACGGGTCGCTGCTCTCCCCGTGGGGGACCCTCCCGCATCTGGTCCCCAAAACCGACTGGCCGACCAAGATCATCTCCTGCCGCCTGAAGTACTCCACCTGGGACGACGTCGCCCTCACCTGGGCGGCCGACGGCGAGCTCGATCTCCGCATCGACGACGCGGTGGTGTACAGCGTCACCGGGCAGACACTCACCTTCGGCTCACCGACGTATTTCTTCACGCACGGGCGGCAATGTGCGGTGGCCATGGTCCAGTGCGGGATCTCCGACGGCCCGTGGTGGACGACCACCGAGGACTACCCCACCTTCGTCGGTGCCCAGCACGTCCCGGTCGGCTCGAACATCAAGTTTTACTTCGACTTCGCCGACATGACGATGCCCGCCGGGTGGACCGTGCGGAGTTCGGTAGGGCTCACGGAGTTGCCGCTGTTCCGGCCCGACGGCGGCCTCGACAACACCGCCGCGATGACGACCGGGACGGCGCCCATGTCCATCTCGAACTGGGACAGCGACAACTACGACTATCTCCCCTTCCAGGGGATGGGGTTCATCGACTCGTTCGAGCCGGTCGTGACCACCGGCTCGTTGAGCATCTCCAAGTCCCTGGAGACCCCCGACCCGACCGCCGAGTTTCTGTTCACCTGCGGGCCGGGGCTCGACCCCGCGACCTTCACCCTCAAGGGGGGCGAATCCCGCCTCTACAGCGGGGTGGTGCCCGGGAGCGGGTATTTCGTCACCGAGTCCCCGGCGACCGGCTGGGTCCAGACCGGGGTGGTCATCTCCAACGGGAGCCCCGGGGCGATTGTCGTGGCGGCGGATGTGGTCACGACCGTCGCGTTCAGCAATGCGCTGACCCCGTTTACCCCCAGCGGATGCGTCCCCGATTGGCAGAGCCCGGTCGACTAGAGTAGACTCCCGGCTGGTCACAGATTTATGCCACGCCTCAGTCCCTCAGGTGAGCGGGTCGTCTACGGCATCGACGGGCAGGTGCGGGTGCTGGTCAATGGGGTGACGGTCACCGTCCCGACCCCTCGCGCGGGGGCCTGGTCCTTCCAAGGCGAGACGATCGTGGGCGGGGGCGGGGTCGACCCCACCACCGGGAAATTCGGCACCCTCCGCTACCACCTCGATACCGGGGTGCTGGACGTCCTCGACACCGCCGCCAACAGCAACTTCACGGGTTGGGGCGGCGCGTGGCACAGCGGGACCAAACCGATTGAATTGATCGGCCCACCCCCGTTTGGGCTGCCCGGCGCGGTGTTGTACGACAACTCCGCCGGCGCGGGGTACGGGATGGTCACCCGGCAGGGGTATGCCGTCGCGCGGGTGAACGCGGCCACCTCACCCACCGGGACGGTGTTCTTCGCGCCGGACGGGTCCACGGGCCCGGCGACCTGGCCGACGGCGATTGCGCTGGCCGCCAATGACGGCTGGCTCCTCCTACGCTACCCCGATGGCCGGGTGGCGTTCTCCACGGATGCCCCCACGGTGCACCGGACCCTCCTTGGTACCCCCGTGGCGCTGGCCGCCGTCGGTCCCGTCGTCTACATCGTCGAGTGGCAGGCGTCGTTTTCGCGGGTGATCCTCCGCCCGATCGACTCGGTGTTCGGCTGGGTGGTGTCCGCCAGCGGGCACGACTTCTACCCCGATGTGGTGTACGCCACCGACTCACTCCTCCACGTGGTGTCGTCGTGGGGCGCCGGGGAGCACCCGGGCGAACTCCAGACCTACCTGTTCAACCCGGCCTCCACGGCGGGGCAGGTGGACCTGAGCGTCCCCTCGACCCCGGCGATGCCGCCCGTGACCGACGTCGCGTGGGTGGGCCGCCCGGCGGCGATGGCCGTGTATTGCTTCGCGGATGTGTCCACGCCCGGGCATTACACCCTCCCCGTGCGGCCGACCGTGCCCCCGCAGGACCCGGTCGCGGAAACCTCCTACTGGGACGGGACCGATATCCCGGTCGACTGGCTGCTGGCCCAACCCCTCTGGCGGCCCGTAGGGTTCCCCTGCTACCGCATCCACGGCGAGGGCCTCGATGCCTTCAAGGCCCGCATCACGACCGCCTATCACGTCGTGACCGCGCACGGGTACCGTCCGGCGCCGGTGTTTGGGCTCCACTCGGGGTGGACCTCTGCCGGCCGCTTCCGTACCGAGGTCGAAGTGGCCGAGGGGATTGTCGCCACCTCGCACCTGTCGGACCTCGACGCTACCCCTCTCGCGTGCGCGTTTGCCGCCGGCCGTGGGAACCTCCCCGACGGCCGCCCTGATGTGCTGCCGTCGGCGTGGGCGTATTTCGACGCGTACATGGCGGGGATTCCCAGCGCCGCCGACTGGCCCACCCCGCCACCTGACCCGGGGCCTGAGCCCCCGATTCCCCCGGAGCCCCCCATGCCGACGTCACGCAAAGTCTCGATCGCGTCCCGCGTGTTGAACACCCGCTTCGGCGACCCCGATCAGGGGTTCGAGGAACGCCCGACGATCGACAAGCCGCTCTCGCCCAAGGACCCGTGGCCGATGACCACCGGGCTCATCCAGGGTGACGAGACGTACACCCTCCAGACCTCGCCGTCAGGGGCGCCGTACCTCCGTTGGCCGAACGGCAACGTCATCGCCATCCGCAAGGACGGCGGGCCGAACAATCTCGGGGGGAACCTCGCCGAAACCCCATGGCCCGGCGACACCTACGAACCGGGCCGCGACGAGAAGTTGGCCAAGACCGCCCAGGCCAACGTCTACGCCGAAGCGGAGCCGCCGGCCGGACGCGCCGCGGTAGCGTTCGCGCTGGTGTCCCTTTGACCCGGATATCCCTGCGCCACCCTCGGGTCCGCTCCGCGCGCTCCTGACCGTCCGCGGGAACTACCCCTATGGACCCAAGGGTCCCACCCGCCCCGACGGCTCCCGCGACTGGGACGACCTCACCTGTGTCGAGGACAACGCCTTCTTCCTCGACGAACTCGAACACGTCTGGCGCCGGGATGTCGGTCTCGCCGCGCGCATCCTGACGGAGTCGATCGCCAAGGGGATCAACGCGATCACCGTGGGCCCGGTCTACGCCGGTGGGTACCACGGCTGGTGGCCGGACACGAATTGGGTCGGGCAGGACCCGTCTACGTTTGCCGACTTCTGCGAGTGGGTGGCGGGGTTTGGCCTCTCCATCACCCTCGTCGTGTTCCCCGACTGCGGCATCTACTGGCACGGGACCGAAGCCGGGTGGGACTGGGCCGCGATCGACCGTGACCTCAAACCCCTCTACGACCAGGACCGGGTGCGCGCCGCGGTGTCGCGCGTGCAGTTCGGGTGGGAAATCTGGACCTACGTCGCCGGGATGATCCCCGGCTACGACCGGATGCGCGCGTGGTTCCCCACCCAGGAACGCTGCTGGCACAACGGGCCCGAGCACGCCTCGCCCGGCATGGGTACCGAGGAGGAACGCCCCACGTGGCAAACGGCCGCCGACCACGGGATCCACCGCCTGCTGTTCCAGGGGTTCCCCCTCTCGACCGATCCGGCGACGATCGATCGGCCGCCGCTCGATCAGCTCAAGTACGACCTCTGGGATATGTGGCGGCGGTTCAACGGGACGGATGGGTCGCCGTGGGGTCCGACACCCATTCTCACCGAGCGCGGCACCCCCCTCGAAGTGGAGTACGCGGAAGCGGCCGCCTACGACATCACCAACCACAACGCGCCGGAGTCGATTGGGACCACCCTCGCCGACGCGGCGTTGTCGGTGGCCGGGGCCAGCCGTAACACGACCGATGGTCTGCCGAGCGCGTAGGGGGCACACATGCCCACCCGGGAGGACGTGGCCCTCGCGGCCTTGGTGCAGTTGATCGCCGCGCGGGTCCCCGGCACCCCGCGGGTGCTGGTGGCGCTGGCGTTCGAGTTTGGTGATGCGTGGCAGTTGGCGGTGAAACGGGATCAGGAGGAGTTGTACCCGGTGGCGGTGGCGCCGGCGCACGCGGGCGGGCCGGGCCGGAAACGGTGTATTGACGGGTTTACCAAACACAGTTGGGGAGCAGGTGACACATGCGTACGATGCAGCTATCGGAACAAGGAACTCGCCGGGCGGATGCGAAGCTATCGGCGCGCGGTCTTGGAGTGATTCTGGGCGGCCTGACCTGGCTGGTGTCGGTCACCGCCGCCTTCGCTCAGAACATCCCACCCACGACCACCGGCATCACCGTCGTGGCGCCGTCGTTGAATGGCACCTACATGGGGGTGCTCAACGTCGATGTGGTGATCGTCGCGCCGGCCACCCCGCCGCTCACCGCCACGCTGCGTCAGGAGGGGGTGTTCGCCCCCCTCGCCACCTCGGCCCTGACCCTCTCGGGCAATGACCACTACATCGCGGTGTTCGCGCTCCCGGCCGTGGCCAGTCCCACCGGGATGGTCCTGACCGTCACCGACGGCACGCGCGCGGCGCAGCGGCCGTTCATGGTGGGCGTAGGGACGGTGGATCCGCTCCCGCCCCAGCCCCCCTCGGCCACCTTTACCCAGATCATGGCCCTCCTCGCGGCGATGGCGTCCCAGGCGGACACCAACCAGAAGGTCACACTCGAATCGCTGCAAAAGGGGTTCGCGCAACTCGCGCCGCTGCCCACCCCCACGGGGATCCCCTGCCGGGTGGCCAGCGCGACGACTGTGTACGCCAACGGACACTGGAAGGTCACCTTGGACTGCCCGTCGAGCATCGCGCCGGCGCCGCCCGCGAAGGAGTCCACCATCGCCGTGTTCGGGGCCACCAGCGCCGCGATTGTGCGAAAGTAGCGCATGGCCGCCGGCGACTTCGTCCAAGTCGGAAATTTCACGACCGGCATCGCCCAGAACCCAACGGTGTCCCTCGCCGGCGTAACGAACGGCAATACGTTGGTGCTGATCCACGTGAACTACAGCGGCACGGTGAACAGTATTGACGATGACAAGAGCAACACGTGGGGGGTTGCAACCGGGACCAATTTTGCCACGGCCCCGAACGTCGTCGGAGGTACGGTCACCGCCACCGTTCATTACTCAGCGAGTGTGCAGTACTTGTTGTGCTTGGCGGAATACGAAGGAAATTTGCCGCTGGGCCTCTACAGCGCCGGGCCGTTCAGTGCCGGACAAACCCCCTTCGATAGTGGAAATATTTCTTCATCGGCTGGGTCCTCCTTGTTGGGATTGCGCGTGTCGTTCGGCGCAACACTCGCGTCGTGGCATTCTTCCTATACCCATCGCAAAAATGGAAGTGATGGGTTCATTGATGTGAGCTTGTTTGATGCGGTGAACCAAGCGGCCGGCACGAATTCCTTCTGGTGGTCTGCGACCAATCCAGCGACTTCGACGGGCAACGGAGAAATCTGTGAGTTGACCGTGGGGGGCGGGTCCCCCTCCATCTGGCCTGGTCGTCTTGCCATGACGGGTGTCGGGCGCTAGACTCCCCCCATGCGACGACCCTCCACCACCGTCCTCCTCTTCGCGGTCCTCTTCGCGGCGATGATGGGGGTGGGCACCACCGCCCAGACCCTCTCGCAACAGGTGCTCCAGCTCCTCGCCCGCAACAACACCTGGACGGGGCTGCAGACGTTCGATCGCTCGGTGGGGTTGAAGCTGGACCGGGCCTCGGCCCCGCTGGCCTCCCCCACGGACAAGCTGGAGAACCGCGGCGGGAACCTCTATTTCGGCGGCGCGCTCGTGACGACCAGCGCCTCCAGCGGGACGGTCACCTCGGTCGACATGACCGTCCCGTCGATCCTGAGTGTGTCGGGTAACCCGATCACGTCCAGCGGCACCCTCGCGGTGTCCCTCGCCACCCAAGGCCAGAACCTCGTGTTCGCCGGGCCCACCTCCGGGACGGGCACCCCCACCTTTCGCGCGCTGGTGGCGGCGGACATCCCCCCCATCAGTATCGTTACCGGCACGGTCGCGGTGGCCAATGGCGGGACGGGGCTGACCTCGGGCACGAGCGGCGGGGTACTGGCCTTCACCGCCTCGGGCACCATCGCCTCCTCGGGCGCGCTCACCGCCAACCGATTGGTCCTGGGTGGTGGGGCCGGTGCGGTCCCGACGGTGGCCGCGTCCTTGGGCACCACGGCGACGGTGTTGCACGGCAACGCCGCCGGTGCGCCGACGTTTGGAGCGGTGGTGCTCACGACCGATGTGTCCGGGATCCTTCCCGTGGCCAACGGCGGCACCGCCCTCGCGTCCGGGACCTCCGGCGGCGTGCTCTACTACTCGGGCACGGGGACCCTCGCGTCGAGTGGCGCGTTGACGGCCAGCCGGATTGTCCTCGGCGGCGGCGCCGGGGCCTCCCCGACGGTCCTGGGGTCGCTGGGGACGACGACCACCGTCCTCCATGGCAATGCGGCGGGCGCCCCCACCTTCGGGGCGGTGGACCTCGTGGCGGACGTCACGGGCACCCTGGCGGTGGCGAGTGGCGGGACGGCGTTGGCCAGCTACACCCAGGGCGATGTGCTGTACGCCTCGGGCACGACCACCCTCGCGGTGCTGGCCAAGAATGCCAGCGCCACCCGCTACCTAGCGAACACGGGGACCTCCAACAACCCGGCGTGGGCGCAGGTGAACCTCGCCAACGGGGTCACCGGGACCCTCCCGGCGGCCAACGGCGGGACCTCGATCACCGGGACGCCCACCAACGGGCAGCTCCTCATCGGCAACGGGAGTGGCTTCACCCTCGCGGCGCTCACCGGCACGGCCAACCAGGTCACCGTCACCAACGGCGCGGGGACGATCACCTTGTCCCTGCCGCAGTCGATCGCCACCGCGTCCACCCCCCAATTCGCCCGGCTCGGGCTGGGCACGGGCGCCGGCGCGACCGCGGTCATCACCACCGCCGGCCAGATCAACACGGGCATCTACGTCCAGTCGAACTGCCCGACCGCCTCCACCACCGACTGGAACAACGGGATGGTCCAGCAGGTGACCCTGACCGGGGCCCCCTGTACCTTCACCTTCCAGAACCCGATCAGCGGCGCGTTGGAGTACACGCTGATCCTCATCCAGGACGGCTCGGGGAATCGCACCGCCGCGTGGCCGGGGACGCTCAAGTGGCAGGGCGGCGCGGCGCCAACCCTCACCACGACCGCGTCCAAGACGGACATTTGCTTCTTCAAGTGGGATGGCACCAGCTACCTCGGCCGGTGTTCCCTCAACTACTAACCCTCACCCTCGCAGGAGTCCCAGCTCATGCTTCGGAACCTCTCGATTTTCCTCGTGATCCTCGCCATCGGCGCACTCGGCTGGCTGGCCATGGCCGGGGTCGCGCACCTCTACACCGACCACCAGAACCTCCATACCCTCGTCACCATCGAGGACGCGCGGCAGCGGGCCGTTACCCAGCCGCCCAAGTAGCGTAGACTCTTCCCCCATGGTGGTGGCGTACAGCGGCGCGGCCCCGAACGCCGGGGCGACGATGACGGTGCTGCTCTCGGGCACCCCCACCCCGGCGACCATCTACGCCGACGACCTCCTCACCCCGCTAGCCAATCCGTTCACCGCGGATTTGCTCACCGGGGCGTACCTGTTTTATGCGGATGATGCCCTCGCCTATGACGTCCAGGCGGCGGTCCCCTCCACCCCCGACCTGGTGGAGAACCCCGGGGACCCGTTTGTGGTCGCCGGCGGGGTCACCCCCAACCGGGTGATCAGCTTGGTGGTCAACGATAACGGGACCCAGATCGTCCTCGCGCAGGTGGTGTACTAATGCCCAAGCCGTTCACCCTGGCCCTGAACGCGCTGCTCGTCGGCGCGCTCCTCAACCTGACCCTCGACGCGCAGACCCCCCGGATGGTGGTCCCCGGCGCCGCGACCCTGCCCGCCACCTGCAGCGCGCAGCAGGTGATTTTCCACACGACCGCCCCCATCGGCCTCTACCAGTGTGTGGCGGCCAACACGTGGAGCCAACTCGCCGAGGCGACCGGGGGCGGCGCGCCGGCCGACGCGGTGTACTGGCTGGGGGCGTCGAATGTCACCCTGACCAACGGGAAGAACCTCGGGGCGCTCTCCACCGGGCTGGTGTTGAACACGGCCGGGACGCCCACCGCGTATGGCGGGTCGGCGTGTACCAACCAGTTTGTCCGGTCGCTCAATGGCAGCGCGGTGGCCACCTGCGCGACGGTCTCGCTCACCGCGGACGTCACCGGGTTGCTCCCCCTCGCCAACGTGGCGAACGCGTCGGCCGCCTCGGTCCTGCTCGGGCGGGGCAGCGCCGGCGGCGCGGGGGTGTACCAGGAAATCACCCTCGGGGCGAACCTCGAAATCTCGGGCACCGTGCTCTCGGTCACGGGCGGCGGCGCCGGCGGCAACGTCACCTCCTCGACCGCGATTGGGTCCGAGCCGGGATCGCCCGCGAGTGGGGATGTCGACTTCTACACGAACACCCCGCAGTTGGCGCGGTATTCGGGCAGCGCGTGGGTCCCGTGGGGCCCGCTGTTCAAGTTCACCACCCCCTCGGGTTCGTTCTCGTGGGTCAACCAAGGCTCGGCCACCATTTCCACCACCGGCGGGGGCTACACGCTCGTGGGCGAGGCGGTCGGCAACACCGCCAACCTGAACATCCGGGTCGAGACCGCCCCATCCACCCCGTGGACGCGCACCGCCTACTTCGAGCCCATCTTCGTCCAGAAGGGGTTCAACGGCTACGGCATGTGCTTCCGCCAGTCGTCGGACGGCAAGATGGCCGTGCTCAACCTCCTCGCCTTCGACGCCGGGCTGACCACCCTCGCCATGGCGTCGAGCAAGTACAGCGGCGCGACCGGCGCGATCACCGTCACCGACTACGTCGCGCAGCACGCCCCGAACGTGATCCACTGGGTGCGCTTCGGCGATAACGGGACGAACCGGACCATCGAAATCTCCGCCGACGGGCAGAATTGGCTCCTGTTTCATTCGGTCGCGCGGACCGACTACATGACGGCTGACCAGGTGGGGTTCTATGTGACCGGCCAGAACGCGGCCACCCCCAACTACGCGCCGATTCTCCGGGTCCTGAGCTGGGGCTCCTAACGTGGCCGGGTACCAGTCGATCACCCTCGCCCAGTTGCGGACCCGCCTCCAGGAACTCTGGGAGGGGGTCCCGTTCTGGACCGCTGCCGAGGCGAACCGCGCGATCAACGAGGCGTTGCGCGAGTGGAATTTCCTGACCGGCCGGTGGGTGGGGACGGTCGTGGTGCCCTGCACGGCGCTCAACTACGACTACGCGATTCCGAACGCGATCCTCTATCGCACCCGGGTGAGTTGGAATTCCCGCCCGATGTCCGTCTCCTCCCGTCAGGACCTCAACTACGGCCGCCCGCATTGGCGCGAGGAGTCCACCGTGAGTGGCGGCGACGTCCCGGCGCGCCCGATGCTGTGGGTACCAGTCTCCTTGCGCCTCATCTACATCTGGCCGATGGACGCCGGCGGGCACAACGCGCTGACCGTCGAGGGGGTCGCCACCACCCCGGTGCTCACCGCCGATGGCGACTACGTGGACCTGGCGGAAGCCGATATCAGCGTGCTCCTCGGGTACGCCCTGCACGTCGCCGCGTTCAAGAAGGGCGGGGGGTGGTTCACCCAATCCGTCGGGTATTTCCGCACCTTCCTCATGGCGGCCGGGCAGGAGAACTCGCTGATCACCACCTCCCAGGTGTACCGCCGCTTCATGGGACTGGACCACCGCGACCAGAAGCCCACGATTGGCGCGCCGGCGAGTCTCGATCGGATTGTCGAAACCACGATCGAAGCAGCAGGGGGTGGCTCGTGATCGACACCGAGGTGATGACCACCATCCAGGACGCGCTCCAGGAACCGGCCGACGGCGGGGCGACGTTCCCCTCGGGGTTGTGGACCCAAACCGAAGTCCTCCACCGCATGAACGAGCGCCAGAACCGCTTCCTCAAGGCCACCCAGGCCCAGGTGGGGGTCGTGTGGCTGGACGTCGCCGCGGGCGTGCGGCGGGTGCAACTCCCCCCGGACTGGCTTACCACCCTCGACGTGCGCTGGCGCCCGACGGGTGGGGCGTGGACCCTGCTCCTCCGGTCGGACAGCTTCGAGACCGACCACGCGCTCCCCGGCTGGTCGACCAACACCGGCACGCCCGAGGTGTACATGGACGAGGACGCGCCGCTCTTGCAGGTGCAGATCGCCCCCGCCCCGCCCGTCGCGGGCCAACTGGAGGTCCTCTACATCCCCCAGGGGGAAGAGATGACCGGCACCGGCGATGTCCTGCTCCAAGTCCCCGACGAGATGGCGGCGGGAGCCGTGAAGTACGGCGCCTTGGCCGACCTGCTCAACAAGGACGGCCGCGGGAAGTCCCCCGAGCGCGCTGCCTACTGCGAACTCCGCTATCGCCTGGCCGAGCAGGTCGTCGGCCTCCTCCTCGCCGGACGCGCCTAGTCCTGTTAGACTCCCGCCATGCCCGAGCCGAAATCCACCCGGGGGATGGCGGTCACGCCGGCGGACCTCACGGTCCCGTTCGACACGCCCATTGTGCCGTTCGGCAACGCCGGGCTGAACGTCGCCGCGGCGATTGACGCGGTCAAGTCCGACCAGTTCACCCGGCTGACCAATGTGGTGTTCACCCCCGGGGGCTCCCGCGAGGTGACCATCCGTCCCGGCCAGGTCGAGTTGGCCAGCTTCGCCGCCTCGCCTGTCCATAGCGCCCATCGGTTCGCCGACCCGTTCAACTCGACCGCCACGCGCGTGTGGGGAGTCGGGAGCGAACTCGCGCTGGGGTTGGATGGCGCGGTGTCGAGCGTCGATAGCGGCTACTCGGGCAACCCGCTGGTGCTCGTTCCGCACCGCCCGACCCTCAGTGGCACCCCGTGGATGTACGTCGCCGACCTCTACAAGATGTCGAAGGTAGCGATCGACGGGACCGTCAAACCCATTGGCCTCCCGGCGCCGACCCTCGCCCTCACCACCTCGATGGGCGCGGATCAGGAAACGGTCATCGCGCCGTTTGGCGGGGGTGGGGCGACCGCCGGCCCGAATTGGACGCCCAACGCCGGGAAGGACTTCTCCAACCCGCCACTCGATACTGGGGTGCCGCTGCCCGGGACGGACGCCACGATTGTGTTGGTGAGTGACCCGGGCGGCGATGTCCTCGCGGCGGGCAACGGCTGGTGGCAGTTCTGGGGGCTGGCCTACACGTTGGACCTGTCCATGGTCGGGTCGCGCGCCGCCGACGACAACGACGTGATGAAGTTGACCATCAAGATTGGCAACCCGGCCGCGTGTGCCGAGGTGCGCCTCTATGTGGTCGTGGACGAGCTGTTCTCGCCGTCGATCCTCCCGGGGTCCTCGCCCGAGGCCAACCAGGACTTCTACGTCAAGACGTTCCGGCCGGACGACTTCACCCCGTTCATCCAGTCGCAAACCAGCCAGATCATCAACGCCGAAATCGCCCGGGTGAACACCATCCGCGATAACGCGCTCGACGCGGCCTCAACCGCCGAGGGGTACGCCGCCGCGCGCGACCAGAGTGTCCAGCGCATCGACACCCAGTTCCTCGAAACCCAGGACCCCGCGCGCGCCGCGGGCGTGACCGTCGGCGGGTCGACCACCCAGTTTGTGGAACTCGGCACGATTGGCGTCCCGCTCCGCCGCGGGGACTGGCAACGCTACGGGAACACCGTCGGCCGGGGCTGGGGCACCGTCACCGGGCTGATCGTCTACATCCAGGCCGGACCGACCCCGGCCGAGGGCACCCAACTCCCCTTTGTCGATGTGTATGGCTGGGCACTCACCGGAGGCTACGGCCCCGACACCATGGACGCGGCGACCCAGTCCTACGACTACCGGGCGACCAACTACGATCCGGCGACCGGCGCCGAGTCCAACCCCTCCCCCATCATGGACGGGGTGAATTGGGTCGACGCGCTCCGCCAGGCCGTGGTCGTGGCCCCAGCCGCCTATGGCGGGGGCGGGATCATCCAGCGCCTGTATCGCCGCGGGGGGACCCTCGTCAACGATTGGTACTACCTCGGGGCCAACGAGAGTGACGGCGCGGCGTTCACCGATGAGGCCACCGATTTGTCGATCGCGGCCGCCGGGACCCTGGCGATTGACCACTACCAGCCCGTGCCCACGGTGGATAACGACGGGAACACGGTGCTGGCCCAACCCGTGGGGTGCCTGTTCGGACCGATGAACGGGCAACTGTTTGCCTTGGGCGACCCCTACCGGCCCGGGTACGTCTACGCGTGCATCCCGGGCCAACCGGATCATTGGCCGCCCGACCTCACCAACGAGGTGTGCGCCCCGTCCGAGCAACTGATGGCCGGGTTCATCTATGGCGGCCAGGCGTTCGCGTTCTCGCGGGAACGGCTGTACGTCCTCTACCAGAACATGACCGGCCCGGGCGGGATCACCTCCACCCCCACCGAGTGTCGGGAGGGGCTGGCGGGCCGGTGGGCGTACGCGCTGGGGCTGGGGTCGATTTGGTTCTGGTCGCCCGATGGCCCACGCCGCACGAGCGGGTCCGCCGCGGAGTACATCGGCACGGACGTGATGCCCTTGTTCCAAGGCACCACCGTGAACGGCTACCAGCCGGTGGACTTCTCCGCCGAGGCCGCGCTCCGGGTGTGCGTGTTCGAGCAGGAGGTGTGGTTTCAGTACCAGGACACCCAGGGCGCCGCGAATGTGCTGATCTATCAGGCGCTCTCCCAAACCTGGCGGCACTACGAGTTCGGCTGGCCCACGGCGGTGATCACCCCCGACCTCGGGAACCCCGTGGACACCCTCCTCATGGGCAGCCGGGACGCCGCCCTCGCCTACACCCACGACGGGACCACCGACGCGGGGTCCTCGATCGCGTGGCGCGCGCGGACCGGCACGTTTGATGGTGGTCGCCCGCGCGAGGAAAAGCTGTTCGGTGATTTGATCATCGACTTCGTGGGGTTGGAGGACCCGTTCTCGATCACCCCCTACCTCAACGCCGACACCATCGTGGATGCCTCGGTGACGTTCACCGGTGGGTCGACCCGTGAGCGGGGGTATCTCGACGCGTTCGGCACCCTGCCCCAGCGCGCGCATTCCATCGCGGCCCACTTCGCCGGGGAGTCCCGCGCGGGCGGCCCGGTGCTCTATTACTGGGGCGTCAGCGTGGCGCCGCAGCCGGAACTCACCCTCAACCGGGCGACCCAATGGGATGACTTTGGCCACCCCGATGAGTCCTACGTCATGGGGGTCACGCTCGACTGCGACACCCAGGGGGCGGACCTCACGGTGTTCATCGACGCGGACTTTGGCGGCGTCACCTCGACCCTGGCCACCATCACCGTCAACACCAACGGCCGGCACAAGCAGAAGTTTTCCTGGCCGGGCCTGCCCGCGCACAAGGTGCGGATCCGCCCCCAGAACGACTGCGGGCCGTGGATTCTCTACCGGGTCGATTGGATCTTCCAGCCCGAGCCCCCGCGGATCGCGCGGTGGGACGCCTTCTTCGAGATGGACTGGGACCAGTACTACACCGGGCTCGATTTGTATTGCGACACCGGGGGCCTCACCAAGCTGATCGTGGTGGAGGTGGATGGGACGCCCTTGGTCGACCCGGCCACCGGCCTCGCGTACTGGGCGATCCTGACCGCCGGCCGCCGGGTGGTCCACCTGACGCTCCCCACCGGCCGCGGGCATGTCCTGCGCTTCTACGCGACCGACGACAACCCGGGGCTCCTCTACACCCACCGCTGGCACACCGATGCGGAGCCGAGCGAACAAGCCAACTGGAACCAGCCGTACACGATCCTCGGCACCCAAGCGGATAAGTGGCTGAAGGGGATCGTGTTCGAGGTGGATACCTTCGCGTTGGACAAAACGGTGCGCGTCGAGGCCGACGGGGTCGTGGCGACCACCGTCACCGTGAACGCGGACGGCCGCAAAGTGGTGCAGGTGGCGATCCCGCAGATACTGGGCCGCGTGTGGCGCTTCATCCCGTCGGACGCCAACCCCTCGCGGTTGTACACCCTCCGCCCCATTTTCGACGAGGAACCCTTCGCGCTCACCCGCTGGGAAACCCAGGAAGTCGACCACGGGGTCAATGGCTTCTACACGCTGATCGACGCGATGATCACCTTGAAGTCGAACGGGCCCGTGACCTTGACCATCACCACGATCATCAATCAGGCGACCGGCGCCGCCGTGACCGACGACTATGTGATTCCCACCACGGGCGGGGTGAAGCGCAAGGTGTGGGTGCCGTTCCTCGACCGCAAGGGGGTGCTGACCAAGTACCTCTTCACCGGGGACGCGTTCTGGTTGTACCGCGAGGAATCCCAAGTCACCCTCCAGCCGTGGCAGGGCGGGTCGGCCGTGGTGCGCCAGCCGTTTGGGAATGATGACCTGGACCCCACCCGCGGGATGACCAACGCCACGTTGGCCGCGTCACGGAGCGGTGGCAGCGCCTAGCCCATGCGGATCTCCACCACCGGGTCCATCGTGTATGGCACCGATCGGGTCGCCATCGACGGCGCGATCCCCGCCGCGCTGAACAGTATCCAGGGCGGGCAGGTCTCGTGGTACGACGCCACGACGGTGTTCTGGCGCGAGGACCTCGGCGCCGGCGCGAGTGGCCTGCGCTTCTACGACACCGTCTCGCACGCGATCACCACCATCGACAACGTCGGGGCCAACGTCGCGTGGGCGGGGCAAGGGCGCTGGGCGGCGTGGTTGGCGGGGGGCCCGAGCCGGGGTGTGCGGACCTCCTTCGGCGTGGTTACCCCACCGAACGGCATGGGCATGGGCGACGTCGCGGGGGACACCGGCGATATCGTGCTGGTCTCCTCCTACGCGAGTGGCTCGGGCCTGCGGTGTTATCAAAGCGGCGCGCTCACCCGCACCTTCAACGGGACCCTCAACCAGCCGATCATCCGCACGCGGTACGGGGCGGTCGCGTTTGGCCAGCCCGCCGGGTGGTACGTGGTGAACATCGCCACGGGGAACACCGTGGGGTACTACCGCCGGACCGACCCGGTGAATTGGATCATCCCCATCTACGACGGGACTGACTGGTGGGTGGTGGAGCGGGTGGAGAACTTGTCCATTCGCAAGGTGGACAGCGACCAGGCGTACATCATCGAGCCCAACCCGATTGCGTTCGCGCCAGACGCCATCCTCCTGTCCGCCGGCGTGGCGCGCATCGCCTACACCATCACTGAGGGCGAGGCGCTCAGTGACCTCGTCGTGGTCAACCTGACGTTGAACTCCGGCGCGGCGACCCGCGGGGTGGTGAGCGGCGGGACGATCAACTACGCCGCGACGTCGTTCTCGCCGACCACCGTGGGCCTCACCGGTCCGGCCGGGAACCCCTCGGGTGGGGGTGGCGGCGGCGGTGGCGGGGGTGGGGGTGGCACCCCCCAGAACCCCACGATCATCCCGCGGATTCAGCGCCCGGAGCCGCCCCCCTCGCGGGCGACCCGGCTCTACCCGCATGTCGACCAAATCAAGGACACCGCGGCGAAGCAGTCCCTGCGGGTGTTGTGGGACCAGCACCACGATGTGGTCGACCAGATTCGTACCGTCCAAGCGACCCAAACCCGGCAGGCGACCGCGATCACCCAGGCCCAATCCACCGCCACCGCCGCGCAAACCGCCACCGCGCAGAACGCCGCCCTCGCCGGGAAGCAGACCAGCGCGTTCCCGGGCGACTCGATTCAAATCTCGGGGGTGGGCACCGGGAGTGGTGGCGCCGGGACCGGGGGTGGGGGTGGCGATGCGGCGTGGGACCAAGGACAGGGGGGCTCGGGGTTGGCGTCGAGCTACCCCACCGGGCACGCCCCGGCCGGCGCGCCGCTGGACCTGGTCACCGTGGGGAGGATCTTGGGTGGGGTCCAGAAGGAATGGTCCGCCCTCCTCGCCCCGGCGGCCAGCGGCCCCGCCCGGGACGCGAACCTCGCCGAATTCATCGTCCGGCTGATCTGGCACCTCGCCCAGGCCGGGTTCACCGCGGGCAACAACCGCAACCCCTCCGGCGCCACCGGCATCGACAACTTCGTGGCCCAGGTGGACGGGGTGTTCCGGGGGTATGATATTTTCCCAGCGGCCAACTTCAGCGCCTATGGCTCGTTTTTGAACCAGGCGCAGATTCAGATGTTGCCGCTCGGTACCAGCGAAACCGGGTACATCCCCAACGCGGGGTTGCCCGACTAGGAGTCACCCCATGAGTGTCCCAGCACTCCCGTCCGGTCACGTCTACACCACCCGTGTGCTCCCGTCCGAGGAATGGCCAGTCAAGTACGCCCAGGCCCAGCTCCTCCAGTACCCGCAGCTCCCCAACCCCGAGCACACCATGATGATCGTCGTCGAGGACCCCGATGGGGTGATCGTCGCGTCGTGGTGTGCGATGAACACCGTCCACTTGGAGGGGCTGTACGTCAGCCAGGCGTACCGCCACGTGGCGGCGGTCGCGCGCGAACTCATGGTGGGGATGGGGGTCGCCCTCCTGAACGTCGGGTGCCGCGAAGCCTTGACCATTGGGCAGGACCCGGCTATCGTCTCCCTAGCGCAGAAGGCGGGGTTTGTCATCATTCCCGGGACACTCCTCAAGCTGGCTCTGACGCCCCCTGTGGAGGCGCCGTCCTGAGATGCCTGCTGTCGTCCCCCTGATCATGATCGGTGGGTCGCTTGTGTCCAGTTACATGGCCAAGCGACAAGCCGACAAGGCCCAGAAGGCCCTGCAGCCGTCCATTGACGCGCAGACGGGGATCGCCCAGACGTTCCAGCAGCAGGGGACGCAACTGATTGGCGAGGGGCAGGACCAGCTCCGCGCGCCCACGAATTTCTACCAGCAGCTCCTGAGCGGCAACAAGGCGGCAGTGTCCCAGGCGGTCGCGCCGGACGTCGCCAATTTGCGCGATGTGTACAGCGGCGCGCACAAGCAGCTCGAACGATCGGGCACCCAGGGGGCCAGCCGCGATATGGCCTCGGCCGAATTGGGTCGGCAGGAAGCGGGGCAACTCGGCAGCTTCGTGCTGGGCGCGCGCCCCGCCGCGGCCGAAGCCATGACCGCCATGGGCCAGAACACCCGCGCCGCCGGGGTGGGCATGGGCATGAACGCGGCCAACATCTACGGGTCGCTTCTCACCGGCGCGCGCCAGGATCGCGCTTACAACGGCGCCATCTCCCAGCAAATCGGCGAGAACACCGGCGAACTCCTCACCTCCATCTACAAGGCGTGGGGGAGCAAACAGGGCCAGAAGAACCCGCTCCCGCCCGGTGAGGTCATCCGGTTCTAATGGGCTCCTTTTTCGGCGGTCTCCTTGGCGGCTTCAATCGCGCGGCGGCGATCACCCGGGAGGAATCCCGGCGTGAGCAGGACGCGCAGGACGCCCGCGAAAACGAGGCGCTGAAACTCCTCACCGAGCACGGCACGCCCGAGTTGGCGGACGCCGCTGCGTCGGCCATGTTCCAGAAGGCGCTGGGCGGGAAGGCCCCCAAGCAGGGGTTCATGGCCGGGCTGATGGGCAACCCGCGTGCGATCACCCACCCGGCGGTGCAAACGGTCATGGCGCTGATGCGTCAGCCCGAGCAGGTCGGTGGCGGGTTGCCGGTGAGCCGCGGGACGATGTCCGCGCCGACATCTCCGGCCCAGCCCGCGCCGAGTGGGGCGTCTGCCGCGATGGCGCCGCCGCCAGATGCCGCCGGTGGCGGGGTGAACCCCGGGGCGCTCACGCCTCCGCCCACGCCGCAGTCGCTCCCCGTGTCGAGCGCGCCGCCGCAGGTGAATATCCAATCGACCCAGCGCACCCCGGGGGTCAGCCGGCCGCGGCAGATTCTGGAGGACCCGGCGGTCAAGGCCCAACGCCTCGCGACGTCGAAGTGGCGCGGGGAACTCCAAGCCAAGGGCGACATCCTCACCGAGTACGGTGCCACCCCCGACGAGCGCCGCGAGACGATCATGCGCGATATCGGCGGCGCGCAGGGCTCCCAACTGGGGTACCGCCCCGTGGGCCGTCCCTACGTCAACGACGCCGGGGAGATGGTCATTACCCTCGTCAACGGCGCCGGGCAGACCATGGAGGCCCCCTCGGGTCCGTGGACCAGTGGCTCGGGCGGTGGCGGGGGTGGCAAGCAGCAGGTCACCGGGACCGTCCCGGATGGCCAGGGCGGCACGCGCCAAGTGAGTGGGTACTTCGACGGCGCCAAGGGGGGGTACTTCGACACGAATGGGATCCCGCTGGTCGGGTTCATCCGGCAGTCGATCGCCACCGGCGCCGGGATGACGCGCGATTCGCTGGCCCGGGCCACGTTTGGCGGCCGCGCCTACGCCCTGCTCACGCCCGAGGAACAGCAACACGTCCTGAAGCTGGAGCAGGATTACCTCCGGACGTCCGCGTTCAACCGGGGCACGGGCGCCGGCGAGGCCGCCAACCAGACCAAGCTGAACGCCCCCATCGGCATCAACGAAGGCGCGCAGCAGGGGGTGAGCGGCACGACCACCTTGGGCCAGCTCGACGGCGTGGCGATGTTCACGCCCGAGCAGAAGGTCCGGTACGAAGCGATCAAGGACCTCCGCCCCTCCTTGGAGCGCGTGCGCGACTTGGTGAACGTCGTGTTCCCGGATTCGACCGGGCTCATCGGCGGGATCACCGCGGCCGCCGTGTTGGCCGGCAAGCGCGCCTCGCGTGACCCCGACCTCGCGCGGCTCGAAGCGTTGGTGGATCAATCCCTCTCCCACGTCGCCAAGTCGATCAGCGCGGAAACGGGTCGCCTCACCGAGCAGGATGCGGTCCGCGCGCAGACGTCGCTGGCCAACCTCAAGGCGGCGCTCCTGAGCGGGGATACGAAGGAATCCGCCCTCGCCCGGATCGACGAGACCCTCGACAGCACCGACCGCATCCTGAAGGACCTCCCCAACCCGGCGGCGGCGCTCCGATCCCGTGGGTCGGGTAGCCTCACGACGCCACCGCCGGCCCCGGCCGGGGACGCTGGGACGCGCCCGGCTTCCGGCGGTGGTGCGCCACCGGCTCCGGCCGGAGCGCCGTCGGCGGGTGGGGCGGTGGACCAGACTCTCGCGCCGGATGTGGCCGCCTATGTGGAAACCGTGAAGGTCCCCCCGGGGATGCCGTTCGCGGTGATCGAGGGCGCGGGCAAGGTCATCCACAAGTACCCGGACGGCCGCGTGATCGTGATCAAGTAGCCCATGGCCAGCCAGGGGTTCAGCGTCCGCCTCCCGACGCCCGAAGAGGTCATCACCGCCAAGCGGAACGGGTCCATCCAGACGCCCAATGGGCAACCCGTGCCCGGGCTGACGGCCCCGCCACGGCCGGTGTCGGCGGACCAGACGGCCACCCCGGCGCCCGCGGCGGGTGGGTTCCAGCAGCGGATGCCCACGCCCGAGGAAGCGGCGATGGCCAAGAGCCCGCGGCTCGATGACCTGCCGGTACCCCCTTCGTTTGGGTCGATGCGGCCGCCGCCCACCCCGCCCAACGTGGGGCTGGACCGGTTCGTTCGCCAGCCCACCGAGGGGCTGCTGAACACCATGGACGCCGCGCGGCGGTCGCCCGGGTTCACCCCGAAGGAAGTCACCGGGGTCTCGCGGGAGATCCTTCCCACGACCGGGTCCATTATCGGAGGCACCCTTGGCGCGCGCGAGGGTCCGGCCGGGGCCGTAGCCGGGTCGACTATGGGCGCCGGGTTTGGCGACCTCGCGTCGATGGTGGTGGAAACCGCCGTGGGCGCACCCCCCTCGTTGTCCTCGGTGGCGGATCGGTTCACCTCCTCGACGGCGACCGGCGCCGCCAGCGAAATCGGGGGGCAATTCGCGGGAAAGGTCCTCGGGAAGGTCGCGGCGCCGTTCGCCAACAAGGTCACCGCGGCCGGACGCCAAGCGGCCGAGTACCTCGGGGGCCACATCACCCCGGCCCAGATGGCCGACTCGCCGTTTCTGGCCACCCTGGAGAACATCACCAAGAATTCGTTTCTGGGCAGCGGCCGGTACCGCGACTTCATCACCAAGCAGAACGAGATCCTCACCACCAAGGTGGACCAGCTCCTGAACCAGTACGGCTCCCGCGCCGGGGTGGAAGAGGCCGGGAAGGTGTACCAGGCGGCCGGTCGGCGGGCCGTGGGGGCCGCCACGCAGGGGGCGGAGGCGCAGGCGGCTGGACAGCTCGGCCAGGCGCAGTCGGCGCACCAGGCCGCACAGGCGGGGCTGGAGGGGGCCACCCAGAGCGCGCAGACGGCGCGAGGTGACCTCCTCAAGGAGTACGGCGACCCACGCGGGCCCGAGGCCACGGGGCGCCTCTGGCAGAACCTCCAGCGGGTCGCGCACGAGGGGGCCAAGGAGCACGGCTCGGCCCTCTACGCCAAGGTGGATGAACTCGCGCAGGGGGTGCAGGTGCCCCTCACGTCGTTGCGCGACTTCGCCGAGCAGGAACTCGCCCGGTATGGCGAACTCGGCGCCGCGCTCGAAGGGGGCAAGGGGGTCAGCGCCGCGCGCAAGGTGATGGCCACCGGGAAGGACGACGTCGAGGGCGACCTCCTCGCCGGGATCAACGCGGTCCCCGGCAACGACATGGCCAAGGCCGCCCTGTCCGGGATGCGCCCCGACAACCCCCAGCGGCAGATGCTCCTGGAGTTGATGAGTGGCGCGGGGATCGGCGCCGAGGACGGGGTGAGTTTCGAGCAGGCGCACCGGATTCGCTCCACGTTGTCGCAGATGTCCCGGGACGCCGCGCGCACGGGGAATTCCAAGGTCAAGGGGATCGCCGACCAACTCTCCAAGCGGATCGACGACGCGATGACCGAGGCGGCGGGCGGGACGGATACCCCCCTCTCCCAGGCGTACCGTGAAGCCAGCGGCGCGTGGAAAACCATGGCCGACACCTACGAGCGGGGGATGCTGGCGCAGGTCGCCCGGCGCGAACCCCGCGTGGTGGTCGACACGATGATCCGCCCGGGCCGCGTGGCCGATATCGCCAAGGCCAAGGCGGCGGTGGGCGAGGACGGCTGGAAGGCGATCCAATCCGAGCACCTCCACGACCTCCTAACCGGTCCCGACGGGAACCCCGTGGACGCCAAGACCCTCACCAAGCGGCTGGTGGCCCTCCGTCCGGAAACCATCGAGGCGGTGTACGGCAAGGACGGCTTGGCCAAGTTGGGCGGCCTGCAGGGGATGCTGGCCACGGTCGCCGAGCGCCAGGCGGGGGTCGAGGCCGCGTCCAAGGGGCTCACCCTCGCCGAGAAGGCCGCGGGGAAGGCCAAGCCGCCCGATTTGGGGATCCCCCACCTCGACAGCGACCCGCACACGGTGCTGGCGAAGATCATCCAGCCCAACTCCATCGAGGCGGTGGAGCGGGCCAAGGCCCTCGTGGGGCCCGAGGATTGGGCCAAGGTCCAATCCGCGCACGCCCAGCAGATTCTCCAAGGTGATGGGGACAAGCTAGTCACCGGCGACGTGTTGATGAACCGGCTGAACAAGCTGTCGCGAGAAACCATGGACGCGACGTATGGGCGATCCGCCGATGGGTTCTACCAACTCGCGCGCGTCATGGAGCAGTTGGAGAAAAAAGAGGGCATCGGCACCGGCCGGGTGGCGATCCAGCTCACCCAGGGCGGCACCGTCACCGGGCTCATGCTGGGGAAGATGACCAAGGCCGCCGGCGCGGTCCTGGTCGGCCCGATGATGCTCGGGCGGATCATGGTCAACCCGGTCGCGCGACAGTACTTGACCACCGGCCTGCGGGCGACCGCCGCGGGCGATTCGGCCACCGCCGGACGGGTGGGGGCGAACCTCCTCGGGTTCCTCGTGCGGGAGGGGTACCTGCAGAGTCGCGGCGCCGCCCCACCCGCCCCTACAGACGCGCCGGCGGGACGGGGACCGGGTCCTCGTGCCGGAGGGCCGCCGATGCCGAACCCGGCGCCGGTGCCGGGGGGCCGGACGATGCCCCCACCCGCCCCACGCGGCGGAGGCGACTAGATCCGCTCGGGGACGTAGCCACCAGCGTCGGTTGGCCATCGACCACCGCCAATTTCACATCGGGGATGATCCGCCGGCCCTGCTTGTACCGCACGGGCAAGAGTGGCACCCACCCGGGGTCGTCACTCGGTGGGGGGTTCGTCACCACCATGTGATACCGCCGCCCCTTGAACGGGCCGGAGAGGAACGACCGGATGCGGCCGAGGGTGCCATCCGGGAGTTTCTGATCGTCGTGGTCCACAAAGGTGGTCACAGTAACCGCTCCCACACGGTAAACCACCGGGCGCGCGCGTTCCGGCCGGTGCCCACCGCAATGACAAACACTTCCTGCGCGCGCTTCCCGGGGTCGGGCCAGAGGTAATCCAGCACCCCGACTTTGCCGCCGATCGGGACGACGTCGAGGGCGTTCTTGAGGAGGGCGTTCAGCGGGGGCAACTTGTCCGCCCCGGGGGCGTATTTCGCCGCGTCCTCCTCGGTGTAGGGTCGGTCGATCAGCACCGCGTGCCAGGCGTACCGCTCCACCGCGTTCAGCTCGGGGAGGAGCACCTCACGCAAGGGGAGCGGCTCTCGGACATCCTGCAGGAAGTCCGGGGCACACGCCGGGTCGAGGTCGACCGTCTTGTCGTTCACCCCGAACCCCTTGAAGGGGTACTCCCGCACCTTCCCCCCGCACACGTGCAGGACCGCATCCTCCGCCCCCACGCCCAGCGCGGCGCGCGCCCGGCCCAGGAACCCCGCCGGGTACGCCCCGTAGTACTTCACCTTGGGCCTGGCCAGGATCATCACGTCGGTCAGCGGGCGGTAGTCACCCACGGTTCAGCCGTTCCTGGTGCGCCTTGGCGATCCCTTCGAGGTCGGCGAGGTCCTCGCCGTGGCGAATGACCAGCCGTTCAAGGGTCAGTACGCGCCGTTCGAGTGCGGTGAGCCGCTGGGCCACCGCGTGCTTCCAGGCATTGGCCGCGCGCACGTTCCGCATTGTCGCGTCCTGGGGATTGCGCTTCTTCGCTCCTACACGTTTGGCTGCCATGTGACCTCCAGATCACGCACATCCTCCTCGTCGACTTCTTCCGCCGGCGAGTAGGGGGAATCGCCCGGGACTTCCGGGTCGTACACGAAGCTGGGCAGGGCCAACCCGCTCATGTGGCCCCAGTCGGTGCCGATTTTGGCGTCCACCCCGATTTGGAGATGGGTCCCCTGGTTCCAGCTTGGATCACACGGGAGCGCCTCCACCGGGCGCTGCATGGCGTACGCCACCCGCTCCACCACGTAGTCGACCAGCCGGGTCGGCACCTCCATCAGCAGCGAGTCGTGGATGGGGGCCCGGAGCGGCGTCCGCCCGAAGTAAGTGTCCCCCACATAGCACCGGTCGTACAAGGGGTCCTCGGGATCGAACAGGGGCAGGGAGGCTTCGGTGAGCACCCCGCGCGCGATGGACTGGGGGTAGAACGCGACCACCCGTTTCGCGTCCTCGCCCAACGACACCCCGTAGCTGATGTTGTTGATATCGATCACCGGCATCCCGCGCTTCTGCCGCCAGAGTTTCTGCGACAGGGTCAGGCGTTCGTAATGGACCACTGACCAGAACCAGTGTTGGTACTGGTAGGGGTGGCCGGACACCGAGCGTGCCTCGGGTTTGTAGGTGTAGGTCCCCGCCCCGCCCAGGTAGTGCTTCTCGTGCGCGGTGTGGCGCACGGCGGTATGGAATTGGGGCAGCGCCGGGGCAATGTCCTCGTACACCTTGTTAAGGTGCTCGGCTTCCGACAGGGAGCTGAACAGCTTGAGGTTGTTCATGTACAACCCATGGACGGTCATCCCGTACCCTTTGCCGTGGACCGTGCGTTTGGACTGGTTGTAGGCGGTGGCGACGTCCGGGTCCTCGGACTTCTTGATCGCCTTGAAATAGCTGGCGAGTTGGTCATCGGGCCAGGTGAGGTCCGCCGGCCGCTTCAGGACATGCGAAGCGAGGTACGCGTGGACGCCGAGTCCGGCCAGGCGCATGTAGGGGGCATCGCCCATACACCAGCCGAGGAGCTTGGCCTCGATGCCGGCGAAGTCGAACTCCAGCAACTTGGCGGAGGCCCACACGGCGGGGGCGCTATTCGGCGACGACATCTTCATCCTCCCAGCCGCTCCCGGCCTCGACCCACATCCCCCGCGCCACGACGCAATCCCGGAACCCCGCCGCCAGGGAATCCTTCCCCGACTTGTCGGCCACGACGTTCTGGATGTTGGGGTTCACTTGGCTGGTTCGCATCGTGGACGGCTTGAAGGTGGTTTCCGGGTGGACGCGATCATCGAGGTCCAGCCGCTTGAACGTCCCCTCGACGTACGTCCCCCGGACCTTGTTCACCGCACGATAGTCCAGGTTCAGCGCGTAGAAGGGATCACGTTTCGCGTTGAACAACTTGGTCAGGGTCTCCCGATCGACGCTGTCATTCCCGGTCGACTTCGACTTGCCCGGCTTGTCCCCCTTGGCCAGGACATAGGCCATCATTTGCTTGGGGGAATCGGGGTTGAAGGGCTCCTGCCAGAACCAGCGGGTGACACTCGCCACGTCGGTGAGGATGTCCGGGGTGAGTTGTTTGTCCTCGCAGCGGTGGGACTTCGCCACCTCCAATTTCCCGCACGCGCGACAGACCTGCACCTCGCGCATGACCAGCTTTTCCACGATGGTCGACGCGGCGTACACCCCCATCTTCAACGCATCGGGGGCGTCCTTTTTCTTGGTCCCATCGCGCTTGGTGTCCCGCCCCTTGGTGTGGACCGCGCCCTCGGCCGGCGGCCGGGTCAGGCCCAACTTCGGGGTCAGCGCGCGCACCCCCTCGGGGACATGGACCTGCATGGCGTGCAGCAACTTCGACGCCTCGGTGTCCAGCTTCCCCTTGAACGCGGTCAGCCGATCCCGGTCGATCGCCAACCCGACCTCGGTCGCCGGCGCGAGCGTCGTGGCGTGCCAGCGGGACATATGCCGCTCGAACACGCTCCACCGACCCTGGCTGATCAGGTTCTCGACGATCCCGTCCCCGGTGCGCCGGGTGCGGACCCCGTCCTTGGCGGCATAGGCCACCGGCGCGGTTTTCGAGAGGTGCTTCCACGGTTCGACCTTGCAGTAGAAGGGGGTGGCGAACCCCAGCCCGGCGGGGAGGTCGCTCTGGAGCGCCTTCCACATCCACATCAAATCCCAATTCCGCTGGCGGGCGCCGAGGGCCGGGTCGAGGAGTCCGGCCTTGAGCAGGCGGGGTTCATCGTACCCCTTGAACCAGTAGTACTTCACCCCCCACGCCCACAGCATCTCGCTGATGCACCGGAGGTACTCGGGCTCGGCCGGGATGGTGATCCCCTCCTCGGGGTGGTAGGAGAGGTTGATCCGGTTGATCACATAGGAGGCGTCTTTTTCGGTGCCGATCAACGCACCCTCGTTCGCTTGCTTGTCAGGGGTCTCGATGTCCACCGCGAGGGGGTAGGCGAGGGGGTCCTGCGCGACGGCATCGAGGTACACCTTGACCCACGCGCGGAGCCAATCGAGCGGCGGGTCACACACGAGGGTCTCGGGATCGAGGGTGAACCCGGGGGCCAGCGCGGCGTCGGCCTGGTTGAGATCATAGGCGACCACGCCCATCAAATTGGTCGCGCCGCGGAGCAGGTGCGCGGGGTGGAAGGTCGGGACGATCCAGAGGTTCCGGGTAGGATCCCACGTGTAGGTCCCGTGGAAGTCGTCCAGGCTGTAATCACCCCCGCGCACGGGGAACCCGAGCATTCTCCGCAACGCCACGCCGCCCATCGGCACCACCACCTTCGGGGGGTCGGACTTCAGCCGATCCTCCAGGTAGGTACACGTGGCGAGGGCCGACTCCGCCCAGGACTGCCCTTGGGTGGTGCCTCCCGGCGGGACACAGTGAATCGCGTTGTCCAGGCTGTACTGTTCACGCAGCTTGTTCACCAGGCGCATGACGCGCACCAGCATCGAGCCAGAGGCGCCCACAAACCCTTCCCCCTGAGCGCATTCGTCCCACCCGGGGGCTTCGCCAACCAAGCGCACCTGACCGCGGCCGCTCCCGGGCACAAACCCCGTCCCCGCGCGCTGGAGGCTGCACCCATCACAGGGGGTACCCACCCCGGGTTTGGGGAACCGGGGGGTCATGCGCGGGCGGCCGGCGGGGGCCTTCACAGGGTCCCCCGGAGATGGCCCACGGGGTCCCCATAGCGATCCGCGCGGTTCTCGTCCGGCGCGCCCCACTGGAGGTGCGAGGGGTTCACACAGGAGGGGTTGTCGCACCGGTGGCGGGCTTCGAGCCCCTGCCGGTCACTCAACGGCACCCCGTCGCTCAGGGAGAGGGCCATGCGGGCCGCCGGGACGATGAGAGACCCCGCGCGCTTGCCGTCCTCCCCGCGCCACTGGGACACGTAGAAGGCCGGTCGGGCAGGGCGGTGGCGGGACTTGGTGGAGTACGCCCCGGTCCACACCCAGCAGCCGAACAGGCCGGCGGAGGTGTCCACCTTGGCCCAGAAGCGATCGGCGATGGCGATCATCCCTTCCGCTCCCACCCCTCGTACCGCCTCGACGCCTTGGGGGCGAAGTGGCGATCGTTGGCGCGCTCGGCCCCGTCGATGATGTTCCGCACCGCCTGGCGCTGGCCGTCGGTGATCCGCCCCGTCCCCTGGATGGTGCGCGCGATCCCCTCCAGCGTCACGAACGCATAGCTGTATTGATCGTCCTCGCGGAGCGTGTTGACCCAGTCGAGGTACTCCTTGACCAGCGGGGTCAGGGTCGGTTGGTCGTTCAGGGGTTCGTCGCTGAAGTCGCTGAGATCCACGGATCACCTCCCGAGGCTCCGGGCGACCACCGCCCAGAATTCCTGCACCAACGTGGGCCAATGGAAGCGCAGCATCGCGGCGGTGCGCTCCGCCTCGGTGACCCGGCGATAGGGTTGGTTGACCAGCGCCAACAACGCCGCGACCGTCTCCTGCGGATCCCCTTCGGGGATGTACTCCGCCCACGATCCGAACCACTCCCGATAATGCGGCCGGTCGAACAGCACGGGGCGGGACCCACACAAGAGCCCCTCGGCGGCGGGGAACTCGAATCCCTCGATCCGGCGGAGCCCACTCACGTACTGACACTGGCCCCACGCCTTCGCCACCTCGCGGTCGGTGAGGCCCACCCGGTGTTCGACCGTGGCGAACGGCGCGTGGAGCAGGTCCGGCCCGAGGTGAAACTGCCGGGCCCCCTTGCGGAGCACCACCTGGTACCACTCGTCCACCGACTCGGTGGAGGCGACGTACCCGGAGGTCCCCACGAGGTATTTGTGCGAACACCCGCAGGGCCGGAAGATGGTTGCGTCGACCCCGAGGGGGGCGTGGTAGATGGTGTCGGTGTAGACCAGCGGGGTGCCATCCTCGCGGGCCAAGGCTTCTAGGTCGTAGTAGCTCCACACGGCGGCCGCGCGGCTCCAGAGCGGCCCCCACGAGACGATGTAGGGGGTTTCGGTCGTGCGGACCATGTACTGGACGATCGCAAACGTGTGGAGGGGGAGGGCCTCGGCGGGCACCCGCTCCCCGTCGCCCAGCATGTGGATCACCTGGAAGTCCGCCGGTTGAGACGGCGGCACCGGCTGCACCCAGCTCGGGGCGTAGGCGGCCAGGGCGTGCGCCACCCGGTGGATGGCGATGCCCAACTCGGGGCGGCAATGGGTGTGGACGCGCAGCGGGGCGGGGGACGCGGACATGGGACGCTCCTACGGGTGGTGGACGACGATGTCGGGGGTGACGTAAATCGAGGCACCGGGGTCCCCGGTCCACGGGTCGTTGCGGCGGATGCTCTCACACCACCCCGCGAGGGCCTCCCCGGGGGGTGCGTGCTGCTCGGCCAGCCGCAGGGAGAAGCAGAAGCAGCTCCCGACGCTACTGACCTCGAACGGGTGGGTCGCATCGAAGTCGGCGGTGAAGGGCGGGTGTGGCCCGAACCGTGTGCCATCCAGCGCGCGGAACCCCCACGTGTCGTAGAAGGCATCCGCCGCCATGACCATGGGCGCGGTGACCACGTAGTTCAGCGCGTGGTACTGGATGGCCGCCCAGCGGTCGTAGAGGCCCCCGAGGGCGTCTACGGTCCAGACGAGGTCGCTCTCGACGTAGAGGCCCGCCTGGCCCTCCCGGCGCGCCATGCCGCCGAACACCGCATTCAGCGCCACGGTCACATCGCGCAGGCGTTCCGTCGTCTCCACCGACCCATGGACCGGGCCGCCGTGGTCACAGCGCAGGAGGTCCAGTTCGATCCCCTCGGCCCAGGCCCACGCCAGCGCCGCCTGCGCCGAGGCCCCACCGTCGTGGGAGTCCCCCTCGACCAGCACCACGGACAACTGGTGCCCCTGTGCGCTGAAGTGGCGACCCAACGCCCCGACCTGGCGAAAGAACCGGGCGAGATGGTCGGGGGCGGGTTTCCGGATCATCGAGCCCAGCACAATCTTCATCGCACCACTCCGATTTTCCGCGCCGGTACCCCAGCCCAGATTTCCCCCGCCGGGACGTCGGTCCGTACGACCGCGCCGGCGCCGACCACCGCGTTTTCCCCGATGGTCACGCCCGGGAACACAATCGCGCCGGCGAACACGGCCGCGTTCTGGCGGAGGTGGACGAAACTGCGCTCCACCACATTCCCCGGGGCGATCGAGGAGCAGCTCCGACCCACCCCCGGGACGTTGGTACCGCTGATCAGCGTCACCCGGCTGGAGCACACCACGCCCGCTTCGAGGATCGTGAACCCGCCCCCCACCCCGAGGTGGCAAAAGCTGGCCACGTGGACGTGGGCGCCGATCAGCATCCGCCCGGCACATTCGAGCTTGGTGAACCCATCGACCCGGGCGCTGCGATGGACGCGCAGGGACTGCGGGTGGAGGACGATCCGCTGGGGGTCCTCCACGAGGGTGTGGTACTCACTCGGGTGGGCGCTGACCCACAGCGCCTCGCGGTACCCTTCGTGGAGGGTCACAGCGCCACCGCCCGATGGAGACTCTCGACGACGCGATCACATTCCCCTTGGGTCATTCCGGCGTAGGTCGGGAGGCTCAACCCTTGGTTGGCGACGAGGGTGGCGTAGGGGTATTTCGTCGGCCAGTGGTTCTCGTAGTACATCGGCAGGGAGGGGATCACCGGGAAGGTGGGACGCGTGTCGATCCCGTCCGCATCCATCGCGGCCATTACCAGATCGCGGTCGACATCGGCGGGGAGCACCACGGTGTACAACCACGCCGCGCTGCCTGGCGGGGAGGGGGCGGCCCCGAGCACCCGGCGGTCGGCGATCGCGCCGGCGTAGTAGTGGTGCGCGGCTTGCCAGGAGAGAAGGGTCAAGGAGAGGTCCTTCAACTGGCTGACCCCAATCGCCGCCGGGATCTCCATGAGCCGGTAGTTGTACCCGACCGCCTCGTGCGCCCAGCGTCCCTTGGCGAGGTTGGTCCCTTGGCCGCGGAGGAGCCGCATCCGATCGGCGTATTCCTTGACGTCGGTAGCGACCGCGCCCCCCTCGCCCATCGTCACCACCTTGTTGGCGTAGAAGGACCAGGTGGCCAACGTATAGGTGGCCGGGTCGAGGTCGCCCCCGATGAATTGGGCGGCGTCCACAATGAGCGGGGTCCGGCGCTGGTGCTCCCCGCCGTAGCGGACGGGTAAATGGGGCTTGCACCCGTAGAGGGGGACGAGGATCTCGGCCCCGATGTACGGGGGGACCTTGGCCCGGTCCATCCCCCAGGTGTCCAGTTCGATATCCACGAACACGGGGCGGAGGCGCGCGTGCCGGACGGCATTCGCCGTGGCGACGTAGGAGAGGGCGGGCACCGCGACTTCATCCCCCTTGCCGAGGTCGAGGGCCTCCAGCGCGAGGTGGAGCGCCGCCGTGCCGCTGTTGCACGCGACCACCCAGCGGGTGCCTTGGAGGTTCGCCCACTGCCGCTCGAACTCGGCCACCCACCGCCCTTGGGTCAGGGTGACTTCATCGAGACATTGATTGACCAGGCGCTTCCCCCACGGGCTCAGGCAGGGGCGACCCATCGGGATGCGGGGGAGATAACTCACAGGGACTCCATGGTGTACCCGACCTTGAAGTCAGGTGGGGTGTGAAACCGGGGTTGATAATTGGGCCGGTTCTTCTCGGCGGTGAGGACCTGGGAGCGGTCCGTGGCCCACGCGTCGAGGAGGATCCAATACACCCAGTCCTCGATGCCGGGGTTGACGGACTCGCGGTTGCCGGCGACGTTGAGGATCCCGTACGCGTCGGGGACCGCGAAGTCGGCCATGAGGTCGGTCCACCACGTTTTGAGGGCCGCGGCGGTCGGGTTGGCGATCCAGTGCTTCCCGAGGGTGCGGGCGATCTGGATGGTCCGCGCGCTCCCGGTGTGCTTGAGGTCGCCGAAAATCACCACCCCCGAACAGTCGATGACGTTTTGCTCGGTGCGTGCCGTGTAGCGGCTGGAGCGGTGTTCCTGCAGCCCGTAGCGGGTGCCTAGGAAGGGTTTTGCACCGCGCTCGGTGAGCCAGCCCCGGGG
>Ga0307281_10000003_pt1 | contig 66122 bp, 66 predicted proteins | sample ER_DNA_120_FD_194486 | JGI IMG/M metagenome (GOLD analysis project Ga0307281, IMG submission 194486) | Bulk soil microbial communities from the East River watershed near Crested Butte, Colorado, United States - ER_DNA_120 | ecosystem: Environmental > Terrestrial > Soil > Floodplain | place...
GCACAACGGCGCTGGACGGGACCATTACCGGATCGCTGAGCTCCACGACGGCCGAGGACAAGCAGGTTTCCGCGACCATCAACGGCGTCGCGATCAATCAGAAGCCGAATGTGACCGTGTCCCCGGGAGCGCCGGCCACGCTGGCCTACACCACCCAGCCCAGCAACACGGCCGCGAACGCCCCGATCGCGCCGGCCGTCGTGGTGGAGATTCGCGACGCGTGGAGCAACCGGGTCAACTCCGGCGCCAGCGTCACCATGGATTTCGGGACCAACGCCGGAAGCGGCACGTTGGCTGGAACGCTCTCGCAAGCCGCCGTCAACGGTGTCGCCACCTTCGCGAACCTGGCCATCAACAACATCGCGAACGGCTACACGCTGAAGGCCAGCTCCACTGCGCTGACGAACGCCATCTCGAGCACGTTCAACATTACACCGCCCGTCCCCTCGGCGGCGCTGTCGACGGTCATCGCCGCCACACCGAGCTTCACGGCCGGGGGCAATTCCGACATCACGGTGACGGTGAAGGACGGCCTGGGCAACGCCATGAGCGGTGTGACCGTGACGTTGTCGTCAAACGTGGTCGGTGACGTCGTCACGCAGCCCGCCGGCACGACCGACGGCAGCGGCATCGCCACCGGTAACGTCGCCGCCACCAGCGCCGGGCCACGGACGATCACGGCGGTGGCGGGTGGAATTACCCTCAACCAGAAACCCGTGCTGACGGTGAATGCCGGCACGGCGGACGCCGGCACCTCGACCGTATCCGCCAACCCAACCACCATTGCGGCGGGAAGTGGCAGCTCGACCATTACCGTGACCGTCCGGGATCAGTACAGCAACCCGGTGAACCTGTCGAACGTGGTGCTGGGAGCGACCGGGACCGGCAATAGCTTCGGGCAACCGGCTGCCACGGGGTCGAACGGCGTGACCACTGGGACCATTTCCTCGACCGATCCGCAGACCGAGAACGTCACGGCTACCGCGAACGGGGTGCTGATCACCCAACAGCCGTCGATCACGGTGTCCAACCAGCCGCCGCCGTCGACGATCACGCATACCCTGCTCACCGCCGGGAGCAACGTGACGAACCAGGCGGTGTACACCACCGCTTCGATCGCGCCAGCCGCGAACGCGCTGGTCACGATCGCCGTCCTCGGGCACCAGTCGTCGGCCGCGTCTGCCAGTCCGACAGTCACCGGAGGCGGCATGTCCGCGTGGGTCGAGGTAGCGACCATCACGTTCAACACCGTGAGCACGCCCCTCAAGCGCATGTCGATCTTCCGCGCGATGAGCGCGTCGCCCGGGAGCGGCCCGATCACCATCACCTTCCCCACTACCGAATCGAACGGGACCTGGATCGTGTCGCAGTGGACCGGGGTCAACACGACCGGCACCAACGGGTCCGGCGCAATCGGGCAGGTACTGCAGACCGTCCGGGCGGACGGCGTGACGAGTATCAGCGCCACGCTTGGCGCGCTGGGCAGTCCCAGCAACGTCGCCTACGGCGTGGTGGGAACGAACGGCAGCGCTCTTGGGATCAACCCGGGCGGGAGCTTCACCGAGATCTCCGAGCAGAAGCCAGCAGAAGGAACGAACGCCATTCTCGAGGCGCTGTTCGCGGTCAACCAGACTGTCCCATCCGCGAGTTGGACCGGCGCCTTCTCCGCGGCGATCCTCGCGATCGAAATCAAGGCCGGACCCTGAACTAGCTCGACTCCGCCAGGGCCGGCTGCGTAACGGGAGTGGGGAAAGCTCTTCCCCACTCCCGTTGTGTTTCCGTCAGGCGCAAATCATCAACTAATCGCGATCGCGTCGATCTCCACCAGAGCACCCTTGGGCAACCCCGCCGCCTGTACCGTCGAGCGCGCCGGCCGGTGCCCACCGAAGTGCTTCGCATACACCTCGTTCATCGCTGCGAAATCGGCCATGTCCGCGAGATAGACGGTGGTCTTGACCACTTGCCCGAGCGAGGAGCCAGACGCGGCGAGCACGGCCGCGATGTTCTTCAACGCCTGCTCCGTCTGCTCCGCCACGGTCTTCCCCACCAGCTCCCCGCTCGCGGGGTCGAGCGCCACCTGCCCGGCTGTGTAGACGACGTTGTCGGTGACGATGGCCTGGCTGTACGGGCCGATTGCCTTCGGCGCCTTGTCGGTGGCTACCGGATTGAGCGTCTTCACTAGAACAGTCCCTCGATCGTGCCGTCCGGGTGCAGGCGAATCCGTTCGGCCGCCGGGCTCTTGCCGAGTCCCGGCATGGTCATGATGTCTCCGGCGAGCGCCACCACGAACCCCGCCCCCGCCGACGGGAGAATGTCCCGCACCTGGAGGGTGTACCCGGAGGGCGCGCCGAGCTTCGCGGGATCATCGCTGAACGAGTATTGCGTCTTCGCCATACACACCGGCGTCTCCCCCAATCCCAGCTTGGGCAAGAGCTCGAGTGCGCGTTCGGCCGGGGGCGCGTATGCGACGCTACCCGCGCCATAAATCTCCTTTGCGATCGTCTCGATTTTCTCCTTGATCGGGCGTCGCTCGTCGTAGATCGGCTTGAAGGCGGCCTTCCCTCCGTCCAGCAGGTTCAGCACCGCCTTCCCGACTTCGAGCCCGCCCTCCCCGCCCTTCTCCCACACTTCACAGCGCACGGCCTCGACGCCTTCCGCGGCGCACGCCTCACGCACGGCATCGATTTCCTCGTCCGTATCGGTGACGAACCGATTGAGTGCCACCACGCAGGGCACGCCGAATTTCTTCACGTTGCGGACGTGCCGCGTCAGGTTTTCGACGCCACGCTTGACGGCCGCGACGTCGGTCGTGCCCAGCTGATCCTTCTTGACGCCGCCGTGCATCTTGAGCGCCCGGACGGTGGCCACGACGACGGCGGCCTCGGGCTTCAGGCCGGCCATACGGCATTTGATGTCGAAGAATTTCTCGGCCCCCAGGTCGGCCCCGAATCCGGCTTCGGTCAACACCACGTCGGCGAGGCGGAGGCCGAGCTGCGTGGCCATGACCGAGTTGCACCCGTGGGCGATGTTCCCGAACGGACCGCAGTGTACCAGCGCCGGGCCGCCTTCCAGCGTCTGCACCAGGTTGGGCTTGAGGGCGTCCTTGAGCAACAGCGCCATCGCGCCCTGGGCTTTCAGGTCGGACGCCCGAACAGCCGACTTGTCCGCCGTGAGCCCGACGATGATGCGGGCGAGTCGCGTTTCGAGATCGGCGAGGCTCGTGGCGAGCGCCATGATCGCCATGACCTCGGAGCCCGGGATGATGACGAACCGCTCCTCGCGAGTGGGACCGCCGTTCGTCCCGCCCAGGCCGACGATGATCTGCCGCAGCGCGCGGTCGTTCATGTCGATGGTCCGTGGCCAGGTGATCCGGCGGGTGTCGACTCGCTGCGCGTTCCCGTGGTGCAGGTGGGCATCCAGCATCGCTGAGAGCAGGTTGTGCGCGCTCGCGATGGCGTGGAAGTCACCCGTGAAGTGCAGGTTGATATCCTCCATCGGGACGACCTGCGCGTAGCCGCCGCCCGCGGCCCCGCCCTTCACCCCGAACACCGGGCCAAGGGACGGCTCTCGGATGCACAGCAGCGCGCGCTTCCCGAGTTTCACCAGTGCTTGCGCGACGCCGACCGTGACCGTGGACTTTCCTTCCCCCGCCGGTGTGGGATTGATCCCGGTCACGAGCACCAGCCGCCCCGTGGGCTTGCGCCGCTCGATCGCCTGGAGCGCGATCTTCGCCTTGTAGCGGCCGTAGAACTCCACTTCGTCGTCGGCGAGGCCCAGCTCGGCCGCCACGTCGGCGATGGGCCGTAGCGTGGCGGCCTGGGCGATTTCGATATCGGTCGGGACCTTCACGGCAATCGGCACCCGGACTCCTCCCCTTTAGGCAAGCGTGGTCGCGATGCGGTCCCCGAACACCCGTCGCGCGTTCTCCGACGTGCGCCAAGCCAGCTCCTCGAACGGCTCGCCGCGCTGCCACGCCAGAAGAGTGGCCGTTTCGCGCACGAATGCTGGCTCGTTGCGGCGCCCGCGATGGGGCACCGGCGCGAGAAAGGGTGCATCGGTCTCGATCAACAGGCGGTCGGGCGGGCAGCCGGTGACAGCCGCGGCATGGGCCCAGTTCTTGAACGTGATCATGCCGCTGAACGAAAAGTACGCGCCAATCTCCATCCCCGCCCCGAACAATGCGTCGCCGCCACTGAATGAGTGCAGGACGACCGCCGGCACGCGGCGGCCCCACACACGCAACAGGGCGGCGATGTCCTCGTCCGCCGCGCGGGCATGGACCACGACCGGACGGTCGAGCGCAGCGGCCAGGCCGAGCTGTGCTTCGAACGCAGCGCGTTGGGCGTCGCGGGGCGCGTGATCGTAGTGGTAGTCGAGTCCGGTTTCCCCCACAGCCACGGCAGCCGAGTCGGCCAGCAGCTCGCGCACCCGCCGCTCCGCGTCCGCACCCCACGACCCGGCCTCGTGGGGGTGCACCCCGGCGGTGGCCGACAACCCTGACGCCGCGCGGGCGAGGGTGAGTGCGCGCTCGCTGCCCGCCACGGATTCCCCGATCACTACCACGTGACCCACGCCGGCATCGCGCGCGCGGGCCAGCACCGCCGAGCGGTCGGGGTCGAACGCCGCGTCCGCCAGGTGGCAGTGGGCGTCGACCAGCACGCTCAGACCGCGGCCTTGGGGCGGCCTCCGCCGCTCGTGGGAGGAGCCGGTACTGCGGGCGCCGGAGTGGCAGGTGCGACCGACGCCCGCCCGGAGAACGCACGGGCACCGCGCGCATCCTGTCCCGGCCAGCGCTTCTCGATGTACAACAGAACCGGTGCCGCGATGTAGATGGACGAGAAGGTCCCGGTGAAGATCGCGAACGTCATCACCAGGGCGAACGGCCGGATCACCTCCCCGCCGAAGACGACCAGTGCCAGCGTCGCCGCCATCGTCGTGCCATGGGTCAGTATCGAGCGCGGCAATGTTTCGTTGATCGACAGGTTCAGAATCTCGTGCAGGTTCTGTCGCCGGAACTTGCGCAGATTCTCGCGCACGCGGTCGAAAATAATGATCGTATCGTTCAGCGAATAGCCGACCATCGTGAGGACGGCCCCCACGACGACCAGGCTCACCTCGAGATTCGTGTACCGGACGAAGGCGATGGTCGTCAGAATGTCGTGGAACGTCGCCAGCACGGCCGCGAGCCCGAAGCGCCACTCGAAGCGGATCGCCAGGTAGATGAGCGTCACGACGAACGAGAAGAGGATGGCGAGGAACGCCTTGCCCTGGAGCTCCTTGCCGACTTTCGGACCGACGGCTTCGTAGCGCACGATCTTGTACGCCGAGTCGCTGCCCAACCGGGTGGTGAGGGCCTGCTGGACCGCCGTCGCGGTTTCCTCCGTCCCGCCGCCCGGCGTCGCCGCTCCCGCGCCGATCCGCGCGCGGATCAGGTACGCGGTATCGGCACCGAAGGTCTCGATCTCGGTGCCGTGGATGCCCGCCTGATCGAGGGCCGCCCGAAGCTCGCCGGTAGGGACCGCCTGCTTCGTTTCCACCTGCAGCAGGGTCCCGCCGGTGAACTCGATGCTGTAGTTCAGTCCTTTGGCGGCGAGGAGAATCGTCCCGGGGACGATCACCGCCGCCGTCAGGCCGTAGGCCCAGCGGCGCCACTTGATGAAGTCGTAGTTCGCGTTGGCAAAGAGTCGGATCATCAGACGCTCAGGGTTTGCATGTCAGGCCGCCGCCGCAACCAGATGAAGTAGAAGGTGCGGACCACGAAGATGGCGGTGACCATCGACGCCGCGATGCCGATGATCAGGGTGATGGCAAAGCCTTGGACCGGGCCGGTGCCGACCAGGTAGAGAATGAAGGCCGTCAAGGCGGTCGAGACGTTGGAGTCGATGATCGCGCTCATCGCGTGTTTGAACCCCTCATCCACGGCCAGACGCACGGTCTTGCCGTGCTGCAGCTCCTCGCGAATGCGCTCGAAGATCAGCACGTTCGCATCTACCGCGATGCCGACCGACAGGACGAGGCCGGCGAGCCCCGGTAGGGTCAGCGTGAAGCCGAACATCGACAGTCCCGCGAGCGTCATCAGCACGTACAGGCTCAGAGCCGAGATCGCCAGCACACCGGAGAGCCGGTAGTAGATCACCATGATGAGGATGACGAGCACCACGCCCACCACGCCCGCCCGGATCCCGTCGTGAATCGAATCGCTGCCGAGACTCGGCCCGATCGTGCGCTCTTCGACGATCTGGAGCGGCGCCGGCAACGCGCCCGCCCGAAGCACGAGCGCGAGATCCTGCGCTTCGGTCAGGGGCTTGCTCTGCAGGTCGATCTGGCCCGTGCCGCAGATCTGGTCGTTGATGATCGGCGGCTGGCCCTGCACACGGCTGTCGAGGATGATGGCCATGTAGTCCTTCACATGACGGCCCGTTTCCTCACAGAACTTCCGACTACCGCGCCGGCTCAGATCGAAGATGACCACCGAATGGTTGTTGAGCTGATCGCGCCGGGCGCTGGCTTTGGTCAGCTCCTCGCCGGTGATGATCGCCCGGTTTTCCACGGCGTAGAGGGGGCGGTACGCGCGCGCGTCACGTACGACCGTCGCGGTGCCCCAACGCAGCTCCAGGCCCCGTGGCATCGCGGCCTGCACTTCCGGCCGTGCCAACAGACTCTCGGCGCGCGACACCTGCACGTCGGGGACCAAGAATTCGCCCGGCAGCTGTCCCTGGAACAGCAGCGCCGAGAGCGCGCCTGGGGCGCTCGCATCCGGGGTGGTGTCCTTCTCCGCGCCCTTCTTGGTCGTGTCCTGGCCGAACAGCTGGCTGACGGCGCTGACCTGGGATCCCGCCGGCGCCTTCACGCCCGCCTGCCGCAACGCGCCATCGATCGCGGGCAGCGCATCCCGGAACTGGTTCTTCATGTCGGTGATGCGGAATTCGAGGTACGCCGTCTGCATCACGATCTGCTTGGCGCGGGTGGGGTCCTTCTCGCCCGCCAGCTCGACCACGAGACGGCATTGGCCGACCACCTGCACCACCGGCTCGGTCGTACCGAATTCGTCCACCCGCGTGCGGACGACCCGCTCGGCGCGCCTGATCGCGTCCGCGCAGTCGGCCACCGGGCCCTTGGACTGATCAACTTCCAGTGCCAGATGGATCCCGCCCTGGAGGTCCAGGCCCAGATTGATGGGGACCCGGCGGATGGAAGTGTCCTTCATCCGCCCGGTCAGTTGATCGGGCACCCGCTGCGTGACGTGCGTCGGCACGAGCTTCCATATCGAGCCCAGCAGCAGCAGGGCGATGATGATGATGCGACCCCGAATCGTGCTCATCCCACACTCGCTCGCTTGAGACTGTCGCGCGCCGCCGCCGCGTCACGGGCCAGCTGCTCCACCAGCGCCTCGCGCGATGGAAACGCCTGCACGTCGCGCAGGCGGCGCACCCACTCCACCAACACCGTCTCGCCGTACAGCTCGCCGGCGAAATCGAACACATGCACCTCGAGTGCCCGCTCGGCGACGCCGAACGTCGGGCGAGGTCCCTGATTCATCATCCCGCCGTAGCGCACCCGCCCGCCATCCCCCATCCCCTGTCCCTCGATCGTCACCCACACCGCATACACCCCATCGGGGGGAAGGAGCTTCCGCGCGTCCGGCACGGGCAGGTTGAGCGTCGGCACGCCGATCGTCCGCCCCCGTCCCGCGCCCGGCACCACCGAGCCCAACACCGCATACGGCCGCCCGAGCCACCGCTCCGCCAGTGCCAGATCCCCGTGGGCCACGGCGCTGCGGATCAGCGTCGAGGAGATCGGCTGGCCGTCATCCCGTACCGCGTCCACCACGTCCACGGCGAATCCGTCCGCTGCCCCGATGCCGCGCACCGCTGCCACGTCACCCGAGCGGCCACGGCCGAATCCGTGGTCGTAGCCCAGCACCAGCTCGTCCATGCCGAGCCGCGTTCGCAGCACGTCGCGCACGAACTCTTCCGGGCCGAGACGTGCCAACTCCGCCGTGAACGGCAACGTCACCACCCGGCCCACGCCGGCCGCCGCCAACAGCCGCTGCCGTTCCGCGAGTAGCGTGAGCAGGCGGGGGGCGGCTGTCGGATTCACGACTTCGAGCGGATGCGGCTCGAAGGTTACCGCCACACTCTCGGTCCCGCGCCGCCGGGCGCGCTGCACGATCTCGGCGAGCACGGCTTGGTGACCGCGGTGCACGCCGTCGAATGTCCCAACCGTGAGGACCGCGCCCGCCGTCACTCCGACACCACGACCCTCGGCTTGAGCACTCCACCTTCCACGTCGGCGACGGCCACGAGTCCCCCGTCGTGCAGCAGCGCAACCCGGCCATCGCCGTCGGCGGCCTCGGCGGCGATCGCGCGCCCGTGGATCACCGCGTCGCGCTCCGCCGCGACCAGCTCCCGCCGCGGCAGCATCTGCACGAGCAGCGACGCGGGCCGCAGATCCGTCGCACTGGCGCGCTCCGGCGATTGCGCATCCTCCAGACGGAACGGGCCCACGACCGTACGCGTCAGCGCCACCAGATGCCCGCCGCAGCCGAGCGTCTCGCCCACATCCCGGGCCAGGCTGCGCAGGTACGTGCCGCTGCTGACCGTGGCGCGGAAGCGGAGATCGGGAGGCGTCCACGCCTCCAGCTCCAGCTCCGTAATCTCCACCTGCCGGAGTGCCAGCTCGACCGTTTCCCCTCGGCGCGCCTTCCGGTATGCGCGCTCCCCCGCCACCTTGACCGCCGAATGTGCCGGCGGACGCTGCCACGTGGTGCCGCGGTGGCGGGCCAGCGCCGCCTCGACCGCCGAGCGGTCGAGCCCACTCCACCCGTCGCGGGTGGCCAGCGGCGACCCGGTTGCGTCGTCGGTCGACGTCGTCACCCCGAACCGCATGGTCCCCCGATACTCCTTGCGCCACCCCGTGGCGAACGGCGCGAGTCGCGTCGCCCGGCCCACGACCAGCACGAGCAAACCGTCGGCGAACGGATCGAGCGTGCCCAGGTGCCCGACCCGGCGTACGCCGAGGGCGCGCCGCACGACGTCCACCACATCGTGCGAGGTCGGTCCGGCAGACTTCGCGACGAGCAGCACGCCGTCGATCAGTCGTCCGACTCCTTCAGCTCCTTCAGCACCCGATCGATGCGCTGTGCGTGCTCCAGGCCACGATCGAGCCGGAAGTGCAGCTCCGGACTGGTCCGCAGACGCAGGTCCCGCGACAGGGCCGCCCGCAGGAACCGGGCGGCGCTCGCGAGTCCCTCGAGGCTCCGCGCCTTTTCCTCGTCCGAGCCCATCACGCTCACGCTCACCGTGGCATGCGACAGGTCCGCCGACACCTCCACGCCGGTGACGGTCACGAACCCGATGCGCGGGTCGCGCACGTCGCTGGTGAGAAACCCGGCCACCACGTGGCGAATCAGCTCGCCCAGGCGCTCGGGCCGATGACTCGGGGTGCGCATCTCAGAGGTAGCTGAGACTGGAGTTCATGATGCGCGCCCCGTCGGCGCCCTCGACCAGCCGGTCCGCCTCGCGGAGCACCTGCTCGGCGTGCTGCCGGTCGGTGGTCACCACGACGGCCGACAGCTCGGCCCGTTGCCACACGTCATGATGGTCCGTCTCCGCCGCGGACACGTTGAAGCGCTGGTGCAAACGATCCTTCAGGCTCTTCACGATCTGGCGCTTCTCCTTGAGCGAGTGGCAGGCCGCCAGGTGGAGCTCCCAGGTGATGAGGCCGACGATCACAGCTCACGCTCCCCGGGCCGCTCCCCCCGCCCCGGCCCCGGTGTCGAGCGACCGCGCGATCTCCTCGATCCGATACGATTCGATCAGGTCGCCGACCTTAATGTCGTTGAAATTCTCGACGCCGATGCCGCACTCGAAGCCCTCCCGGACTTCGCGGACGTCGTCCTTGAACCGCTTCAGCGAAGCCAGCGTACCGTCGTACACCTCGACCCCGCTCCGGACCACACGGACGCGCCCGGTGCGCGGAATGATGCCGCTGCGCACGAAGCTGCCGGCGATGGTGCCGACCTTGGCCACCTTGAACAGCTGACGGACCTCGGCCTCGCCCAGGATGACTTCCTTCTTCTCCGGGGTGAGCAGGCCCTCCATCGCGGCCCGCACCTCGTCCACGGCTTCGTAGATGATGCGGTACGTGCGGATCTCCACGCGCTCCCGCTCGGCCGACGCGCGCGCATTGGAATCGGGCCGCACGTGGAAGCCGATGATGATGGCGCCGGACGCCTTGGCGAGCAGCACATCGGAGTCGGTGATGGAGCCGACGCCCCGGTGCACGACCTCCACCTTCACTTCGGCCGTGGAGAGCTGTCCGAGCGCGTCAGCCAGCGCCTCGGCCGGGCCACCCTGGTCCGCCTTGATGATGACGCGCAGGGCGGCGGCTCCCCCGGCCGCGCGCTCGGACATGAAGTCCTCGAGCGTCTTCACGCGGCTGGTGCGCCGGTGCTGCGCCTCCCGCTCGAGCCGCTGGCGCTTCTGCGCGATATCGCGCGCCACGCTCGCATCCTTCACCGCCTGGAAGCTGTCCCCGGCCTCCGGCACCCCTTCGAACCCGAGAATCTGCACGGGAATCGACGGCCCGGCGACGGGAACGGTCTGGCCGCGCTCGTCGAACATCGCGCGCACACGACCGGAGAACTGGCCGCAGATGAAATCATCGCCGACCTTGAGCGTGCCGGTCCGCACCAGAATGGTGGCGACCGGACCTTTCCCCGGGTCGAGCGTGGCTTCGAGCACGGTGCCCTCGGCCAGGCGGTCGGGATTGGCCTTCAGGTCGAGCAGCTCGGCCTGTAACAGGATCTGGTCGAGCACCGTGTCGACGGCCGTGCCCTTCTTCGCCGAAATGGGCGTGGCGAGCGTCGTGCCACCGAACTCCTCGAGCACGACGCCGTGGGCCAGCAGATCCTGCTTCACTTTCTGCACGTTGGCGCTGGGCAGGTCGATCTTGTTGATGGCCACGACGAGCGGCACCCCGGCGTTCTTGGCGTGCGAGATCGCCTCGATCGTCTGCGGCATGATCGCGTCGTCGGCGGCGACGACCAGGACCACCAGATCGGTGACCTGCGCGCCGCGGGCGCGCATCGCCGTGAAGGCTTCGTGGCCGGGGGTGTCGAGGAACGTGATCGACCGGCCGTCCTTGAGCGTGACGTGATACGCCCCGATGTGCTGCGTGATGCCGCCCGCTTCGCCCGCCACGACGTTGGTCTTGCGGATGTAATCGAGCAGCGACGTCTTGCCGTGGTCCACGTGCCCCATCACCGTCACGACCGGCGGGCGCGCGCGGAGCGTGTCGGCCTGGTCGACCGGCTGCTCGGGCGCCGCGATCGCGTACTCCGCTTCCTTCATCGCCTGGAACCCGAACGCCGACGCGATCAACTCGATCAGGTCGAAGTCGAGGCGCTGATTGATGGTCACCATCTGCCCCAGCTCTTTGAAGGCGAAGGTGACGATCTGGGTGGGGGGCACCTTGAGGACGTTGGCCAGCTCGGAGACGGTGATGAACTCCGTCACGCGCACCAGCGTCTTCTCGCGCTCCTTTTCGGCGGCGCGCCGCTCCTCCTGGATATCGCGGAAGCTCGGCCCTTCGTCGCGCGGTCGCGAGCCTTTGCGGGCCACGGGCCCTTTGATGGAGGCGAGCGTGCGCGAGATGTTCTGCGCGACCGCTTCCTGGTCCACCGAGGACTTGCGGCCCTTCTTGCGCTTCTTGCCGGCCTTGTCGCGGCGCCGCTCTTCGAGCGCACCCGCGCCCGGAGCGGCAGAGGCGACGGGACGCGGCGGGACCGATCCCCCCGGCATGCCGCTGGCGACCGGTTTGGGACGCACGGGTGTGGGAATGAATGTCCGCGGCGCTCCGGGCACCGGGGTGGGCAACGGGGCGGCGGGCCCGGGAGGCGACGGGGCGATCCCCGCCTGGGCCGACGGGGGAGCGCTCGCGGCCGCCGATTCCACCGCCGGCTCGTGCGCAGGGAGATCGCGGAACAGCGCGGCCGCCCGCTCTTCGAGCGAGATGGCGGCTTTCTCCTCTTCCAATACGCGAGACGCTTCGAGCGCGGCGCGGGTGCGCAACTCCTGCTCGGCCGCCACGCGGTCCGCCTCGACCTGCGCTTCGGCTTCCGCCACCGCCACTTCGGCGGCGGTCCGCCGCCGCCGCTTGGGCCGGGCCTCCTCGGCCACGGGCGCGGGCTCGACCGGCTTGGCAACGCGACGGCGCTTGGTGGCCGCCGCGGCCGGCTCCTTCTGGCGCCGTTTCTCGCGCTCCCAGCGCGCACGCATCATCGCCACCTGCTCGTCCTTGAGCGGGGTGAGATGACTGCGCACGAAGATGTCCATCTCCTTGAGCATGGACATCACGTGCTCGCTGGAGATCCCGAACTCCGCCGCCAAATCATGAATCCGTGTCGCCACTCACTCCTCCGAAAGCCGCATCAGGCCGCGCGCCAATGCGCGGTCTCCCGTTCCCGCCGCCTGCACCGGCGGCCGTCCGAGCTTCGCGCCCAACCGCTCCGCCGCCGGGCCCCGCAGCACGGGAATGCCCCGCGCCACGGCCAGCCGCTCCACTTTCTCCCTCGTCCGCGCACTGGCGTCCGCGGCCAGCACCACCACCACCAACCGGTCCTGCTGCAACCGGGCCCGCACCCCCGCCACCCCGATCACCACCGACCCGCCCCGCAGTCCGAGACCGAGCAGCGCGGCGAGCCGATCACTCACGCCGGCGCAGGAGCGTCCGCCCCAGGCGCCGGCTCTTCCCCACTGTCTTCGGTGAGCTCATTGAGGAAGGCCATCAACCGGTCGGCGAGGTCCGGGGTCATGCCCTGCAGCTTGTCCACGTCCTCGCGCTCCAGATCGATCACGTCCTGCAGGGTCTTCTTCCCGTTCTGCTCCAGCACCGTCATCAGGTCGGGTGGCAGGCCCTGCAGCTCGGCGAGGGGCACTTTCACGGCCTGCTCCTCCTCCGGCGGCAGCGGCGCAAACAGCGGTCCTTCACCACCGCGCTCCAGCCACTCGCGACTGGAATAGAGGTCGATCTTCCACCCGGTCAGCTCGGAGGCGAGGCGCACGTTCTGCCCATTGCGGCCGATCGCCAGTGACAGCTGGTCTTCGTCCACGATCGCCTGAATCGTGCGCGTCTCGGGATCGGAGAACACGCGCGCCACCCGCGACGGGGCCAGGGCAAGCTTCGCGAACCGCTCGGGATCGGGCGACCACGGAACGATGTCGATCCGCTCCCCGCCCAGCTCGTTGACCACCGCCTGCACGCGCGAGCCCTTCAGCCCGACGCAGGCGCCCACGGGATCGATGGCGTCGTCGCGCGAGATCACCGCGATCTTGGTACGACTCCCCGCCTCGCGGGCGGTCGCTCGAATGTCCACGATCTGCTGCTGGATCTCGGGCACTTCGATCTTGAACAGGGCCTTCACGAACAACGGATCGGCCCGCGACAGAATCAGGCGGGGCCCCTTGGGGGTTTCTTCGATGCGCTTCAGCACCGCGCGGATGGTATCCCCCTGATGGAAGTGCTCCCGATGGTTCTGCTCGCGGTAGGGGATGATCGCCTCCGCTTCACGGAACTTGTTCAGCATCACCACGATCTTGCCCCGCTCGATCTGCTGCACTTCCCCCGGGAGCAGATCGCCGACCTTGCCGGAGAACTCCTCGCGGATGCGGGTCCGCTCGCCTTCGCGCACCCGTTGGATGATGCGCTGCTTCGCGGCCTGCACCGCCGTCCGCCCGAATTCGGCGAACGGCACTTCTTCCTCGAGGACGTCGCCGACCTGGAAGTCGGGATCTTCGAACCGCGCTTCTTCCAAGGCCACCTGAGTGCCGGCGTCCTCGATCGTCTCGACCACGGTTTTCAGCACCACGATCCGGATGGTGCCCTTCAACTCGTCGATCGAGATCTCGGCGCGCACGTTTGGCCCGAAGCGCTTCACGAGGGCGGCGTGCATGCCATCCTTCAGGAGCTCGATCATCTCGCCGCGCTCGAGCTGCTTCGTGGTCGTCAGCTCGCGGATCGCGGAAACGACGTCGGGTGCGTTGGCCATCAGTGTATTCCAGCCTTCAGTAATCAGTCGTCAGTCGTCATCGGCTATCGGCTATCGGTCTACCAATCCACCGCCAGTCTCGCTTCCCGGGCGGCGACGAGCGGCAGCGTCAGGGGCTCACGGCCCTCGGGTTGCAGCACGACGGTTGCTTCGTCCGGCACGGCCACGATGCGAGCGCGCACCCGTCCCAGACCCTCGAGCTTCACCGACACCTCCCGCCCGACGAAGCGCACCCAATGGCGGTGCCAGCGGAGCGGTCGATCGAGTCCCGGACTGGACACTTCGAGCTGGTAGCGAGAGCCCAACGGCCCCCCCTCGTCCAGCCAGGCCTCCAGCGCCCGGCTGGCGCGCGCGCAGTCCTCGACCGTCACGCGCCGCTCGGGGTCCCCCGGGGGCCAATCGATGCGCACTTGAACGAGCGGCCGGTTCGGCGTGCCGCCCAGGCGAATGTCGGCCAGATCGAGCCCCAAGTCCTCGAGGCGGGCTCGAACGGCCTCCACCAGGGTGTCGGAGAGCATAAAAAAAAGCGCGGGCCGAACTTCGCCCGCTTCGCTGCGGAATGTACCCCACACCCCTTCCGTGTCAAGCCAAAGGCCGCCCCAGGTAGGCCACCATGCGACCGTCCCGCCCGCCAGATGCTCGGTGCGAGAAGAACCGGTCGGTGTGATGGGCGGTGCAATAGGTCGAAATCGTGACGTCGCGAATCCCGAGGTTCGAGGCTCGCGCGACGAGGATGGACCGCAAGTCTACATGACTCTGGCCGGCGTCCCCGGGCCGCCCATTCAGCTGCTCCGCGACCTCAGAACCTACTTCATAACAGTTACCGCAAATGCCGACACCACAATGCATTACGATATCTCGCCTCGACCCCTTCGAACGCTCGACGAGCGTCTCCACACCTTGCTCCAGGATTCCTCCGGCGACGCCCCGCCACCCGGCATGGAGCAAGGCCACGGCGCCCCGTTCCGGCAAGGCGAGGTAGACGGGAATGCAGTCGGCGACGGTGACGGCGAGGAGGACCCCCGCTTGCCCCGTCGCGTGACCGTCGATTCCATCCTGCACGATCCAGCCCGGGGGGAGGGTCTCGTGCCACTGCACCCCTGTGCCGTGCACCTGGTGCCCCATCACCAGCGTTGGGAATCCAGGTTCGAGCGCCTGGCGAAACGCCCGCCAGCGGGTCATCACCGGTCCGACGGGTTCCTCGCCCCACAGCCCGAGCGAGAATCCGCCGAGACGCGTCGTAATGCCGGCAACGAGACCGAAGCGCGAGGCCCAGTCGGCGAGCTCGACTCGCGGGACCGCCGCGTCCCCGGCCGGCACCTCGAGAACGAGCGTGGCGGCGAGCGGGCCGGACGGGGGTGCCGCGGTCGCGGGATCAGTGCCCATCCTCGTGCCGCTCGATGTGGGCGCCCAGCGCGCGGAGCCGCTCGTCGATCTTCTCGTAGCCGCGCTCGATCTGTCCCACGTTGTGGATCACCGACTCGCCTTCCGCCGCGAGGGCCGCGAGCAGGACCGCCATCCCCGCCCGGATATCGGGACTCTCCACCTCCCCGCCCCGCAACGGGGACGGCCCTGCGATCACCGCGCGATGCGGATCGCACAGCACGATGCGGGCCCCCATCCCAATCAGCTTGTCCACGAAGAAGAGCCGGGATTCGAACATCTTCTCGAACACGAGCAGCGGCCCCTCGCACTGGGTGGCCACGACGATGGCGATGGACATCAGGTCGGCGGGGAACGCCGGCCAGGGGCCATCCTCGAGCTTCGGGATATGCCCTCCCAGGTCGGGACGGATGCGCCGCTCCTGGTTTGGCCCGACGATGAGCGTCTCCCCTTCGAGCCGGGGGCGCACGCCGAGGCGGTCGAACGCGAACAGGGTGGCCCGCAGGTCGTCGGCACGTACCCCGTCGATCCGGACGGTCCCGTTCGTGACCGCGGCAAGTCCGATGAACGAGCCGACCTCGATGTGATCCGGCCCGATGGTGAACGGCGCCGTCGGCGCGACGAGTGGCTCGCCCCCATGGATCGTGAGGGTGTTCGTGCCGATGCCCTCGATCCGGGCGCCCAGCGTTGCGAGGAAGCGGGCGAGATCCTGCACGTGCGGCTCGCTCGCCGCGTTCCGCAACACCGTGCGACCGCGCGCGGCCACCGCCGCCATTACCGCGTTTTCGGTCCCCGTCACGCTCGGCTCGTCCAGAAATACGTCGGCCGCGGAGAGGTGCTTCGCCTCGAGCCGGTAGCGGGTACCGACTTCCACCTCCGCCCCCAGTGCCTCGAGCGCCAGGAAATGCGTATCCACCCGTCGCCGCCCGATGACATCCCCGCCGGGCGGGGGCAACGTGACCTGCCCGAAGCGGGCGAGCATCGGGCCGGCGAGGAGGATCGACGCGCGAATACGCGCGCACAATGCCGCATCGAGCTCGCGCGGCTCGGCCGCGCGGGTGTCCACCAACACCGCGTTCGCGTCGATCCACTCGATCTTCGCGCCGAGATGCTCGAGCAGCGCTAGCATCGTCTCGACGTCGCGAATGTGGGGCACGTTGTCGATACGGCAGGGTGCTGGGGCGAGCAGCGTCGCCGCCAGGATGGGCAGGGCCGCGTTCTTGTTGCCGGCGGGGCGGATGGCCCCCTGCAGGGCGCGGCCGCCGGTCACGCTGAACGTCGGGGCCATGGGTGCCCCAACCTACCGGCGTGCTTGCGCAGGCGTCAAGCGCGGGCGAATGTATCGCGCGTGTTTCCGTTGCCGCCCATCGTCGCTGCGGCGCTCGCCGGTCTCGCCGCGCTGCTCGCGACCTACCTTCCCCGCCCCGCCTGGCTGGCCCGCGCGCTCAATGGAGTAGCGGCCGCGACGCCACTCGGGTGGTATCTCATCGGGGTGATCCTGGGCCCGAGCCTCGGTCTGCTCGACGCCAAGTTGCTCGACGCCTGCACCCCGGCGCTCGCATGCGCCATCGGCTGGATCGCGGCGCGAGCCGGCGCGACCCTCGTTGCTCCGCGGCCACCGGAGGAGCGTCGCTCCGCCGGCGCGCTCGCCTTCACCGGGCTGGCATTGGTGATACCGGCCGCGCTGCTCTTCAGCGCCGGCCGCCTTCTGCCGCCGGCCCTGGCACCCGCCTGGAAACCGTTGCCGGCGGTGATCGCGACACTCGCCGCGGCGCTGGTGGTGGCGGGAGCGACGGATGCGCGGACCACCATCGCGGCCCTGCTCGCGGCCACCGGCGCACTCGTGACTCTGTTGCCGCACGCCCACCGCGTCGACCTGGTCCACGCCGCGGCCTGGGCCGGATTTGCGGTCGGCGGGGCAGCCACGAGTGCGCTCGTGGCCGCCCGACTCGCCCGTCGGGCCCCATCCCACTTCCCGGCGACGATCGCCGGCATCGGGCTGGCCGCCGGGATCGGCCTGGCGAGCGGGACCTCGCCGCTCCTGGTGTGCGCGCTCACCGGCGCGGCGTTGGCCCGGTGGTCGCCGGCGCACGTGCGTCTCGCCGTCGATTTCCGCGCGACCGAGCCGGTGGCGGCCGCCGCCCTGTGGATCGCGGCGGGCGCCATGTTCGGCGGTGCCCTGCCGGCCGCCGCTATCACCGCCGTGCTCCTGTCGCTCGTGCCGCTGGTGGGGCGGCTCTCTGGAGGCGCGGCATCGTCGGACCACGCGCTCGGTCTCGCCATCGTGCTGAGCTTCACCCTCACCGCGGCGACCGCCCTCGGTCCCCTCGGACCGACGATCCGGACCGCCGCGGCGCTCGCCCTGCTCCTGACGGCGGCCGTTCCAGTTCTGTTCGCAGCGGCGGGCCGGTTGACTTCCCGGCACCCCCGTCCCGAGGTTTCGGTATGATCCCAACGTGGGCCGCCGTTGTCGGCGCCCTCAGCCTCGCGGTGATCGCGCTGTCGGCACTCGTCGCGGGCGCCGCCGTGCTCGCGGCCGCGTACGGTGTGCGCGCCTTCCTCGGCGCCGTGCGGCATTCGGCGGAACCGGTCATGCACGATGTCCGCGAGCTGATCGGCACGATCCGCAGCGAGGCGGACGGGCTGGCCGAGACCTCCCGCGACCTGCGCCAGCGCATCGTCCACGCGGCCGACGCCGCCGAGGCGCGGCTTTCCGATCTAGGGGAAACGCTCGAGGTGGCCGAGCGCGAGGTGAGCGAAACCGCCAAGGATGTCGCCGCCACGGCCCGCACGGTGCGCCGCGGCGTCGAGGTCTGGCGCCTGGGCCGCGCGCTGCGCAAACGCTCCAAGGAGCGGCGGGAGGGGGACGACTGAAGCGCGCCGTCCTGCTGGTCGTCATGGCATTGCTGGCGATCACGGTGGCTCCGGGGATCGCCCACGCCTGGACTCCGGCGACGCACATCTACCTCGGCGAGTCGGTGCTCGCGAACCTCGGCACCTTGCCCACTGCGGTGGCCGACCTGCTGCGGGCGTTCCCTTACGATTTCCTCTACGGGAGCATCGCCGCGGACACCTCGATCGCCAAGAAGTACGCGCCGGTCGGCCGCCATTGCCACGCCTGGCACGTGGGCCGCGAGATCTACGAGCTGGCGCACACCGACGGTCTGCGGGCGTTCGGGCTCGGTTACCTCTCGCACCTCGCGGCCGACACGGTGGCGCACAATTTCTACGTCCCGCGCCAGCTGGTGCTCACCAGCAGTACCGCCGCGCTGGGGCACAGCTACTGGGAGAGCCGGCTCGAAACCCACCTCGGCGAGCGATACGCCCGGACCGCCAAGTCGGTAATCCTGCAGGACCACGGGGTGAGCGATTCACACCTCGACGCCATCCTCTCTCCCACTCTATTCAGCATCCGGACCAACCGCCGTCTGTTCCGCGGCATGGTGCATCTCACCGAGAGCCAGAGCTGGCAGTGGGCGTTCCAGATCATCGCCGAGAACAGCCGGTGGGACTTGCCCGGTGAAGACGTCGAGCGCCACATGGCGGTGGCGTTCGAGTATGTGATGGAGGGACTCGCCGAATCCAACGCCGCCCCGCACCGGCTCGACCCCGCCGGAGAACAGGCGCTCGGGCTCGCCAAACAGATGCGCCGCCACGCCCTCCAGGAAGGCGGACGCGAAGACCCGGGACGGGTGCGCGCCGCGGCGGAGGAGCATTTCGGCCTGCCGAGCTCGCCGCTTGCGTTCTGGCGCGACGCCCGGGCGGCCAAGCCGTGGCGCGAGCCGGAGTCCGTCAACCCGCCAGCCGCGCTTTGAGCAGTGCCGTCACGAGCGTAGGATCGGCTTTCCCCTTGGACGTTTTCATGACCTGTCCGACGAAGAACGGGAACAGCTTCGATTCGCCCGCCTTGTAGCGGGCGACCTCCCCCGGTTGGGCCGAGAGCACCGCATCCACCCAGCCCCCCAGTGCCCCGCTATCGGCAACCTGCACGAGCCCCAGCGATTCGGCCACGGCCCGGGGATCGCCGCTCCCGTTCGCCGCGAGCACGGCAAAGACGCGCTTGGCGGCCGGGTTCGACACCACGCCATCCCGCACGAGGCCGATCAGGCGCGCCAAGACGGCGGGGGCCAGGCGCAGGGTGCCACCGTTGGCGTTCGCGTCGGCCAGGGTCTCACCCATGGCCCAGTTCGCAGCCGGTTTGGGCTCGGCGCCGGCGGCGACGGTTGCTTCGAAGTAGTCGGCGAGGGTACGTACGCCGACGAGCACCGCGGCATCCTGCGACGGCAGGCCGTACTGCACCGCGAAACGCTCGCGCCGGGCAGCCGGCAGCTCCGGCAGCCCCACGCGCTCATCATCCAACCAGAACTCGGGGACGACGAGCGGCGGGAGGTCCGGCTCCGGGAAGTAGCGGTAGTCCTTGCTCTCTTCCTTAGAGCGTTGGGGGCGGACCGCGTTCGCCTTCACATCGAATAGCATCGTCTGCTGCGCGATTCGCCCACCCGCTTCGAGCGTCGCGATCTGGCGGTCCCGCTCCAGGCCGAGCGCCTTCTCGACGAACGCGAACGAGTTGATGTTCTTCACTTCGGTCTTGGTGCCAAGCTCCGGATCGCCCCGGCGGCGCACCGAGATGTTGGCATCCACCCGGAGGCTCCCCTTCTCCAGGTCGCAATCGGAGACGTCGGCGTACTCCAGCACCTCTTTGAGGGCGAGGAGGTAGGCGCGGGCTTCCTGTGGGGAGCGGAAGTCCGGGCCGGTGACGATTTCGGCCAACGGGACGCCGGAGCGATTCAGATCCACCGCTGTGGTCTTGGGCACGCGATCGTGCAACGACTTGCCCGCGTCCTCCTCGACGTGGAGCCGCACGATGGTGGCTGTGACCGAGCCGCGCTCGGGACTCGGGAACGTGAGGCCGCCCCCGGTCGCCAGCGGCTCCTCGTACTGCGAGATCTGGTAGCCCTTCGGCAGATCGGGATAGAAGTAGTTCTTGCGGGCGAAGATGCTCCGGAGGTGTACGCGGCACCCCAACGCCAACGCGGCGCGCACCGCCAGCCGGATCGCCTGGCCATTGACCGTCGGCAGGGCGCCGGGGAGCCCGAGGCACACCGGACACACGTTGGTGTTGGGCGGCGCCCCGAACACGGTCGAACAGCCGCAGAACATCTTCGAGCGCGTGCGGAGCTGCACGTGGGTCTCGAGCCCGATCACCGTTTCCCAGGCCCCGGTCCCGCTCACGCTTCCGCCTCGGGCGCGACCACCCGCTCGAGGGTGAACGCCGCCTCCAACATCTCGTCTTCGAGGAACGCGGGCGCGAGCAGCTGGCCCCCGACCGGGAGCCCGTTCACGCGTCCGATCGGCAGCGTGAGCGCCGGCAGGCCGGCGAGGTTCGCGGTGACGGTGAAGATGTCGGCGAGATACATGGCCACGGGGTCGCCGAGCTTCTCGCCCGCCTTGAACGGCGGGGTCGGCGTGGATGGGGTGAACAGCAGATCCACCCCGCGGTCGAACACGTTGCGGAAGTCCTGCGCGATGAGCGAGCGCATACGCTGCGCCCGGCGGTAATACGCGTCGTAGTAACCGGCCGACAGCACGTAGGTGCCGATGAGCACGCGGCGGCGGACTTCGGCGCCGAAGCCCTGGCCGCGGGTCGCCCGGTAGAGCGCGCGTACATCCACCGCGCCGGCGGGACGCGGTCCGTAGCGGACTCCGTCGTAGCGCGCGAGGTTCGACGACGCCTCGGCCGGCGCGATGATGTAATAAGTCGGGATGGCATGCGGCGTGTGCGGCAGCGACACATCGCGCACCGCGGCGCCCAGATCTCTCAGCAGCTTGATCGTCCGGTCACAGGCGCGCCGCACGCCGGGATCGAGGTCGGGAGGGAAATACTCCTTTGGAATACCGATCACGAACCCCTGCAAGTTCTCGGGCGCCGCGGGGAGCGGCAGCGGATCGCGATCCTCGCAGGTGGCGTCGTAGGGGTCGCGACCACTGATCACCGCCAGCACCCGGCCCGCATCCGACACCGTCCGACCGAAGACGCCGATCTGGTCCAGCGAGCTACCGAACGCGACGAGGCCGTAGCGTGAGACACGGCCGTAGGTCGGCTTGATGCCCACCACGCCGCAGAAGGCCGCCGGCTGGCGTACCGAGCCGCCGGTTTCCGATCCCAACGCCGCCGGCACCACCCCCGCCCCCACCAGCGCCGCCGAGCCGCCCGAGGAGCCGCCCGGCACCCGCTCGGGATCGAGGGGGTGCAGGCTGCGCCCGTAGGCGGAGTGCTCGGTGGACGAGCCCATGGCGAACTCGTCGCAGTTCGTCTTGCCCGCGATGAGCGCGCCCGCGGCCTTCAGCCGGGCGATCGCGGTCGCTTCGAAGGGCGAGCGATATCCCTCGAGGATGCGGGAGCCGCAGCTCGTGGTGAACTCGAGCGTGCAAATGTTGTCCTTCACGACGACCGGCATCCCGGCGAGCGCGCCTCCCGCGGACGCGGTTGCCGCCTGCGCGGCCAGGGCCTCGCGCACTTCGGCGATCGGTGTACGCAAGGCGTTGAGGGGCGCCGCCTGGGCCAGCCGGTCGACGAGCTGGTCGGTCGCCGTCACGCGTCGTCCTCCTCGGCTTCCGTGTCGCCCGGACCGAAGGCGCCCAGCCGCGGCACGAGAAAGAAGCCGTCCCGGAATGCCGGGGCCATGCGCTCGGGGCCGAAGGCGAGCGGCGCGGGCCGGACTTCATCGGACCGAAACCGGGCGGCGGCGGGTCCGGGGAGGAACGGCGGAGCCGACTCGGCGGCGGCGACGGTGGCGATCTGCGCCACATAATCCAGGATGCGCGACAGCTGGTCGACGAGGCCGGCCAGCGCTGCCTCGTCCACTTGCAGCTCGGCGAGGTGCGCGATCCGCTCCACTTCCTCCCGGGAAATGCTCATGGCTCGTCTCCGTCCCACTCCCGCTCGAGCGCCGCGTACGCGACGAGCAGCTGCTTACTCCCCACCACGGTGTCGTCGAACTCGATCGTGACCTTCAGATTGCGCCCGGCCCCCGACACCTCGCGTACCACACCGCCCCCGAACTTGCGATGCCGCACCCGCTCCCCCTTCACGTAGCGGGGCGCGTCCTGGGACTCTTCCACCTCGAACATCGGCTCCGCCTCCTCCACCAGCGCGCGCGGCGGGCGCCGTCCCGCTCCGCGATAGCTTCCCGACCAGCCACGGCGCTCGTAGGTCCCGCGGCTCCAGGCCGGCGTCGTACTGCGTTCTTCGATCACCGCCGGCGGCACGGTCTCGAGGAAACGCGACGGCTCCGAATGCTCCAGCCGCCCGTTGCGATAGCGGGTGCGCGCCCACGAGAGATACAGCCGCTCGCGCGCGCGGGTGAGGCCCACGTAGCACAGGCGACGCTCCTCTTCGACACCACCCGGCTCGCCGGTCGTGCGGGCCAATGGGAACAGCCCGTCTTCGAGACCTGTCAAGGCGACGATCGGCCACTCGAGCCCCTTGGCCATGTGCACGGTGAGCAGCGTGACGCCGGCAGCACCGGCGCCGCCGAACTCGTCGGTCGGGGTCACCAGGGCGGATTGGGTGAGGTAACGCTCGATGAGCGTACCACCCGCATCGTCGCCGTCGGTCGTCGCTTCCGCGACCTCCGCCCACGCAGCCGCTCCGGCCACGAGCTCCCGCACGTTCTCCAATCGTTCGACGCCTTCCACCCCTTCCTCGGCGAGCCACGCCTCGTATCCCGTCCGCAGGATCGCGGTCTCGAGCGCCGTGGCGGGATCGGCCGTCCCCGCCGCCTCGCGCAGGCGATCGACCAGCGAGGCGAAGTTGCGCAGCGTATCCCGCAGATTGGGCCGCAGCCCTTCGACCCGGTCCGCCCCGCGCGCCGTCTCCAGCAGCGGCTTCCCCCAGCGCCGCGCGGTTTCCGCCAGTACACTGAGCGACGCCTCCCCGATACCGCGGCGGGGGACGTTGGCGACGCGGCTGAACGCCTGATCGTCGGCGGGATTGGCGATGAGGCGCAGGTAGGCGAGCAGATCCTTCACCTCGCGGCGCTCGTAGAAACTCACCGCTCCGACGAGCCGGTAAGGGACGCCGCGCATCCGGAACGCTTCCTCGAGCGGTCGCGATTGGGCGTTGGTCCGGTACATCACGGCCATGGCTTCATAGGGCAGATCGGAGCGCTCGACGTGACCGGCGTATTCGCCCGCGATCCATTCGGCCTCGTCGCGTTCGTCGGCGGCAGTCAGCAGCACGACCGGTGTGCCACCGGGGGTGGCTGTGAACAGCGTCTTGCCGAGCCGGTCGCGGTTCTCCGCGATGACCCCGTTCGCCGCGTCGAGGATGACCTGCGTAGAGCGGTAGTTCTGCTCGAGCTTGATCAGCGTCGTGCCCGTGAAGTCGTTCTGAAACGCGAGCATATGCCGCACGTCGGCGCCGCGCCACCCGTAAATCGCCTGGTCGTCGTCCCCCACCACGCACAGGTTGCCGTGCCGTTGCGCCAGCGCGCGCACCAGCCGGTACTGGGCGGCGTTGGTGTCCTGGAATTCGTCCACCAGTACGTGATCGAATCGGCCTTGCCACCAGGCGAGCCGCTCGGGATGTTCGCGGAACACCCGCAGCGGCATCAACAGCAGATCGTCGAAATCCATCGCATTGGCGCGCTGCAAGGCGCCGCCCAACTCGCGGAAACAGTCCGCGGCGACCCGCGCCAGCGGGGAATCGGCGGCGGCAGCGAACTCGTCGGGGTCGATGAGCCGGTTCTTCGCCCCCGAAATCAACCCGTGCAGCGCGCGGGGGGGATACGCTTTCGGCGAGAGCTCCCGCTGCTCGAGCATGCGCTTGAGCAGCGCTTGGGAGTCGTCCTCGTCGTAGATCGTGAAGTTGGGGCCGAAGCCCAGCAGTGGAGCCTCGCGCCGCAACAACCGCGCGGACAGCGAATGAAACGTCCCGATCCACAAGCCGCGCGGATCGGTGCCGAGCAGCGCGGCAACGCGCTCGCGCATCTCCCCTGCGGCCTTGTTGGTGAACGTGACGGCGAAAATCCGATCGGCCCGCACGCCCCGGGCCTGGATGAGATGGGCGATCCGGGCGGTGAGCACGCGGGTCTTGCCCGAGCCCGCACCGGCGAGCACGAGCAGCGGACCACCGGGATGCTCCACCGCGAGGCGTTGCGCGGGATTCAGATCGAGCGTCAGGCGCGGTCTCCGGACCCGAGCGGGAATTCCAGGGCGAACAGGCTGCCGGGATTCCCAGGATGATAGCTCAACCGGCCGCCGTGCTGCTGCTCCACGATGCGTCGCGCGAGCGGCAGCCCGAGGCCCCACCCGCCGGGCTTGCTCGACTCCCCCGGCTCGAACACCCGGCTGCGGCGCCCGGGCGGAATTCCCGGTCCGTCGTCCCGGACCGTGACGCGGGCCAGCGTCCCCGCGCTCTCCACCAGCACGACGATCTGCCCTCCCCGTCCCGAAAGGGCGTCCACCGCGTTCTTCACGATCGCCTCGAGCGCCCACTCGACGAGGACGGGGTCGCCGAGAATCGTCGGGCCCGCGCCGGGGGCGGTGAGCGTGATGGTCACGGCGTGGGCGCGGGTCGGCATCCGAGGCCGGAAGTACGCGACCACCCGCTCCGCCGCCGCGCCGAGGCCGACCGGCTCGCGGCGCGGCGGCCGCCCGATCCGCTCGAACCGGCGCGCCACGCGCTCGAGCCGTTCGACGTCGGCTTGTAGATGCGGCGCGACCTCCGCGGCCCGCATGTCCGGGTGCTCGCGCACTTGCGCGATCCAGCCGGTGAGGCTCATCAGGGGCGTCCCGAGCTGATGAGCCGACTCGCGGGCCATCGCCACCCACAAGCGATCGCGCACGGCCCCCATTCGTTCGCGGTAAGCCCAGAACGCGAGCAGCACGAGCGCCAGCAAGACGCCGCCCTGCAGGAGGGCGAGCACGGCGAGCCGGCGCGTAATCGCCAGGGTGCCGTAGTGCACCGTCCCGATGCCGGGGCCGGAGACCGGCGGGTTCACCGCATCGAGCCCGGCGAGCCAGGCGCGCAGGTGGGCGCTGTCGCGTGCCACACCCGGAGGTGCGTTTTCCATCGCGGTCACCCGCCCCGCGCTGTCGGTGATCGCGATGGGGATGCCGAGCGACCGTACCTGGGCGGCGAGATCGAACAGCGCTTCGGTCGCCGCATCGGGCCGCGGGTCGTTCAAGCCCTCGAACACCCGCCCGAACAGCCGGCTCGTCTCGCGGGCGTCCTCCCGCAGGTGGCGCGCGACGACCCACGCGGAGCCGACCGACAGCGCACCGAACAGGAGCGCGAGCCCGGCCACCACTGGTGGCCCGGACCGCCGCAGCGCACCGCTACGCACCGGGCGGGACGAGGCGCTCGGCGCCGAAATACGGCACCAGCGCCGGCGGGATCGTCACGCTCCCGTCAGGAGATTGGCGGGTTTCGAGCAACGCCGCGATGGTGCGCGGCAGGGCGACCCCCGAGGCGTTGAGCGTGTGGACGAACTCCGGTTTCTCCCCCTTGGCCGCGCGGAACCGGATGCTCGCCCGCCGCGCCTGAAAGTCGGTGAAGCTCGATGCACTCGACACCTCGAGCCACGCCCCCACGCCGGGAGCCCAGGCCTCCAGGTCATAGGTCTTGGCGGCGGCGAATCCGGTGTCGCCCGCGGCGAGCAGTACGACGCGGTACGGCAGCTCGAGGCGCTGCAGCACCGCCTCCGCATGGGCGGTGAGCCGCTCGTGTTCCGCGGCCGAGTCGGCCGGCCGGACGAAGCGTACCAGCTCGACCTTGTCGAATTGATGCACGCGGAGCAGCCCGCGCGTGTCTTTCCCCGCCGCGCCCGCTTCCCGACGGAAGCAGGGGGTGTAGGCGGTATGCCCGAGCGGCAGCCCGGTCCCATCCAGGATCTCGTCGCGGTAGAGATTCGTGACGGGTACCTCCGCAGTCGGCACGAGGAACAGCTCGTCCTCGGTGGTGCGGTAAACGTCGTCCTCGAACTTCGGCAGCTGGCCGGTACCCTGCATGATTTCGCGCCGGACCAGGAAGGGCGGCTGTACTTCCACGTAGCCGTGCTCGCGCGTGTGCAGATCGAGCATGAATTGCACCAGGGCGCGGGCCAATCGCGCCCCGGCGCCCATCAGGACGGGGAACCCCGAGCCGGCGAGCTTCGCGCCGCGCGGCAGATCGAGCACGCCGAGCCGCTCGCCGATTTCCCAATGCGGTTTGACGTCGGGGCCGGCCGGCCGTGGAGTGCCCCAGCTGCGCAGCACGCGATTGGCGCTCGCGTCGCCGTCGGGGACATCGGCCAGGGGGAGATTCGGGACGTAGAGCGCTTTCTCCGCCAGCGCCGCTTCCACCTCGCGGACTTCGCGCTCGGCCGCCGCGATCCGGTCGCCCAGGGCGCGCCGTTCGGCCACCGTCTCGGGCGGCAGCGCGCCCTCCTGCTTGATCCGTTGCGCATCGCCACGCGCCGCCTCGTTGCGCTCGGCCTTCGCGCCGTCGAGGGCGGTGGTGAGGGCGCGACGCCGCTCGTCCAGCGCGTGCAGCGTGTCGAGCAGAGCGAACACGGAAGGGTCGCCGCGGCGTGCGAGAGCCGCCCGCACCTCGGCGGGGGCGCTGCGCAGAAGCCGCAAATCGATCATGGAACTACCGGCGCGGGAGGCCGGTCTCGAGACCGCGATAGCCGCAATTCTGATCGACCAGGACGCGGAGATCCACGCGCCGCGCGATCGTATCGAGGGCAATCACTTCGAACTTACCGTAAAAATAGACGACCCCAACGATGCAGCTGGTGACGGGCCTCGAGCGCGCGATCACCACCGAGCCGCTGTCGATGGGCACCGGGAGGCTATCGACGTACGCGCTCGTCGGCGCGGACGTGACCGCGTCGAACGGCGCGCTCTGGACTTGAATCCCGGACGCGACGCCGAGGCCCACCGCGCCGGTGGGCAGAAGCACGGGCTGGCCTGCCGGGGTGATGTTGAACACGAAATCGAAGAAGGTGCTCTGGTCCGTGCGGACGACCGATTTGCTCTGGATCACGTACCCGGAGGGCGCCGTGATCGGCGTGCCGTCGAGTGCGTACAGCGAAATGGTGTCCACGACGTTTTCGATGGTCGCGGGGAGCAGCCCCGTCGTAGTGTCGCAGGAGGCCAGCAGGGCCGCGATCAACGGGAGTCCGGTAAGCAGTCGGCGGTGGCGCATGGAGTGCGGGGAAGATACCCCATCGTCGCGAAAGGGGTCAACCCTTAACCGACTATCACTGCTTGACTTCCCTCGTCGCGCGTCCTAGCTTCGCGCCCGTATGCCGACGATCCGGGAGCTCGTTCAAGCGCTCGCCCACCGCACCGGCGTCGACGCCGTGGTCGTGGTCGGCCGTGACGGTTTGCCCATCGACTCGGCGAGCGGCGACGGTGTGGACGCCGACAGCGTCGCCGCCCTCCTGCCGTCGGTGATCCGGGGCATGGGCGAGCTGGGCGTGGCCGGGGGCCGGGGCGACTTCGCTACGGCCGTCCTGGAGTTCGACGCCGGGTTGGCGGTCGTCGCCGTCCTCCACTCGGAGGCCATGCTGGTCGTCCTGGTGCGCCCTGAGACGAACGTCGGCACGCTGCTGTTCGATCTTCGCCGCCATCGCACGGCCATCGCCGGGCTGCTCTGAGCCGGGCGACGGCACCGTGGCCAATCCCGCCCCCTCGCCGCGACGCATCCTCGTCGTCGACGACGAGCCGCACATCGGTCTGCTGCTGCGACTCCAGCTGGAAGCACACGGGTACGAGCTGCAGCTCGCCAAATCGCTGTTCGAGGCCCGGGGGGCGTTGAAGGGCGAGATCGGTCCCGACGCCATCCTGCTCGATATTCACCTGCCCGACGGCTCGGGCGTGGACCTGCTGCGCGAGCTACGGGGGCGGCCCGCCACCGCCAAGATCCCGGTGCTCATTCTCACCGCAGAAGGCGAAGAACGCGTGCTGGCGGAAGCCCGCAGTCTTGGCGCGCGCACCATCACGAAGCCGTTCAGTCCGACCAAGCTGCGCGCACAGGTCGCCATGCTGCTCGGCGACGCCGCGCCAGAGGGCGGTCCGTGAGCACGTGGGCCGTGATTCTGGCCGGCGGCGCCGGGAAGCGGTTCTGGCCTCTCTCCACTGCCGAGCGACCCAAGCAGCTGCTGCCCTTGGCCGGCGACCGCCCGCTCCTCGCGCAAGCCGTGCGCCGGCTGGACGGCCTCGTGCCGCCGGATCGGATTCTGATCCTCACCGGTCCCTTCCTCGTCGAGCGGGTGACGGCGCTCGTGCCGGAGGTGCCTCCCGCCCAAGTGCTGGCGGAGCCGCGAGCCGCCTCCACCGCCCCGGCACTCGTGTGGGGTGCGCATTGGATCGCACGACGCGATCCGGACGCACAGATGCTGTCGCTCCATGCCGATTGGGCGATCGGCGACGAAGCGGCGTTCCGTACGACGGCGGCCCGGGCACTGGCCGTCGCGCGCGAGCACGACGTGCTCGTGACGGTGGGCGTGAAGCCCACGCGGGCCGAAACGGCATACGGCTACATCGTCCCGGGGCGCCCGCTGGGGCGCCATGCCCGGCGCGTACAGCGATTCGTCGAAAAGCCGACCGCGGCGCGTGCCGCCGAGCTGCGCCGACGCAAGGCCCTGTGGAACACCGGATTGTTCGCCTGGGACGTGGAGCGGTTCCTGGCGGAGGTGGGAGCGCACGCGCGCGAGCTCAAGGCCGGTCTCCCCGCCCTGAGCTCCGGGGACGTCGCGGGATTCTTCTCCGCCGTCACGCCGGTGGCGGTGGACATCGCGGTACTGGAGCGCACGAAGCGGCTGGCGGTGGTGGCCGGTACTTTCACCTGGGACGACATTGGATCGTGGGACGCCCTGTTCCGCACTCGCACTCCCGACTCGCACGGCAACGTCGCCGTCGGGAATATCACCATCGGTGACGACGTGCGACGTTGTGTGCTCTGGTCGGAGAGCGAGCATCTCGCAGTCAGCGGCATCACCGATCTCATCGTCGTGCGGGCCAATGGGCACACGCTGGTGATGCCCACCGGCCGCGCCGACCGCCTCAAGGCCCTGGTGCAGCGGCTATGAGCCTCGCGCTCTACCTGCTCGATCCCGACCCGGCCGCCGTCTGGGCTCCCTTCAGCGGCGTGCGGCCCTTGTCGGAGCTGCGGGCCGGGGCCCATCTGATTCGCGAGCGCTGGGAAACGTTCGTGGGGGCCGAAGCGACGGCGATCTTCGCGCTGCCGCACCTCGCCGGGTTCACCGAGCCCGGGATGCCGCCCGTCGTCCCACGGCGCGCCGTCACGGGACCGGCGGTGATCGGATCCTCCACCTTCGCGCCGCAAGGTGTCGCCCCGGCGCTGCCGCCTACGCCGGTGCGGCTGGTATCGCGCGGCATCACGGTGGGCTGGGGTGTGCCGGCCGGTGCTGTGTGGGAGGGGCCGCAGCCACAGGCCCAAGCCGTCGAGGTTCCGGGCGTGGTGCTGCACGGCACCTTCGACCTCATTCCCGCCCTGGCACGCCTGCTCCCCGACGACCTCCGAGCGATGCTGGGCGAGGGCGATCCCATCCCCGCCGGGTCCACCGTCCTCGGCGACCCCGCGGCGCTGGAGCTGCACGAGGCACTCGTCGAGCCGGGCGTGGTGTTCGACGTCTCGCGCGGGCCGGTGGTGGTCGAGAGCGGGGTCGAGATCCGCGCCGGCGCCCGCCTCGAGGGCCCGCTGTGGGTCGGCGCGAACGCGCGGGTGTTGGGGGGCGAGATCCGCGGCTCGGCGATCGGTCCACGTTGCAACGTGCGCGGTGAGATGTCTTCCTGTGTGTTCCTGGGATACGCCAACAAGGTGCACGACGGTTTCGTGGGCCACAGCGTCGTGGGCCGCTGGGTCAATTGCGGCGCCGGTACCGTCACCTCGAACCTCAAGAACACCTATGGGCCGGTCCGCCTCGAGATCGCGGGCGCCCGCGTGGACACCGGTCAGCAGTTCCTGGGTACGCTCCTCGGGGACCACGCGAAAACCGCGATCGGCACGCTGCTCGGCACCGGGACCGTCGTCGGCGCGGGTGCCAATGTGTTCGACGTCGTGCGCGCTCCCAAGTACGTGGCCCCCTTCGCCTGGGGTGGCACCGAGGGCTCACGCGAACGGATGAGCCGGGACGGGTTCCTGAAGGTCGTGGAGCGGGTGCTGCCGCGACGGGACATAGAAGTGACCGAGGAGATGCGCGTGGTGCTGGGTCGGATCTACGACTGGGTGACGCGGTGAGCTAGGCGACTTACCACGCCCTCGCGCTGGCCGGAGGCGGATCAGGCACCTTGAGCGTATCCGGTCGAACCGTGGCCGGGCCGACCCGGCGCAGCGTGACGGGCTTCTCGAGATCGCCGCCCGAGATGGTGAGCTTGTCCTGGGTGACTTTCAGACCGTAGACGTTCCACATTCCGTCGCCCAACGTGAACCACACGCTGTCCCCCACGACGCGCCAACGAGCGACCTCGTCGCCGAATTGGGCCGAGCTGTCGGGCCGCACCATGATCAGCCGCGGCCCGTCGTCGGTGTGGGCCTCCCATTTGCCTTCGAGCCGCCAGGGGCCGCGTCCTTGCGCCGCCAGCGTGGGCACGGCGCTGCCGCACGCCGCCACCAGGGCGCAGCGCCGCAGGAGTGACCGCACCGAAGTCATTGGAGCCAATCTAACCAGTCGGTCCGGTTGGTGGCGGCGGGGCCACCGGGTCCACTGCCCCCGCCGCCGATACTGGCAGGAAGGCGCGCTCGTCGTCGATGACGGCCACCTGCGATTCCCATTTGCGCATCATCGCGATGAAGGCCCGCACGTACTGGGGGTCGAACTCGAGGCCCGCGCGACCCTCGATATACGGGAGCACCTGCTCCACGGGCCAGGCGTCGCGATAGGGTCGTCGCGTCCGCAATGCATCATACACGTCGCACACGTGGACGAGGTTGCTGGCTTCGTGGCAGCGACGCCGAAAGCGCACCTGCGGGTAGCCCAGGCCGTTCAACATGATGTGGTGCTCGTAGGCGACGACGGCGGCGAGGTCCAAATCCTGCTCGCTCTCCAGAATGATCCGGGCGCCCTCCACGGGGTGGCGGTTCATCAGGACGCGTTCGTCCGGGGTGAGCTTGCCGGCCTTGGTGAGGATCTCGATCGGGATGCGCACCTTGCCGAGGTCGTGCAGCAGCCCGGCCACCCCGAACGCCCGAACGTCGCCTGCCCCCATCCCCTCAAACTCCGCCAGCGCCATGCTCAGCACCGCGACGTTGAGGGAATGGGTGGTGGTGTACTGGTCGAACTCCTTCAGCTGCAGCAGCGGCAGCATCATCTGTTGGTCGCCGTGCATCGCGACCGACAGCGAGCGCACCACCGCTTCGGCCTCGGCCAGTGGCAGGGCCTCGCGCTGCTGGACTTCGGAGTGGAGCCACCGGATCGTCTCCGCCTCTTCGGAAAGCGAAAACGCGATCGTCGCCGTCGGCATCGCTCCCTCCCGGCTCAGCTCGCCGCCACCGCGGACCCCCACGGCGCCGAACCGGATGGCCGTCGGCCGGAGCTGACGCGCTTCCGCCGTGTCGATCGTGTCCATCGTGAGGCGGGCCAGGACGTCCTCGAGGAACACCTCGAACTCGTCCCGGGAAACGTAGTCTTCGATCTCCAGCCGTTCGATGCCGGCTTCGGCCAGGCGGGCGGACCAGTCCCAGTTGCGCATGTCTCGCAGCGGCAACCGGCCGAAAACCACTTCGGCCCCGAGAAAGGTGAACAGCGGTCGCGGGTAGTCGTGTTGCAAGTCGAGCAGCTCCTGGTAGGCCGCATCGATGCCGCGTCCCCGCGCCGGATGACCCACGGCATACAGCGACATGCCGGAGAGCGCCTGCGCGAACGCCCCCAGGAACCGGGCGGGCTCGCTCATGCGGCGGCACCTTCCGGGTCGGTCGCCGCCCGCACCTGGGGATCCTCCGAGAGGGCCGCCAGCGCCAACACCTCGGTCGCGCGCGGCTCGTGCCCCCAGCCCGTGGCGAGCGCTGTCAGGGACGCCAGCAGCTCCCGCGATTTGTTCGGGAGCTTGCGGCGCCCGAAAATCGTTCGGCCGCCGTCGGTGAGTTCGAGCAGTGCGCCCAGCGCTTCCGAGGCCGCCGACGCGCCCAGCACGCGGATCGCCTGCACGCGCAGATCGGGAGGCGTCTGCCGATGGAGGGCGAGGGCGACCACGCGGGGGGCGGCCAACGCCGGTAACCCTCGCTGCGCCATCGTGAGCGCCAGCCGCACGATCCGACCCCCGGAATCCCAGAGCGCGAGCGTGATCACGGCATCGCGCTCCGTAGCGGACTTGAGCCCGATCTTGAGCGCCTCCAGCCGCACACGGGGATCGGGATCGGAGAGCAGCGGCAGCGCCGAAAAACCGAGCGGGAGCTCAGGCAGGTCGTCGAGCAGCGTCAACAGGTTCCGCTTGACGTACCAGCGGTCGTCGGTCAGACGTGCCGAGATGCTGGGACCGAGAGCCGGCCCGAGCCGGATCAGGCGCTCCAGCATCGCCCGGCGGGTGGACCGCGCCTCCGCGGCGGCGAGCGCGTCCAACAGCGGATCGGCCGCGCGCTCGGCAAGCCGCGGCAGCAGGCGGTCCACCAGCGCGAGGTCCACCGGCTGGGCCTCGAGCAGCCAGCGTAGCGTGTCGGGACTCACCGCCCGCGCCCACAGGTCGGGGGCCGCCGTCGACTCCGGCGCCTGCTCCAGCAGATCGACCACCTCCGCCAGCCGCCCCATCTCCACCATCGCCGCGCAGGCCCGGTACACATTCGGCCCCACTGCGTCCACTTCCAGGCTCATCTGGATGAGCCGCTCGGGCTCGGTGCCGCGCATGCCTTCCAGCTGGGCCGACGCCACCACCGGTGCCGCCTGCGACATCCCCTGCAGCGCGAGTCCGTAGCCCTCGGGGTTGGGGTCGGCGAGATCCCACCCGGTGAGCAGTGTCCGCACCTGATCGCGCAGCGCATGATCGGCCAACGGTCGCGCTTGCGGGGAGCCCTGCTCCGCGTGTGCGGCGAGCTTCGAGAGCATGCGCATCAGCGATCCGGAGACCGCGTGCTGGGACGCATCGGCGGCCGCTTTCACCACCTCGAGGACCGCCTCGACCGCCATGCCGTGCGAAGCGTCGAGCACGAACTGACGGCGTTGCGCCGTATCCCCCCCCATCGCGATCAGGCGGCGCAGGGTGTCGGGCCGCATCTCGGCGATCAGCCGCGACGTGCGCCGGCGCAGCTCGTCCGCCTCCGGCCCGCCCGCCACCTTCAACTCCCGAGCGATCTGCAGCAGGTAGCCCACGATCACCTGGTCGTAGGCCGCCCCCCGTGCGTGATCGTCGATCGCTTTTGCGATCACGGCCGGCTTGGTCGGCGCTGCGTCCTCGTCGAGCAGCTCCGGGAGCGCCGCCCGCGCCATGCCGATCCAGAGCTGCGCGCCGCGCACCCGCGCGTCGCGCGTGACGCCGTCGGCGTCCTTCGACCCCTCGGCCGGTCCCGACGCCACGACGGGTGCGCTCAGGTCGGCCCCCTCCAAAAGCTCGAGCCGCTCGTAGCTGAGCGGGTAGAGCCGGATATGCTGCCACGCGGACAGTCTCGCGGGATCGCCCATGCCGAGGGGCTGTCCCGTGCGGTCGGCCTCGACGGCGAGCGTACGCAGGGCGTCGGTCACTTCCTCGGGTTCGATGCCGCGGCTGAACGTCACGGCGCCCAGGTGATGACGGTGCAACCGACCCGCAAGCTCGGCGAGCACCGGGTGCCTGGGCTCCGTGGCGACGCCTTCGATCACGAGCTGGTCGCGTGCGACGCCCAGGGAGATTGAGGGACGGTCCTGGAGCAAGGTCTCCCCGCGGTGCACCAGACGGGCGACCGCTGGGCCCAGCGACGGGTGGCCCTGCGGATACATCGCGTGTTTGTGGAGAGCGATGGAGAGCTCGATCAGGAACTCGCTCAACTCGCGCGACAGCGTGGCGCGCGCGGGCGGCGCGCTACCCGTGCCGGGAGCTCGTCCGGATGGCGAGGTCACCATCTAAGATAGTAGACAGCAATGGCTTCGGGGATAGCGCGCACGGAAAAGGCACTCCCGAGTCATCATGGAGTGCCCTTTCTGTGTCTCAGCGACTGTGTGTCTAAGCGACTGTGCCTCTAGCCGTTTAGTACATCCCACCCATGCCGCCGCCGCCACCAGGCATCGGAGGCGCCTTCTCCTTCTCCTTCTTCTCTACCACGACGCATTCCGTGGTGAGGAGCAAGCCGGCGATGGAGGCCGCGTTCTGCAAGGCTGTCCGGGTGACCTTGGTGGGGTCGATGACCCCGGCCAGCACCAGATCCTCGTACTCATCGGTCTGGGCGTTGTAGCCGTAGTTCAGCTTCGTGGACTCCTTCACCTTGCCGACGATGATCGAGCCCTCGGCGCCCGCGTTCTGCACGATCATCCGGATCGGCTCCTCGAGCGAGCGACGGATGATATCGATGCCGATCTTCTCATCCTCATCCAGGCCCTTGACCTTGTCGAGCGCCTTCTGGGTCCACAAGAGCGCGACGCCGCCGCCCGGCACGATACCTTCCTCGACCGCGGCGCGCGTGGCGTGCAGCGCATCCTCCACGCGGGCCTTCTTCTCCTTCATTTCGGTCTCGGTGGCCGCGCCGACGTTGATCACGGCGACCCCGCCCGCGAGCTTCGCGAGCCGCTCCTGCAGCTTCTCTTTGTCGTAGTCCGACGTCGATTTCTCGATCGCGGACTTGATCTGCGTGATGCGGCCCTGGATGTCGACCTGCTTACCCTTGCCGCCGATGAGGGTGGTGTTGTCCTTGTCCACCACGATCCGCTTGGCCTGGCCCAGGTCGCCCAGCACCGTGTTCTCGAGCTTGAAGCCCAGCTCTTCGGAAATCACCTTCGCCGAGCTGAGCACGGCGATATCGGTGAGCATCTCCTTGCGCCGATCGCCGAAGCCCGGGGCTTTCACGCCGCACACCTTCAGGGTGCCGCGCAGCTTGTTGACCACCAGCGTGGCGAGCGCCTCACCCTCGACGTCCTCGGCGATGAGCAGCAGCGGCTTACCCGCCTGCGCCACCTTCTCGAGCAGAGGGAGGAGGTCCTTCATCGCCGAGATCTTCTTGTCGTGCACGAGGATGTAGGCGTCCTCGAGCACGGCTTCCATCTTCTCGGGATCGGTGATGAAATACGGCGAGAGATAGCCGCGGTCGAATTGCATGCCGTCGACCGTCTCGAGCGTGGTCTCGAGGCCCTTGGCCTCCTCGACCGTGATGACGCCGTCTTTGCCCACCTTGTCCATGGCGTCGGCGATCTTGTCGCCGATCTCCTTGTCGCCGTTGGCCGAAATCGCACCGACCTGGGCGATCTCCTTCCGGCCCTTGGTGGGCACGGAGATCTTCTTCAGCTCTTCCACGACCGCCTCGACGGCTTTGTCGATGCCGCGCTTCAGGGACATCGGGTTCACACCCGCGGTGACCGACTTCAGGCCTTCGCGGAAAATCGCCTGCGCGAGCACGGTGGCGGTGGTGGTCCCGTCGCCGGCGAGATCCGAGGTCTTGGTCGCCACTTCCTTCACCATCTGGGCGCCCATGTTCTCGATCTCGTCCTCGAGCTCGATCTCCTTGGCGACCGTGACGCCGTCTTTGGTGACGGTGGGATTACCGAACTTCTTGTCGATGACGACATTGCGGCCCTTGGGGCCGAGCGTGACCTTCACCGCTTCGGCCAGCTGATCCACGCCCCGCTTCAGGCGCGCCCGGGCCTCGATGTTGAATTCCAGATACTTGGCAGCCATCTAATCCTCCCGGTCCTTGTTAGCTGAGCTTCGCGATGACGTCCGCTTCTTTGATGAGGATGATCTCTTCCCCATCCAACTCGACCTGCGTGCCGCTGTACTTCCCGTACACCACGCGGTCCCCCACCTTCAACTCCATCGGGACCTTGTCGCCCTTTTCCGTGCGGCCCGGACCGACGGCAATGACCTCGCCCTGGATCGGCTTCTCCTTCGCCGTGTCGGGGATGTAGAGCCCGCCCTTCATCTGCTCGGTCTCTTCCATCGGCCTGATCGCCACTCGATCGGCGAGCGGGAAGACCTTCAGCTTCGCCTTCGTCGCAGTAGCCATAGACGCTCCGCCTCCACCTGAAGTAGAACAGTGTAAGTCATTGTAACTTATTGATATTAGCACTCATCAGCATTGAGTGCCAGCGATGACCGAGGGGCAATCTCTCCTCGCCTGCGACCGCTGTCAAGGGGCGGACTTCAGGCCCAGCGAATCGAGCAACGCCTCCGCCCGGCCAAGCGGGGGGCGTGGCAGCGCTTCGAGCACTGCGCTCCCGGACGCGATCACCACGCCCGTGCGTGTGTCGGCGACCTGCACGTGCAGGACGGGACCCAGCGAATCCCCGGGATCGCGAAACAGGAAGTGAATCACGGCGGCCGTCGGCCCCCCGCCCCCCGGCAGCCGGGGCACGACCTCGACCCCTCGGCGCCGCAGCGCGGCACTCAGAGCCGCGCTGAGCGAGTCCGACCCAGCCACAAAATAGCGGTAGCCGCGCAGTCCAGACGGCATGTGATAGCGGGGCGCGGCGCAGGCGAGCAACGCCGCCACGAGGCCCGCGCCAGCCGCCCAGCACCGCGAGCGGCGCATCACGGCAGCACGCGACGCACTCCGACCCACCGCGGGATCCAGTAGGCCCCATCGGGGTCCCTGGAATCCAGCCGCGACAGCTTCACGCCCGTGGACGAGCTATGAATGAACTTGCCTTCCCCGACGTACATCCCAACGTGCGTTACCGACCCGCCACGCTGGGCCGCGAAGGTCAGGATGTCGCCGGCGCGCAGCGAGTCGAGATCCACGGGAACCGGATTCCCGGCGAGCGCCTGCGCTCGGCTGGTGCGCGGCAACCGGATACCGTGGCGGGCGTAGGCGTATTGCACCAACCCTGAGCAGTCGAAGCCGTTCTCGGCGGTGCCGCCCCACTGGTATGGGCTGCCGATCACCTGGAGCGCCGTTTGCACCACGTCCCCGGCGCGGCCGACGATCATGAGCGGGGGATCTGGGGGGCCCGGCTGAGAGGCGGGCACCGCCTCAACCCCGGCCGACTGGCGCGGTGGCTGCCGTGCATCCCTTCCGAGGGAGAACGAGACACCAAGCAGCGTCCCCCATCCCTTGCGGGGAGCGCCGGGGTTCCAGAAACCATGCGGTCCCCGGTCGGTCACGCGATAGCGCTCCTCTAGGGTCAACCCGAAAAAGTTGAAGGGGCGCCACTCGAGCCCGCCCCCCACCGACCACAAGGCCGCCAGCCCCTGCCCCGCGGTGTCGGACGCCATGCCGAGGGCTCCGCTCAGCACCGCATAGGGCGCCAGCGTATAGCCACCACGGTGAGACTCCAGCTCATAACCGACCCCGTAGAATCCTCGTCCCGCTCCACCTTCCTCGGCGAGGACGTGGAGCGTCGGCCCATGGCGCAACCACGCGCCCAGCGGCCGGTCGAGCCGCGCCTCGTAGGTCGTGGTGCCCCCGACTCCGGCCGACCAGTGGCCGTAGAGCAGGCCGACCTCGCGCTGGGCCAGGAGCGGAGGCGTCACGCACGCCGCTCCAAGGGCCGCGGTCAGGACCCGCTCACGAAATCGCATCTGGCGGAGGCTCCGCGGCCGCACGAGCAGCCATGTGATGGGCGAGCAGGTGCGGGACGCGTCGCATGAACCGCACCCACGCCCACAACGTGAGGAATCCGAACAGCGCGGCCCCCAGCACCGCCGGCGCCAGCATCATCAACAGCCGCGTAGACCGCACGGCCAGATGAGCGCCCGCCCAGAGGCCGAAAAACGAGGCTCCCCAGGCCCAGAGCGGCGTGAGGAGCCAACCGACGACCACGAGCGCGTGCGCCAGCCAGCGGGGCAACCCCGCAGCGCTCACGCGTTACGCCTTCCGCGCATTGGCGAAGAGGGCCAAGGCGGCGAGCGTCAGGGTATATGCGGCGCCGGCCTGTGCCGGGAGCGGCGCCGGGTTGCCCAGCAGCTTGCTCGTGATGGTCACGGCGACACAGCCGACGACGACCGGAATCGCCAGCTGCACCATCGGCACGGCCCCACGTCTGCTCCGCGCTGCGGTGAGCAGGCCGCCCATCCAGGCGAGAAAGGTGCCCAGCATCCACCACACCGGCAGATACCACCAGGTGCTGCCGCCGCCGATCGCATCCCAGGTCCAGGGATAGGCCTTGAAGGGCCGCAACAGCACGATATCGATCGCCATGAAGACGACCGTACCCCACAGCCCGATCGCCGCCGCTCCCGCGACGCCCTCGACCGTCCGGGCAGCCGCCCGCTGACCTGGGAGCAAACTCACCGCGACGCCCGCAGCGATGACGAGCACGCTCTCCAGGAGGTCCCGCAGCATGCCGTGCGGGATGATCCGCGAGAGGACGATGAACGCCACAACGCTGACACCCGTAACGATCCCGACCACGGTGCCGCCCGCGAGGACGTTGCGGAACTCGGAGCGATCGGTCGGGGCAACGGCGCTGCTCGTCATAGGTGCGCTCTTTCCGGTATCCGGTTGATGGCGCCTAATTTAGCGCCCCCGCTCTACCAGCCAAGCCCCAACGCTTCCGCCGCCAGCCGCAACCCCACGAGCGTGAGGTCGGGTTGGACCTTCTCGATTTCCCGGGTGAGCGGCGCCACGAGGGAGGCGAGCCCGCCGGTCGCGACGACGTAGGGATGCCCGTCCTTCCTACCGGACACAGGCCATTCCTCCCGGATGCGCCGGATGAGACCATCCACGGCGTCGGCAGTCCCCCACAACACGCCGGAGCGGATGCAGTCCTCGGTGCGCCGCCCGATGACGTGCGGCGGCGGCGTGAGCTCGGTCGCCGGCAGCTTGGCGGTCTTGCGCACCAGCTCTTCGGAGGCGGTCCGGATCCCCGGCATGATGACACCGCCGATGAACCGGCCGTCGGCGGTGATGCAGTCGAACGTCGTCGCGGTCCCGAAATCCACCACGATCGTATCACGCTCGAAGAGGCGCACCGCCGCGAGCGTATTGACGACGCGGTCGGCACCGACCGTCAGCGGCTCGTCCACGTCGAGGGTGATCGGCAGCCGGGAGCTGGCGTCCACCAGCACCGGCTCCACGCCGGTCACCGCAATCACCGCTTCGCAGACGCTCTGGGTGACGGACGGAGCTACCGAGGCGACGACCACGGCGCGGACGCCGGAGGGTGAATGGCCGGCGTTGGTGAGGTAGGCGGACAGGAGCGCTGCCCATTCGTCCGGCGTGCGGGCGGTTGTCGTCGTGAGCCGCCAATGGCCCGCCAGTTGATCGCCCTGGAACAGGCCGACCGTCGTTTCGGTATTGCCGACGTCGAGCGCGAGCAGCACGCTAGAAACTTAGGGGCCGAGGCGCAGAGGCGCTAAGGCGACGATCAGGCAGTCTCGACATGACCTTCCCGCACCGCGGTCGTCCCCTCCGCCCGCTCCACGAGCAACGCCCCGTCTGCCAGCACCCCGGCCGCCCGTCCGGCCACCGGACCGCGCAGGGCGCGATCGCGCAGCCAATCGCGGGCGGCAAACGCGGCGACTTCACCCTCGGTGAGCCGGTCCGCCGACATCCCAAGCCGGGTGAGGGAGGGAACCAGCCGGTCCAACACGTCGAGCCGGCGGATGCCGGGCAACACTTCCCCGAGGGCGATCGCGCTGTCGCGCAGCGCCGGTGGCAACGGGTTCACGACGTTCATGCCGATCCCCACCCCCAACCATTGCAACGCATCGCCCTGCCAGCGCCCCTCGCACAGCACCCCGGCCAGCTTGCGATCGTGCAGCAGGACGTCGTTGGGCCACTTGACGCGCGCCTGCGGCGCCCCCAGTAGGTCGTCGACGACGTCGGCGAGCACCAATCCCGCACGGATCGAGACGATCCCGAGTGCCGCGGTCCTCGGCCGGAGCAGGAGCGCCAGCCAGATCCCGCCGGCGGGCGATAGCCAGGTGCGTCCGTCCCGCCCCCGCCCCGCCGTTTGCGATTCGGCCAACACCAGGCTCCCCTCCGGGGCACCCGCGTGGCCCAGCGCGTGGACCGCGTCGAGCGCCGAGCCAACCTCATTCACCAGCTGACACGAGGGGACTCTCCAGCGCCGCGCCAGCGCGGGGCCGGGCAAGCCGTCGAGCGTCACCCCCGCCCCAGGGCGTAGACAATCGTGAGGATCCCGACGATCCAGCAGTACGGCGCGAAAGCGTAGAACCGCCCGCGACGCAGCATCGCCACGAGAAAGCGGATGGCGAAAATCCCGCTGACAAAGGAAACCAGGAAGCTCACGACGAATGGGCCCTGGCCGACCTGGGACAGGTTCACCGCCGCGTGCCGCGCCTCCAGCAGCGCCGCTCCCGCGATCACCGGTATTGCCATGAGGAAGCTGAATTCCGCCGCGGCGGCGGGGCTGAGGCGCGCCCACAGGGCTGCCGCCACCGTGGCGCCAGAACGGGATATGGCCGGAAGGATCGCGAACGCCTGACCGAGGCCGATGCTCACGGCTCCCGCCCAACCGGGGAGCGTCCGATCGCCGCTCGCGCCGCGGGTGGACCACAACAGCAACCCGGTCACGATGAACTCGATGCCGAGCGCCAGCATGGAATGGAAATGCTCCTCGATCGGCTTCTGGAACAGAATGCCGATCACCGCCGCGGGGATCGTGGCGACCGCGAGCAGCGCCGCATGGCGCACGCCTTGGGCCGAGCCGGTGAACACTCCGCGGATGATCTCCCACAGCCGGCGGCCGTAAACGATGAGGACGGACCCGAGCGTCGCCACGTGCAGCGCCACCTCCACGAAGAGGCCCGGCATCTTCACGCCGATGAGCGCCTCGGCCAGCACCAGGTGGCCGGAGCTGGACACCGGGAGGAATTCCGTCAGCCCCTGCACCAGCCCCAGGACCACCGCCTGCCAGTAGTTCACGCGATCCCTCCGAGAACGAGCGCCCCGAGACCCACCACCATCGCGGCCTTGAGCAGCAGGCTCGCCCGGCCGAACTGCTCGCGCCGCAGCCCGAGCCCCGCAACGAGGACGAGCAGCTGGGCCACCACGGCCACTCCGAAGTACGCGCCGCTATAGTGTGCGGCGAGCGGCAACACCACCGAGAGCGGCACGAAACCGACGCAGCACCACCAGGCGACCCGCGCGGCCCTGCTCCGTCCCAGTCGAACCGGCAACGTGCGACGCCCCAGCGCCCGGTCTCCAGTTTCGTCCTGGAGATCTTTGACCAGCTCGCGCCCGAGATGGATCCAGCCCGCAAGAACCCAGGGCACGAGGCCCGCCACCGCCCGGCCCACGGCCAGCGCCCCGTAGATCAGCGGCAGGCCGGCGATCGCCGCCACGGCGAGATTCCCCGGCAGTCCGTAGCGCTTGAGCCACGGAGAGTAGCCGAGCATCACCAGCAGGGCGATCGCGCCGATCAGGACCTGCCACCCGGACACGAGCGCGGCGGCGCCCAGTCCCAGGAGGGCGCCGAGCCAGACAACCAGGTGCGCCGTCTCGGGACGCATCCGCCCGGCGGCGAGCGGCCGGTCGGGTCGGTTCACGCGGTCGGCGGTCGCGTCGGCGATATCGTTGGCGGCGTTCCCGGCCGCCCCCAGACCGATCGCTGAGAGAGCGGCGCAGGCGAGGAGCTTAGGAAGCGCAACGGTTCCGAGCGCGATCCATCCCCCGGCCACAACCCCGGCCGCCGCGATGAGCAAATTGTGCGCCCGCGTGAGCCGCCACAGATCAGTCACGCAGAACGTCCTCGTACAGCCGCTCGTACTGGGGCACGATACGCTCGGCCGCGAAGTCGCCGGCACGCGCCACCGCGGCCTGTCGCATCGCTTCGTGGCGGGCGGAGTCCTTGAGGATGGCGACGGCTCGCTCGGTCATCCCCGCCACGTCGCCCACTGGCGTCAGGAAACCCGACACCCCGTCTTCCACCACCTCGGGCAGCCCACCCACCCGGGTCGCGATCACCGGCACTCCGCACGCCATCGCCTCCAACGCGGCGAGCCCGAACGACTCCGTTTCGGACGGCAGCAGGAACAGATCCGCGCCGCGCAGCACGTCGGCCACGTCATCGACCCGGCCCATGAATCGGACGTCCCGCTTGATGCCGAGGTTCGCCGCTTCGCGCTGCGCGGCATCGCGCTCGGGCCCATCGCCCACGAGGACGAGGGTGGACCGCACGGCCTTGCGAACCGCGGCGAACACCCGGACGATATCCAGCACGCGCTTGACCGGCCGGAAGTTCGAGACGTGCATGAGCACGCGGTGATCGACCGGTGCGAGGCGGCAGCGCGCCGCGGCATCGGCGGGCGGAAAGTACTCGCTGCGATTGACGAAATTCGGGATTACAACGATCTCGCAGCTGTCGCAGCCGAAGAAACGGTGCGTTTCGGCGCGGAGGAACTCGGACACCGCCGTGACGCGGTCCGAGTGCTCGATCGAAAACTTGGTGAGACTGAAGTACGACGGGTCCTTGCCGACGAGGGTGATGTCGGTACCGTGCAGCGTCGTCACCACCTTCAGATCCCGCTCGTCGGCGAGCATCTGCTTCGCCAGCCACGCCGTCGCCGCGTGCGGAATCGCGTAATGGACGTGCATCACCTGGAGCTCTTCTTGCAGCGCCACCTCGTGCTGCTTCACCGCCAGCGCGAAGGCGTACTGCGACTGTTCGAACAGGGGGTAGTCGGCCGGTACGACCTCGTGGAACGTGACCCGCTCCATCATGCCGCGCAGGCGAAACGGGCTCGCGTAAGAGATGAAGTGCACGTCGTGCCCGCGCCGCGCGAGCTCGAGCCCGAGCTCCGTCGCGACGGCGCCCGAGCCGCCGTAGGTGGGATAGAGGGTGATGCCGATGCGCATCGGTCGTCGGTTATCGGTTATCGGTTATCGGTGACGCGTGGCGCGACCAACGATCGAGAATCGCCTCCGCCAGGACGACCGGGTCCTTTGTCGCATCGAGCGTCCACACGTCCTCCGCGGCACTGTCGACCGACGACCGATGACGTAGTTGATGCCGAAACCACGTCTCCTGCCGCTTGGCGTATTGGCGCGTAGCCCGGACGATCGCGTCGCGCAGGGCCGCGGGATCGAGCCGGAGGGTGAGCACCGCGACGGTCTCCCGGTAACCCACGCCATCGAGACCCGCGGCGTCGGGCGCGGTGCCGCGCGCCAGCTCCGCCCGCACCTCGTCCACCAGCCCCGCCGCCAGCATCGCGTCCACCCGTTCGGCGATCCGGCGCCGCAACAGCTCGCGCGGCAGCGTGAGCACAATGTACCACGGGCGCATCACGCCGGTGGCCCGGGCCATCCGCTGCCACAGCGAAAGCGGGCGACCGGTGAGCAACGCCACCTCGATCACCCGGGCGGCCCGTTGCCGGCCGCCGCCCGTGAATTGCGGATCCAGCCGCGATGCCCAGCGCGCGACATCGGTTCCCGGGAGCGCCCCGGCCCACGACCGGATCCCGTCACGCCGGCCTGGATCGAGTGGCGGCTCCTGAAACAGGCCATCGGCAAGCGCGCGCACGTAGAACCCGGTGCCGCCCACCACGAGCGGCAGCCGTCCCGCCGCACGGGCTTCGGCGAGCCACGCCGCCGCGTCACGCGCGAATCGGCCGGCGCTGTAGCGTTCCCCGGGCTCGACCAGGTCGAGTCCTCGATGCGGCGCGCGCGCCAGCAATGCCCGATCGGGCTTGGCCGTGCCGATATCGAGCCGGCGGTACACCTGACGCGCATCGGCGGAGATCACGGTGAGCGGAATCCGATCGGCCAGCGCCGCCGCGAGGGCGGTCTTGCCGCTGGCCGTGGGGCCGAGGAGGACAGGGGTGAGGGGACGGACGGGCGGTCGGGCGGTCGGGTGAAACACGTCGTCCGCACCTGATAACACCGCGCCCTCGTCCGCCCGGCCGCCCGTCCGTCCGTCCGCCGCTTTCCTCATCGCCCAAACCGCCGCTCCAGCTCCCCCTTGGGCAGCTGCACGATCGTCGGACGACCGTGGACGTCGTGGGCCGGCAGGGTGGCAGCGAGGAGGCGTCGTACCAGCTCCCGGGCTTCGTCGGGATCGAGATGGTGCCCCGCTTTCACCGCCGCCCGGCAGGCGAAGGTCGCGGCGAAGCGCTCCAGCCGGTTCGCCCACCCGCCGAAGCGCCCCCCCGCCAAGTCGCCCACCAGCTCCTGGAGGCAGCGGGCCGCCTCGAACCGCGGGTGCGGGTTGGGCGCCGTGTGGGCGACGACCGTCCGGCCGGAAAACGGCTCGAGCTCGTAGCCGACGCGTTGCAACAGCTCCCGATGGGCCTCGATCGCCTCGAGCTCGGGGGCCGTGAACTCCAAGGTGAGTGGCAGCAGCAGGCGCTGCGCCGGCGCGCCGTCTCCGGCAAGCTGGTGCATCACGGCCTCGTAGAGAACGCGTTCGTGCGCCGAATGCTGGTCCACGATCGCGACGCCCTCCTCCGTCTGAAACAGCAGGTAGGTGTCGAACACCTGGAGCAGCTCCGGCCCGCGCGACCGGCCGCTCATCGCGTCGGGAGAGAAGAGCTCGGTGGGAAGTCCGGCGGGGATCGCCCCGGTACCGTCCCAGGCGGCGGCCTGGAGCGGAGCGCCGGCGCCGACTCCAGCTCCGAGGGGGGCGGCCGCTTCGAGGGGCGCGAGCGCGGCCCGGATCGCTTCCTCCACGGCCTGCTCCATCTGCATCCGCTCCCGGAAGCGGACCTCGGCTTTGGCTGGGTGGACGTTCACGTCCACCGCGTCGCCCGGCAGATCGAGAAACAAGATGAGGGTCGGCCGGTCGCCCGGGGCGATCGCGGAGCGATATCCGGCTTCGGCCGCCCGCAGCATGAACGGATCCCGAACGGGCCGCCCGCGCACGAACACGTAGCCCTTGCGGCCCGCCGGGCGGGCCTGGGAGGGTCGCTGCGCGAATCCCGTCACCTCGAGCAGCCCCCGGCGGTGTGCCACCGGGAGCAACGTGTCGGCCAGCTCGCGGCCCCACAACGCGTGGATGCGGTCGATCGGACGGGGAGCGGGGGCCGTTTCGAGCAGCGCGCGGCCGTCGCTCGTCAACGTAAATGCCACGTCGGGACGGGCGAGGGCGAGGAGGGACAGGATCTCGCTCGTCGCCCGAGTCTCTGCGGCGGAGGCGCGCAGGAACTTGCGACGGGCGGGCGTATTGAAGAAGAGTCCCCGCACCGTCACGGTCGTGCCCCGCTGTCGCACGGCCGGTGCTTCGCGCTCCACGGTTCCCCCGCTCACCACGAGCCGGAGCCCCGCAGCGGTGCCGTCGGCCGTCTCCAGCTCGAAACGCGATACCGAGGCGATGGCCGGGAGCGCCTCGCCGCGGAATCCGTAGGAGTCGACGCCAATGAGGTCCGCGGCGTTGCGGATCTTGCTCGTCGCGTGCCGCTGCAACGCCAGCCGCGCATCCGCAGGCGACATTCCGGATCCGTCGTCGGAGACGCGGATGAGGGACCGGCCGCCGTCCTCGAGCTCGACGCGTACGGTCCGCGCGCCGGCGTCGAGCGCGTTTTCGACCAGTTCCTTCACGACGGAGGCGGGCCGCTCCACCACCTCTCCGGCCGCGATCTGATCGGCGACATGCGACGGCAACACGGCGACGTGCTCGTTCACAGGCGGGCCACCTGGCCGGCCTGGACCCAGCCGTTCACGCCGTCAGGCCGGCGAACCCGAAGCCACTGGCCGCCATGGAAATCGTCTTCCACGAGCACGGCGACCCCGGGCGCGAGCACGATACTGGCGCTGGCCGTCCCATAGGGCGCGGCCCGCACCGGCGTCGCGGGACTGACGATCACGGCCACCGGACGCGCGCGCCGGGACCGCTCGAGCTGGCCGGCCACCGCGGCGGCGATCGCGAGCACGCCGAGCACCGCGGCCACGGCGCGCCGGCGCGTCACGAGCATCGTCCCCCAGCAGAGGATCCAGCACGCCGCGGCGACGAGAGCGAACTCCCCGGGCGTGACCGGACCCACCGCCAGGAGGTTCTCGGTGATCGCATCGGCCGGCGGCAGCAGGGCGCGAGTACGCCGGATCACCGAATTCCGCGGTGCCAACCGCAGCGCCACCATCCACGCCGCTATCGCCTTACCGTCCGCGCCGCTGCGATACAGCGTGGCGCCGAGGTCGTACCAATGCGCGGGATTCAGCGTGTCCGCCGCCGCCCGGGCGGCGAACGAATCGGCGGCCGAACGCAGCGCGCCCGCCTGATACAGCGCCTCGGCACTGGTCCCTTGTGCGCGCGCGGGCGATCCGCCAAGGGCGAGGAGCGCGAGGACGCCGAGGGAGGAGCCGACTCCGCTCCGACGGCGCCGTCCGCCCCGCGGATCCGATTCGAGCGCGCGCAGCACCTGCTCCAGCTCCGTCCCGAGCTTCAGAAGGTCCTCCCCGCCGCGCGGGCCATACCGCGCGGCACGAAGCCGGTCCCGCATCCGCACGACGTGGAGGGCGACGCTCCGATCTAGGCCCGCGGCCTGCAGCGCGCGCGCGAGCTGCACGCCTTCGCGCGTCGCGGCATCCGCCACATGGGCGGTCAGTCGCTTCAGGAACTCCCGCTCGAGGCCGCCGAGGCGGGTCCCTTCGACCGGCGGGCCCGACGAACCCTGGACGGGCGCGCGTTTCCGGCTACGCCAGACCACGACGAGCGGCGGCAACAAGATCACGGCCAGCCACCCGCCCAGTCCGAGCGCGCCCGACAGCTGGTCCGCCCACGGACGGCCGCCCGGCTCGAGCAACGGCGGCAGCGCACGCGCCGCCCCGGACTGCGCTCCGGGCGCCGCGACGATCGAGCGCGCGGCCACTTCGATCACGCGGTACTTGCGTGCCCCCGCGTCGAAGTAGGGATATCGAACCGCCGGCAGCAGGAAGGCGCCGGCCGAATCCGGGACGATCATGTAGCGAAAGGTCTTCGTCCCGGCGACGCGCCCGTTGGGCGACGTGATCCGCACCGTGGTCTCCTCCGGGTAGGAGCGGAATCCGGTGGGAAGCCGCAACGCCGGCGGCGGCCACAGCGACGCATTGCCCATTCCGCGTAGCGTCGCGTTCACCTCGACCGGCTCTCCGACCCGGATTTCGCTCGGCGTCACCGCGATGTCGAGCGTGAGATCGGAGGCGACGACGCCCTGATCGTCGGCAGGGCGATCCGCCACCGGCAGCGGGAGCACCGTGACCGGTGCCGAGTCGGTCGTCAGCGCGTAGCGCTCCTCCGTACTGAAGAAGGAGAAGTTCATGGGAACGGCGTAATCGAGGGCGCCGGGGGGCACGACGATGTGGCCCGCCGTGAGCGGGAACAGCACCTGGTGGACGGCGTAGAGGTCCATCCATTGCCCGCGGACCTGCCGCGACAGCACCACTCCGTTCGGCGCCGACGGCGGGTAGGCCCACACATCTTCCGGGGTCTGCAGTGTGAGCAGCGGCGGCCGCCGCAGGCGCTCGCGCAGGACTCGAGGGAACCACGCGGCGAGCAATAGGTCCAGCTGCTCACCGACGCGTGCCGGACCCTCGGGCAGCACGATCGACAAAGCGACCTGATCGCCTCGGGGCGGCGGGGCCGCGTCGGCGAGCAGGGAGCGCGCCGCCTGGCTGAGCGCCGCCGCGGGAAACGCCGCGGCGCTGTCCACGATGACGGTCAGCGGCTCGGTCTGCGCGACGAGCTCGCCGACCCGCACGCGCACCGGTCCGATGACCAACCGGCCGGGGCGCTCCGCTTGCAGCGTCACGGCCCGCACCGCGGTGCGGGTCATGCCCTCCGGACCCTGGAGCGAGACCTCGGCGGCTTCGCGCGTCCCCACGACGGAGAACCCCGCAAACGAGGGCAGGTCGAAGCGTGGCGATGCGGTACTGGAGACGCGCACCTGCACCGTGAGGGTCACCTGCTCCCCCACGGCAATGCGGGCGCGGTCCACCGACGCCGTGATGTCGAGCCCCCGCCCCTGCACCACCAGGAGGAGAGCTAACGGAATTCCCGTCACCAGTCTTTCACCCCCGGGTCGGCGGTGCGACGCACTCGGCCCAGCCGCTCGCGCCGGGTGCGCAGCTCCTCCTGCCCGATGGAGCGGAGGATCTCATCCGCCTGCGTCTGGCTCATGCCTTGATCGCTCGAGCTCGGCGGCGGCGGCCGGCGCCCGGCCTGCGACGGACCGCTCTGTCCTTGCGACGGCGGAGGTTGGCCCGCACCGCCACCTTGCGCGCGACGGCGCTGCGCGAGCTCGAGATTCCACTTCGCTCCGGGGTGATGCGGCCGCAGCAGCAGGGCTTCCCGGTACGCGCGCTCCGCTTCGCCCAAGTGGGCGTCGCGGTGGATGGTATCGAGCTGGGCGGCCCGCAAGGCCAGCAGTCCTTCGTTGTAGAGCGCCCGGAACCGCACGTCGGGATCGAGAGACGCCGCCGCGTGCGCCAGCGCGCTGCGAGCGGTGGCAAAGTCACCGGCGGCGATCGCCGCGGTCCCGGCGTTGTACCAGGCGGTGTCGTCGCCCCGCGCCGTCAGCTCCGCCAGGTAGGCATCGCGCGCCTGGGTGGAGTCGCCCCGATCCCATGCCCGTTCCGCCGCCGTGCGGCGATGCGCGGGGGCCTGGGCACCGGCCTCTCGTACGCTCGCGCCACCCAGGACGAGGCAGATCCCGACGAGGGCGGCTGTGCGCCGCGTGAGTCCCTGGGCGAGGAGCACCAGGATGGCGCCGAACAGCGGAATCCAGCCCCGCGGGCGGCGGCTCTGCGTACTGGTCTCGGTCGCGCGACTGCGCTTGTAGGATGCAACGAGATCGCGCACCGCGCCGGCCTGATCGGGCAGCGCCGCGTCCACGATGGTTCCCCGGGCGGCATCGGCCACGGTGATGAGGACATCATCGTGGCGTTGCGTCTCGATCACCTGACCGTCCCCGTCGACCTGATAGCCCTGGAGCACGCCCTGGTCGTCGCGCCGGGGGATACGGGCGGGATCGCGCCCGCCTTCCGTCACGAAAACCAGGCGTACACCTGCATCCCGGAGCCGCTGCGCGGCCGCGACTGCCGGGGCGAGCGAGTCGTGCGCTTCTCCGTCGGTGAAGACCACGAGGACACGGTCCGCCGCCTGCGCTTCGGCGGTCAGCAGCTCGCCCCCCATCTGCAAGGCCGGCGCCAGCGCCGTCCCACCTTCCGAGGCGACGTCGGGATCGAGGGCATCGAGGTAGAGCGTGAGCGCTGAGCCATCCACCGACAAGGGCGACAGGATGTAGCTCGCACCTGCGAATGCGACCAGGCCGAGCCGGTCGCCGTCCAGGTCCTGGGTGAGCCGCCGTGCCTCACGTAGGGCGCGCGCCAACCGGCTCGTGCCGCCGGCGTCCTCGGCGAGCATCGAGCGCGAGATATCGACCGCCATGACGAGATTCAGGCCGCGGGTCTCGGCCTCCAGCTGCTCCACCCCCCACCGCGGGCCGGCGAGGGCTACGGCGCCGAGAAACGCCGCCACCGAGATCGCCGTGGGACCGAACCGTCCGCCCCCGCGGGCCAGCCGCGCCGTTTCGGCCGACCAGCGTGCCGCCCGTGAGAGGCGGGCGCGGCGTGCCGCGGTCGCGACGAACCAGATCACGGCGCCGATCACGGGAGCGAGGAGGAGCAGCGCCGGCGTATCGAACGCCATCAGGGCACCCGGACCACGATCGTGGCGGAGAGCGCCAGCTCGGCCGCAAGTGCCAGCAGCCCGAGCGCCAGCGGCCAGGCCAGCGCTTCGTCGTAGCGGCGGTAGATCACGTGTTGCACGGTGGTCTTCTCCAACCGGTTGATCTCGGAGAAGATGTGGCGCAGCGATTCGCTGTCGGTCGCCCGGAAATAGCGGCCGCCCGTCATCGTCGCGACTTCGGTGAGCAGGGGCTCGTCGATCTCCACCGGCAGCATCTGGTAGCGAAGCCCCTGCCCGCTCTGCCCCGTGGGCACCGGAGCTTCGCCCTGCGTCCCCACACCGATCGTATAGATCCGGATGCCGAACGCCGTGGCGGCGCGGGCCGCCGTGCGCGGATCCACCGTCCCGCGATTGTTCACACCATCGGTCAGGAGGATGATCACGCGGCTCTTCCCCGGCGCGCGCCGCAAGCGGTTGGCCGCGGTAGCGATCCCCGTCCCGATCGCCGTGCCGTCTTCGAGCGTACCGATATGCATATCTTGGAGCGCGGTCTCGAGCACGACGTGGTCGTTGGTGATCGGGACCTGGGTCAGCGCTTGCCCTGCGAACGCGACGAGCCCGATGCGGTCGGACGACCGCGCTCGGACGAAGTCGATGGCGGTCCGTTTCGCCACGTCGAGCCGATTGTCGGGAGTGAAGTCCTCGGCCAGCATGCTGCTCGAGAGATCCACCGCGAGCACGATCGAGATCCCCTCGCTCCGCACCTCGGCTTTGGCCGCGCCGATCCGCGGACCGGCCGCGGCCACGATCCAGGCCGCGAGGCAGAGGGTGCGCAACGCCACCGGGACGCGCGCCAACCACAGCCGCTGCACGATCGCCGCAGCGGGGCGTGCATCGGACAGCACCGTCCCCGCGAGCCGGCCCAAGCGGCGGGAGCGGAGCCACCACCACAGCGGTAGCGCGAGGAGCAGGAAGAGCACCCAGGGTCGCGCGAAGCTCATCGCCCCAGCCGCTCCTCCAGCGTGCCGGCCAGCTTCGCCAGCGACGCGACGTCGACGCCGGGCGTCACCGCGAAGGCCACCTGATCGAGAGCGCCCAGCACCGTCCCCAACTCCGCCACCGGGACCTTTGGCCGGCGGCTGCTGACGACGGCGAGACATTCCGTCGTGGAGAGGCCGAGGTGCGCTTCCGGCACGGTGCGGGCCAGCGCGGTGCGCAGCCTCCCCGCGGCGCGCGCGGCGACTGCCTTCGCTTCCCCGGCCTCGATCCAACGCCGATCGGCGACCGCCGCGGCGGGCGCCGCGTGGTCCGGACCCGGAAGGGGCCGCGGCGGCCGGCGGCGCCACCAGATGCCTGCGGCGAGCCCGGCCCCGGCGACCAGCACCGCGAGGATCGGCAGGCGCGGATCCCGCTCGGCAGAGCGCAACGGCGCGAGCGCCGGTCGGGGGGCCGGCGCCGTCACGCTCTCGGGGATCACGCTGGTCAGAACGAACGTCACCGTTCCGCCGAGGGTCGAGTCGGCCTGGGCGTCGGGTCCGAGTTGCCACACCGGCGGGAGCAGCACGGTGTGAGATCCCGGAGCCCACGCCGCCACCGGGTACCGCACTACCCAGTCACCCCCGCGACGCAGCACGATCGGTTCGGCGAGGGCTTCCACGTCGTCGCTCGATTGCAGCTTACCCGGACGCACTCGCCACCCGCCCGGCAACGCGAAGCGCCGCTCCAGCCAGACGGTGTCGCCGACGCTCGCACGAAACGGGGCGACCGTCCACCCCGCCTGTGCCGGCGGGCTCTGGATCCAGACCGCGGCAATCGTCCCGGCGACCCGGAGAACGGCCATGGTCACCGTTTGAGGCGGCGCGCCCGGGCGTGGAACGCGCGGCGCAACGCCACCCCATACGGGACGTCGGTCCGCAGGTTGACGCGGGCGACCCCGGCCTGTTGCAGCTTGCGGCCCCGCTCGGCGATCAGCCGCTCCGCCGAGAGACGCAGCCGGGCACGCGTCGCGGGATGGCCTGTGTCGAGCAGGAGTCGTTGCCCCGTCTCGGCGTCGGAAAAATCCACCCAACCGGCGTCGGGGAAGGCGAGCTCGCGAGGATCGTCGATCGTGATCGCCACGAGATCGTTGTGCTGGGCCAGCCGCGCCATCGGATCCTCCCACCCTTCCGCGCGGAAATCCGAGAGCACCACGACGATCGCCCGGTGCCGCAGCAACTTGGCCGCGTAGCGCAACGCTTCGGCGAGGTTGGTGCCGCGGCCGCGCGGCGCGAAGGCCAGCAGGTCGCGGATCACCCGCAGCGCATGGTCCCGGCCTTTGGCGGGCCGGATCACATATTCGACGCGATCGGCGAACATCAACGCGCCGACCCGGTCGTTGTGCCGGGCCGCGGCGAGCGCCAGCACCGCCGCGACCTCCACGGCCAGGGCCGACTTGGACTGGGGCTGGCCGAAGCGCAGCGACCCCGATTGGTCCACGATGAGGAGCAGCGTCAGCTCGCGCTCTTCGGCATAGCTCTTCACGAAGGGGTGCGCGAACCGGGCCGACACGTTCCAGTCGATGGAGCGGAAGTCGTCGCCTTCCTGGTAGGCGCGCACTTCCGCGAACTCGATGCCCTGCCCCCGGAACACGGAGCGGTACTCGCCGGTGAGGACCGTGTTCACGAGCACGCGGGTCCGGAGCTCGATCTCCTGAACCTGCTTCAGGACCTCGGGAGGAACCCGCCGCCGCCGCGCGCGAGTCGGGGGGACATCGTCGCGCCGGCGCTCCCGACGCTCCTGGCCGACCGGCTGCTTCACGGCACCCGCACCGCCTCCAGCAGTTTGGCGACCACGCGATCGGCGTCGAGATCTTCGGCTTCGGCCTCGAAGGTGAGCAGTACGCGATGGCGCAGCACATCGAGCGCCATCGCCTGCACATCTTCGGGGAGCACGTAGTTGCGGCCTCGGAGCCAGGCGTGGGCGCGGGCGGCCTGAGCGAGATAGATGGACGCCCGAGGGCTCGCCCCGAAGGCGATCAGGGGCTTGAGCTCCGGCAGGCCGACCGCTTGCGGCTCCCGCGTCCCGCGCACGACGTCCACGATGTAGTCCACCACCTTCTGGTCCATGAACAGCTCGGCCACGGCGCTGCGCGCCGCCAGCAGATCGTCCGCCTGGGCGACGCGCGCCACCTCGATCGGCCTCCCCGACGCCATGCGGGCCACGATCTCCTTTTCCGCATCCCGCGTCGGATATCCCACCCGCACCTTCAACATGAAGCGGTCAAGCTGGGCTTCGGGGAGCGGATAGGTGCCTTCCTGCTCGATCGGATTCTGCGTGGCGAGCACCACGAACGGCTCACCGAGAAAGAACGTCTCGACGCCGATCGTGACCTGCTTCTCCTGCATCGCCTCGAGCAGGGCCGACTGCACCTTCGCCGGGGCGCGGTTGATCTCGTCGGCCAGCACCAGGTTCGCGAAGAGCGGTCCTTTGCGCGCGTAGAACTCCTGCGTGCGCTGATCGAACACCATCGTGCCGATCACGTCAGCCGGCAGGAGGTCCGGGGTGAACTGGATCCGCGAGTAGGCGATGTGCAGGCACTCGGCGACGGTTCGCACCGCAAGGGTCTTGGCGAGCCCCGGCACCCCTTCGAGCAGGATATGTCCGCCGGTAAGCAGGCCGATCAGCAGGCGCTCCACCATCGTCTCCTGCCCCACCACGCGCTTGCCGACTTCGCGCGTAATGGCGGTGGTCAGGGCCGTGTCGGTAGATGGCTGGGTGCGGGTGGTCATTGTAGCGCGGCCTCCGCCGCCCGACGGACCGTCGGTTCCTTATCGTGACTATAGAGTTCGAGCAACGCCCGTGCCTCCGTGCTGTGAATGTGACCGATCCCCTCGATCGCGGCGGCCCGCAGGTGGGGTGTGCGGCGCTTCAGGAAACCGCCCGGCTCCGCATACTTGGCGAGCACACCCAAGGCTTCGGAATCCGCCAGCCGGCCGATGGCGAGTAGGATCCCCGCCAGTACCCCTTCATCTTCTTCATGCTCCAACCGCCGCACCAGGGCCGTGGTGGCGGTCGGGTCACCGCCGACGCCGATCACGCGGGTCGCGGCGGCCCGCACCGCCGCACTGTCGTCGCGCAGTGCCGCCACGGCGGGCCGCGCGATCTCCTTGCCCCCAATCTCCGCCATGGCGTGGAGCGCCGCTTCCCGCACGGCGTCCGTCGCATGGCGCATGAGCCCCGCCAGCAACGGAATCGCTTCGGGACTCCCGGTCAACCCCATGAAATGGGCCGCCGTGGCCACCACGGTGTCGTCCGCATCGGTGATCGCGGCTTCCAGCGGCTCCATCGCCCGGTCCGCCGCGGCTCGAATCGCGGCCCGATAGGGCTCGCGCAGCTCGGCTGGTGCGACAAGATACGCCCGCAGCATCGGTGGGACCGTCAGCGTCGCCAGCGCACCGACCGCGCCGACGAGGTAGCCCCGCTCCGTCGGAGGAATGCGGGGTTCGCCCAAGCGCGACACCATCCGCTCGACGAGCATCGGCTGGGCGAGCGCCTCGCCCACCGCGCCGAGCCGGTCGACGGTCGTCTCGTCCGTAATGCGCGAGAGCGCGCGGTCGAGGCCAGTAATGATCTCGGCGACGAGCGCGATGTCGCGCAGCTCGAGCACCGACGCCACCAGCCCCTGGAGCCGTTCGCCGGCGGCTTGCAAACCTTCGGGGCTGTCCGCCGTGAGCAACGCGCCCACCAACCGGCGGCTCTCCACATCCGGCGGGAGCGCGTCCGGCCGGAACATCCCCGAGGGGCGCCGGCCTTCCGGCTGGCTACGCTGCCATTTCGGAGCCTCCCCGGGCGGCGACAGCCGGTCGGAGAGGGTGGGATAGAGCTGCCCCGTCGAGGGGCGCGGCGCAGCCGGACGCCGATTGGTCTGCAGCGTCACGCGGCCGAGCGAGGCATCGTCGTGCGGGGTCGTGCCGGTGGCCACCCCGTAGAGGGCGACGATGTGATCGGGTGTCGCCCCGGGATGCAACTGGATGGCGCGGATGCCGCGCGCGAACAGGAGCGACGCGAGCTCCGACAGCTGTGCATTGCGCGGCAGGACGTGCATGCCCCGCCAGTGCATCCCGGTCGCACCGACCTTCCATTCGACGGTTCCCATCGCGGCGACGCCGGGCAGGTTCGTCGCCACGAGGCGCATCGCCTCCTGCACCGCCGGATGCGTCGGCGGGTAGTAGCGCATGAGGCGAAAGGTGGTGCCAATCGCGCCCAGGCATCGCTCCAGGCTCGCGAATTCGGACATGGGCTTAGCGCTTGATCCGTTCGCCGCGATCCTCGAACCGAAATACCCAGGTGGCAAACGCCGCCGGGTCGATCGGTCGATCCGGATCGATCGCGGTCCAGTCCACGTCGCTGCCGGAGGCTCCCGGTCCGGGCCCGGGTCGCGCGGCCGCTTGACGCACCATCTCCCCCGCCCGCCTGATCCAGCGCGCAAGCTGTGCGGGCCGCAGATCCACCCAACCGCGCGGCGCGGCCGCGAGCGGATCTCCCGGACCCGCCGGCGGCACGATGACCGTCGCCCCGCGGTAGACGCTGCATCCGTCCGGGGTGAGGATCGGGAGTCCAACCGAGAGAATCCGGCGGCGCAACGCCTCGTCTCGCCGGATGAGGGTGTGGGCGCGCTCCGCCAGGTCCGGCGGCTCCGCGGCGGCCAGGGCGCGCACGGTCGGCACGAGCAATGCGCACAGCTGTGCTTCGTACAGCATCTTGGTGAGCCGCGGCGGCCCGAGCATCTCGTATGCCACCGACCGACCCCGTTCCCGCTCCAGCGCATCCAGCCGCTCGAGCGCCGCGGCCCGCAGGATGCCCGCCCGGTAGGTGGGGCCGGCGGTAGCGCTATCGAGCGCCGCGACGATGTCGCGACCGGTAGGCCGGCCTTCCAGCTCGAACACCGCGTAGTCGGCGACCTCCTCGGGTGTGATGAACTCCATCTGGCCCAGCGCGGTCACGGTCGCGAACTCGTCGCGCGCGAACAGCCCGTTTTCGCCGGTATCGATGTACACCCCTTCGAGCGGCCGGCCCAGATCGCGCCACACGACCGCCCCGTCGGCGAACGCCCGGTCGGTCGCGACCGGCTCCTCGCAATCCACCAGCGGGATGGCCCGACCCTTCCGCCACACCGGTCCGGCACCGATCTCGCGCCACGCGATTGTGGCCGTCGGCTTCACCTCGATCGTCGCGGGTGCGCCCGGGGTCCGCGCCATGAGAAAGAGCAGCAGGGACTGCGCGCCGGCCACCGCCGATTTGGTCAGCAGCGTCCGGCTGGGACGCTCTTCGGAGTGGGTGTAGGGAATGTTGAAGCCCATCCCCCCGGTGCCGCTGGTCCCGACCTTGACGTAGGCCTGGGTGCCGGCGCGCCGCAGGCCCTCATTCATGAGCTGGATGTGCCGGATGAGCTGCGGCATGGTGAGCGTAAGCACGTGCGCTTCGACGGCCGCCGCATCGAGCGTCCCGCGCCGCGCGCCCGCCAGCAGGTCGCGAGCGCTCTGGAAAATGTCCTGGTAGGCGAACGCCGTCGCCGTGTTGATGCTGTCCACCACGGCGTCGGGCGTATACCGCATCAAGATCTGGAACAGCAGGCTGCGCTCCAGCATGGCTTCGGTGAGATCGCCGAGCAAGTCGTCGAGTACGAGCGCACGGTGCGCCGGGTCGGCGAGGAGCGCCGTCCGCTCGAGCCGGGCGACCGATGCCGGCAGGAAGACGTTGCCCCATTCCACGTCGATGGCGGCCGCCGCGCGGTAGGGCTCGAGCGCGCCTGCCGCCTCCCGCGCTTCCTGTTCGAACAGCGCGACGAGGACGAGCCGGCGCGGGGCCTTTTCGAGCAGGCGGCGCGCCACGGCGTGGCCCACCAACCCGCTCCCTCCCAGCAGCACCACCGTCGCGTTACGCAGCTCCATTCGATTCCTCGATGGCCGCCAGCTCGCGGCGTGTGAGCGACCGATGCCGTCCCTCGGCCAAGTCTCCCAACCGCACGGGCCCGTACCGCGTACGGTGCAGCCATTCGACCTTGAGTCCCAGGGCTTCCGCCAGCCGCCGCACGATGCGCTGCCGACCCTCGGCGAGGGTCAGCTCCAGCTCGACGCTGCGACCCACGGGGCGCACGCGGGCACTCCGCACGGCGACTCGGCGACCGTCGATCGCGATGGGCCGGCCCAGCGCCGCGCGGACCTCGGCGGGGGAGCGGCCGTGGGTCTGCAGCAGATAGGTCCGCTCGACCGCGAACCGCGGGTGCATCAGGCGGTGCGCGGCCCCGCCGTCGGTCGTGAGGAGGAGCAAGCCGGAGGTCATCACGTCCAGTCGTCCAACGTACGTGAGCCCCGGCACGGACGGGAGGAGGTCGAACACGGTGGGGCGGCCGGCCGGATCCCCGCGGCTGACCACGTACCCGATGGGTTTGTTCAGCACGAACCACGTCGCCCGCGCCGCGGCCGGCCGCACCGCCGAGCCGTCCACGGTGATGCGCTGGCGCCCCGGATCCACCGTGGCGCCGATGGTGGCGACGGCCCCATCGACCCGGACCCGGCCCGCGCGGATCAGGTCTTCTGCTTTGCGTCGTGAGGTCACGCCCGCGCGCGCCAGGGCGCGCTGCAGGCGCATCGCCGTCATTCGGGTTCGGCCGGCGCCGGCGGACGCAAGCTCACGGACAGCTCGTCCAGTCGCGGCAGCTCTTCCGCGCTTTTCAGTCCCAGGATTTCGAGAAACTGGGACGTGGTGGCGTACAGCAGCGGCCGTCCCACCCCTTCGCCGCGGCTCGTGATCTCGATCAGTCCCCGCTCCACCAGCTTGTCGAGCACGGCGCCCGAGTCCACTCCCCGGATCTCGTCCACTTCGACCCGGCCAACGGGCTGCCGATACGCGATGATCGCCAGGGTCTCCAGCGCCGCCGGGCTCAGACGCCGCGGCCGCAGCGCGAACTGCGCCCGCTCGATCGGCTCGGCGTATTCGGGGCGCGTCAGGAACTGCCAGCCATCGGCGATCTCCGCCAGCTCGACACCGTGATCCGCGGCGGCGAACGCGGCCCGCAGCTCTTCCAGCGCGGCCCGCGTCCCGGCCTGGCCCGCTTCGGGATCGAGTGTGGCCAACTCGTCCAGCCCGAGGGGGCGCGACGCGGCGAACAGCGCCGCTTCAAGCAGCTTCGCGAGAGGACTCACGGCGGATCACCATCGGAGCGAACGGCTCGGGCTGGGTGATGTTCACGTTGCCGCGCTTGGCGAGCTCCAGCAGGGCGATGAAGGCCGACAGCACGTCGACCACGCTCGCCCGCTCGCCCACCACGTCCTGCCAGGTCAGCGTGTCGCGGTCGGCCAGCAACGCCAGGATGCGGGCCGTCGCGCCCTCGACGTCGAGCGGTCGGGGCACGACCCGGTGCAGCGTCGGCTCGGGGATCAGGGCGATCACGCGCTCGGCGGCGGCGAGCAGCTCGTTGAGATCGATCGCGAGCGGTGCCGGCGGCAACTCCGGACCGGGCGGCTCGAAGCCGCGCCCGAACCGCTCGGCGCGCGCGGCGCCCGCGGCGGCGAGCCAGTCCACCAGCTCGCGGATCTGCTGGTACTCGAGCAGCCGCCGCACCAGCTCCGAGCGCGGGTCCTCCCACTCATCGTCGCCCATCCGGCGCGGCAACAGCATCTGCGCCTTGATGCGCAGCAGCCGAGCGGCCATCTCGAGGTAGTCGGCAGCCTGGTTCAACCCCAGCTCGTTGATCGCCGCCAGGAATTGAACGGCGATGCGCGCGATGGGCAGGTCGGTGATGTCGACCTCGTCCTCGCGGATCAGGTGCAGCAGCAGGTCGAGCGGCCCCGAGAACTGCTCGAGCTCCACCGTGAAGCCGCCGCCTGCAGCGGCCCCGGCGGGCGTTGGCGGGGGCAGGGTAGTCACAGGTTCACCCCCGGCAAACGGAAGCCGCCCACCACGGCGACGCCCAGGTGCATGAGCTGCGCCGCGGGCCACAGTAACACGTTGACCACACCAGGCAGGAAATACGTGATCGCGATGATGGGGAGAAACCCGAAGCGCTGCAGCTGCCGATACTTGAGGCCTGCCGCCGGCGGTAGCAAATGATAGAACACGTGGCTGCCGTCGAGCGGCGGGATCGGAATCAGATTGAAGAACGCAAGGATGAGATTGAACGACATCCCGAACACGGCCATGCGCTGCAGGATTCCCATCGCATCGGTGAGCGACGACGCATTGCGGCCGACTACGCCGATCAATGCGAACGCACCGGTAAACAGGCAAAAGAGGACCAAGTTGGTCGCGATCCCAGCGAGCGACACGATGACGTCGCCGCGCACGTAGCGGCGGTACTTCCGCGGGTTCACGGGGACCGGCTTGGCCGCGCCGAAGGTCCACTTGTGACCGGAAGAAACCCACAACAGGATCGGCAGCAGCACCGTCATGAACGGGTCGATGTGTTTCAGGGGGTTCATCGTGAGCCGCCCGAGCACGTAGGCGGTGTCGTCGCCCTGGCGGTAGGCCGCTTCGGCGTGGGCGTACTCGTGGGCCACCATGGAAAACAGCAGCACCGGGGCCCAGATCAAAAAGTCGAGCGAGATAGCGGGCTCTCGGCTGTTGTTGGTCGGCGTAAGATACCGCCGGGGCCGCACTACGGTCAACGTCGTAGCGCCTTGACCCCTCTCGACTTACCGTCTAACTTGCGCGCCTCGATAAGGAGATTTCCCCGTGCCGCAGATCAAGTCCGCCAAGAAGGCGATGCGCCAGTCGCGCCGCCACGCCGTGCTGAACCGCGCCCAGCGGTCCGCCCTCCGGACCGCGGTGAAGCGCGTGCGCAGCGCCACGACCAAGGATGAAGCGACGCAGGCGTACGGTGCGGCGGTGCGGCTGCTCGATCGGGCGGCGCGGAAGGGATTGATCCACAAGAACAACGCAGCCAGGAATAAATCCAGGTTAGCGAAATACGTAAAGACGAAAGCGTAAAGATAAAAGCGTAGGGTCTGAATACGTACGGAAGAGACGTAGGGGCACGGCGACCGCAACCGTGCCCCTTACGCTTTCTCCAAACGTCTAAGCCCCCTACGCTTCTCTCCATACGCCCTTGCCTATAGGGCAGCGAGCTCCGCCCCACAACTCTCGCAGTACCACTCCGTCGGCAGATTCATGGTGCCGCATTCGCGGCATTTCAGCGTGCGCACCGGTTCGGCGTCCTCGTTGGCTGCGGCGGGGGCCGGCGGAGGAGTCGGCGCGGGAGCCGACGCCGGACGGCTCGTGGCCGGCTCGGAAGGTTGGAACTGGGCGCCGCTGCGCCGCCCGACGGTCGCCGGGCCCCCAGGGGTCGGCGTCGCGATGCCGCGCTTCTCGTCTTCGGTGACGGACTTCAAGAACGCCAGCTCGTCGATCATCGTCGGCTTCTCGGCCGCCTTCGCCTGCTCCGGGCTGGGCTTGGGTGGAGCGGGCGGGGCCGGTGGCGGTGCCTGGGGCCGTGGCGGCGACCCGACGCGCGGCATCGTGCCCGTGACCGCCGGTGCGGCGATCGTTGGATGCGCCGGAGCGGATGGGATCGCGACAGGACGGGGCTGGGGCGCGGGCGGTGGGTTGGGCCGGTTGCGCACCAGCAGCTCCAGTTCCTCGAGCTGCCCGATGTCCTCGTCTACGGAGCCGAGCTCTTCGCGCACGGACACGAGCTCCGCCAGCGATTCCTTGTGCACCTGCGTCCACTGCGACTCGTCGTACTCGCCGACTGCGTGACGCAGCTCCGCTTCCGCCAGCCGCTCGGCAGCCTGGTTCTCCCGCGCCTGCAGCTCGCGTCGCAACTCTTTGCGCTGCGCCGCCATCAGGCGCGCCGCCTCCGCGTGCACCTTCAGCTCCTCGGTGACCGCGTTGAGCCGCGCCTCGTAGTCCGAGCGCACGCGCGTGCGCACAGTGGACGGCGCGGCGCCGCCGGCGGCGTCGATCCGCGCGATCCACGCCTCGTACTGGCGCCGCTCCTCCAGCAACCGCTGGATGGCGGCCGTGCTCTTGCTCGGCGCTTTCGCCAATTCCGCTCCTGTCTACGGTCCCGCGCGCAGCGCTTCCAGCTGCGCCACGGCGTCTGGGTTGAGCTCGTTCACCCGGCCCAGCTGGCGCGCCCCAAGCAAGATGCGCGCCGCATGTTCCAGCGTCTCCATGCGAATCCAGGCCTCGTCGAGCGTCCGGCCCAGCGTCACCGCCCCGTGATTGGCGAGCAGCAACGCCTGGTGGCCCGCGATTTACGGCGCAACCCGATCACCCAACTCTGGAGTCCCCGGCATCCCGAACGGCACCAGGGGTACCGGACCGACTAAGAAAATAAGCTCGGGTACCGCAAAACACGCTAATGGCTCCCCCGCCAGGGCGAATGCGGTGGCCGCCGGTGGATGGGCGTGCACCACCGCCCCAACGTCGCTCCGCAGCCGCAGGATCCGCAGGTGTAAGTCCAACTCGCTGGTAGGGTTGCACCGACCGCGCCGGCGCCGGCCGGACTCATCCACCGCCACCACGTCCGACGCGGAGAGCCGGTGTTTCAGGAATCCGCTCGGCGTCACGAGGATGCGGTCGCTGCCGACCCGCGCCGAAATGTTGCCGTCCCGACCCGCGATGAGACCGCGCTGCGCCAGGCGGCGACAACACGCCGCGATTTCCGCGGCGAGGGCGCGCCGCGTCACCGCGACGATCCGCCCTCCGGCTCGTGGACCACCCGACCGGCGACGATCGTCACGATGGCGCGGCCCACGAGCTCCCGGCCGGCGAACGGCGTGTTGCGACTCTTCGAGTGGAAGTCCGGTGGCCGCACCGTCCACGGCGTCGTGACGTCGAGCACACAGACATCCGCTACCGCGCCGGGCGCGAGCGAGCCCCCCGGGAGGTGAAACAGCGCCGCCGGGGCGGTGCTCATCCGCGCGATGAGCGCGGGCAGCGGGAGCATCCCGCTGCGCACCAGCTCCGTGTGCGCCACCCCGAACGCCGTCTCCAGTCCGATGATGCCGAACGGCGCCTCGTCGAAGGCGGCTTCCTTCTCGTCGTAGGCGTGCGGCGCGTGGTCGGACGCGATGCAATCGATCACGCCGTCCCGCAGCCCCACGCGGAGCGCCTCGACGTCCCCGGCCTCGCGTAGCGGCGGGTTCATCTTGGCATGGGTATCGTAGTGCTCGCACGCCGCATCGGTGAGCGTGAGGTGGTGCGGCGTCACCTCCGCGGTGACCCGCAGCCCCCGCTCCTTGGCGCGGCGGATCAGCTCGACGGATCCGCGCGTGGACATGTGACATAGATGGACATGGCCGCCGGTGAGCTCGGCCAGGAGGATGTCGCGGGCGACCATGATCTCTTCGGCCGCGGCCGGAATGCCCTTCAGACCGAGCCGCGCCGACACCAATCCTTCGTGCATCGCACCGCCCACGGCGAGCGTCGGCTCCTCACAATGATCGGCGACCGGGATGCCGAACGTCCGGGCGTACTCCAGGGCGGTGCGCATGAGGTGACCCGACACCACGGGCTTCCCATCGTCCGATACCGCCACCGCTCCGGCGCTGGCCATCTCCCCGAACTCGGCCAAGCGCTCGCCCCGTTGTCCCACCGACACGGCGCCGATCGGATACACCCGGGCCAGCCCGGCGCGCACCGACTGCCGCAGGATGAATCCCACCGCCGCCTGATTGTCGGTGACGGGATCGGTGTTGGGCATCGCGCACACGGCGGTGAAGCCGCCCGCGACCGCGGCCCGGGCGCCGCTCGCAACCGTTTCTTCGTCCTCGTTTCCGGGCTCCCGCAGGTGGACGTGCACATCCACCAGGCCCGGAGCGACGACCATGCCCGCCACGTCGCGTACGTCCGCACCGTCGGGAGCGGCGAGGCCGCGCCCGACCGCCGCGACCTTGCCGTCCTGGAGGAGGACGTCGGCGACTTCGTCGGTGCCGCGGGCCGGGTCGATCACGCGTCCCTGTCGCAGCAGCACGGGGCGCGTCATTCAGCGACGCTCCCGGTCCCCTTCGCCGCATCGGCGAGCTCCGGGCGGCCGCCCGCCAGCAGATAGAGGACGGCCATGCGGACCGCCACCCCGTTGGTCACCTGGTTGAGGATCACGCTGTGCGGACCGTCGGCCACGCGCGAGTCGATCTCCACGCCGCGATTCATCGGGCCGGGGTGCATGATCGTGAGTCGGCGCGGGGCGCGTGCCAGGCGCTCGACCGTCACACCGAAGACGCGATAGTACTCCCGCAGGCTCGGGATGAATCCCTTCTCCATCCGCTCGAGCTGGAGCCGCAGCACGTTGAGCACATCGGCCCACTCGACCGCCTCCTCGATGCGCCCGAACACCCGGACGCCGAGCTGCTCGATGCCGCGCGGCAGCAAGGTGCGCGGGCCGCACACGGCCACCTCCGCTCCGAGCTTCGTGAGGCCCCACACATTGGAGCGCGCGACGCGGGAATGCAGGATGTCGCCCACCAGGCAGACCTTCACTCCCTCGATGCGGCCCAGCGTGTCGCGGATGGTGAGCATATCGAGCAGGCCCTGGGTGGGGTGCTCGTGCTTGCCGTCCCCCGCGTTGATCACATTGGAGCGGATGCGCTCGCCCAGAAACTGGGCGGCCCCCGAAGCGCCGTGGCGGATCACCACCATGTCGATCCGCATCGCCTCGAGGTTCTTCGCCGTGTCCACCAGCGTCTCGCCCTTCGACACCGAGGACCCCGACGCGGCCACGTTGACCGTGTCCGCTGAGAGACGCTTTTCCGCGAATTCGAACGAGATGCGAGTGCGGGTGGAGGCTTCGAAGAACAGATTGACGATCGTCTTGCCGCGCAGCGCGGGCACTTTCTTGATCGGCCGCTCGGAGACCTCCTTGAACGGCTCGGCCGTGTCCAGGATCAGGCGGATCTGCTCGGGACTCAAGTGCTCGAGCCCGACCAGGTCCTTGCCCAGCGTCGGCGTCATGCGCTCGTCACCACGACCACCTCGTCCGTGCCGTCCAGTTCCTCGATCCGCACGTCCACGCGCTCGCCCGGACCCACTTTCGTCGCCTTGCCCACGATGTCCGCCTGGATCGGGAGCTCCCGGCCACCGCGATCCACCAGCACGCACAGCGAGATGCGGCGCGGCCGGCCGAAATCGGCCAGCTCGTCGAGCGCCGCGCGCACCGTCCGGCCGGTATAGAGGACGTCGTCCACGATGACCACGTGCGTGCCCGTGAGGTCCCCGGGCAGACGCGTCTCCCCGATGACGGGCTTGGGTCCGATCAGCTCCAGATCGTCGCGGTACAGGGTGATGTCGATCGCGCCACGCGGGATGTGGGCGCCTTCCTCTTTCTCGATGATGCGGGCGATGCGTTCGGCGAGCTCGACCCCGCGGCGCTGGATGCCCACCAGCACCAGGCCCTCGGTCCCGTGCGTCAACTCGACGATCTCCACGGCCATACGCTGAAGCGCCCGCGTGAGGGCGCGGGCGTCGAGGAGGATCGTGCTCTTAAGCTGTGTCGGGGCCATGTCCCGGGCTGGAAGGTAACTGGCCGAACACCGGGGTCAACGGCGGCTTCCCCGCGAGGACCGCCTGCGCGTTCGCGATCGCGAGTCCCGCCATCGCTCGGCGCGTCTCGTGCGTGGCGCTGCCGATGTGCGGCAGCAGTACCGCCCGCGGCGCCGCGAGCAGCCGCGGCGCGATGGCCGGCTCCTCGGCGTACACGTCGAGCCCCGCCGCGCCGAGCCGGCCGCTCTCGAGGGCGGCCGCCAGCGCCTCTTCTCGCACCAAGTCGCCGCGCGACGTGTTGACGAGGATTGCCCCCGGCTTCATCTGCGCCAACCGCTCGGCGGAGACGACGCCCTTGAGCTCCGGCACGGCCGGGACGTGCAGCGACAGCACGTCGCTCTCCCGGAACAGCGCCCCCAGCTCGACCCGCGTGGCCCGCGTGGCCGCCTCGAGCTCGGGCTTGGGACCGCGGGTGCAGTACAGGATGCGCATCCCGAAGGCCACGCCGCGCCGGGCGACCGCTTGCCCGATTCGCCCCGCCCCCAGCAATCCGAGGGTCGCCCCACGCAGCTCCATGCCGAGCAGCTGGGTGGGATGCCACCCCGTCCACTGCCCGCTGCGCACCAGATCCACTCCCGCCTGCAGGCGCCGCGCGCACGCCAGGATGAGCGACCAGGTGAGATCGGCCGTCGCCTCGGTCAGAACGTCCGGCGTGTTGGTGACCACCACCCGTCTGAGCTCCGCCGCGATCACATCGACATTGTTGTAGCCGACGGCGACGTTAGCCACGATTTTCAAGTTCGGCAGGTTCTTCAGCTCGGTCCCGCCGACCCAGCGCGACAGCAGCGGCACGAGGGCGACCCAGTTGCCGCTCGGCGTGGGCGCCTCGTGTGCCAGCCAGGTGACTTCGAGCCCCGCGAGCTGCTCCGGGTCGAGCAGCGTCTCGAGCTCGGCCGCGACGAGTACCGGCTGACCGGCCACTACGGCGCCGGCAGCCCCATGTCCACGAGAATCCGCCACCCGCCGGCTGCCTGCTGGCGCCACACCACGACGTACTTCCCGCTGTCCAGTTGCGGGGTGCCGTCTTTGGGCGGATAGGTGAACGTGTAGTGGCCGTATTCGACCACCGTGGGACCGTCGAGGATGACCTGGTCGGTCTGCACCACCGCATCGGTGGCGTGGGGATTCTGATAGATCTGCACGAACAGATCCTGGATAGCGGCCCGGCCCTTCCAGGTTTTCGCGTTGCCGACGCTCACTTCGACCCCGCTGTCGGCGAAGATCCGCGCGATGGCCGCGGCATCGCCTGCCTTGGTTGCCTCGGCCCAGGCCCGATTCTGCGCATCGATCGCCTGACGCACGGCGGCCATCTGTTCTTGCGACGCGGCCGCGCGTGGCGCCCCGAGCGCCGCGAGCGTCAGCGCCATGCCGACCCAACTCCGCTTCATGCTTCCTCCTGTGATGGGGTTCCCTTCCGAAGCAGTCCCCGGTCCACCTTGCCCAGATGCGTGCGTGGCAGCACGTCCAGCAACACGATTTCCCGCGGCACTTTGTATCCTTCCAGCCGCGCGGCGGCAAAGGCCCGCAGCTCCTCGGTGAGCCCG
>Ga0307281_10000004_pt1 | contig 63844 bp, 62 predicted proteins | sample ER_DNA_120_FD_194486 | JGI IMG/M metagenome (GOLD analysis project Ga0307281, IMG submission 194486) | Bulk soil microbial communities from the East River watershed near Crested Butte, Colorado, United States - ER_DNA_120 | ecosystem: Environmental > Terrestrial > Soil > Floodplain | place...
CGCTCCGTGGCCGGTGAGCTCCATCGTGCCCGATTTCTGTGAAACGAATTTGACGAGCGGGAACCCGAACTCGGGCGTTACCCACGCCTCGTCCGCGCCGTCCTTGAAGTGCAGCGCCCGGAAGCTGCCCCCGGCCACCGTCACCGTCTCCCAGCCGAGCACCTGTACCGCGCCCTGCTTGCATTTCTGCTCGATCATGCCGCCCACGCCCTTCTTGATGGGCCCGGCCATCATCTGGAGCATCATGTCCGGGTAGCGAATCGCCTGATGGTTCCCCGCTTTCATCACCATCCCATGGACCGAGAAGTTCGGTGTGCCCAGACCGCTCACCAGCATTTGTATGACGGTTGAGCCGCGATCAGGGTGGCGCGCGTCATCCGTCTTCAGCTCATACCAGAGGAATGTGGAGTCGCCTTGCCGCTCGGACCCGACGATGGCCATGCGCATCACCGAGCCGTCGGCGGGCCCACCCACGTAACGGTAACTCGACCACTGGCCGACGGTGAGCTTCGAATTGCCCCGGCAAAACTGGCTGAAATCTTGCGCTGCAAGCGGGGCGGCGGCGAGCGCAAGACAGGCGACGAGGAGGCGACGCATCCGAAGAGCTCCTAGCAGGAGGTCGTCACGGGGCGATGGCGCATTTGGAGAAGAGACGCGCCCCGAGCACCGTGGTCAATACCCGCCCTTGTGCCTTCATCCGCTGGATGATACTATTGAATCAATGAATGATTCAATTGAATCATCGCAACAATGGCTGCTGTTGATCCACCAAGCGCCGCCCAAACCGGACTACCTCCGCGTGAAACTGCGGCGCCGTCTCCAGCGCCTGGGGGCGGTGCCGGTGAAGCGCTCCGTCTACGCGCTCCCCGCGAGTGATCACGCTCGCGAGGATTTCGAATGGCTGGCGCGCGAAATCGCCGCCGACGGTGGTGAGGCAGCGCTGGCCGAGGCCACCTTCCTGGATGCCGACACCGATCAGCGACTGGTCGCCGCGTGCCGTGCGGCAGCCTCGACTGCGTACGGCGAGATTTCCTCAATCGGCCGTGCCGGCGCGGCCGATTTGGAACGTCTCACACGCCGGCTGCACGAAGTGGTGGCTCAGGACCGCTTCTCGGCCGATGGCCGCGCCGATGCCGAGGCGGCCCTCGATGCCCTCGCCACTCGGCTCTCACAACCGGAAACCGCCATGGAGCTGCCCGACAAGCCGTTGGGCCGTATCTGGGTGACTCGTGCCATGGTGTACGTGGACCGCATCGCGAGCGCTTGGCTGATCCGCCGCCTCATCGACCCTGACTCCCGGTTCCGCTTCGTCGCTCCAAAGCAATACCGCCCCGAACCCGGTGAGCTGCGCTTCGACATGTACGATGGGGAGTTCACGCACGATGGAGACTCGTGCACCTTCGAGACACTGTGCCGACACTTCGCTTTGGCCGACCCCGCACTGAAGGCCATCAGCGAGATCGTGCACGACATCGACTGCAAAGACGACAAGTTCGCCCGCGCCGAAACGCCGGGCGTCCAATTGGTGCTGGACGGGATCGTCCAGGCGTGCAAGACAGACGAAGACCGGCTGGCACGCGGCGGCGCGTTGTTCGACGATCTCTACGTCCAGCTCCGGAAAGCACGACCATGACCCCCCGCATCAGACCTTGGCCGCTCCCGGAGCGGCTGCTGGGATGGCTCGGCGCCCGCCCGAGGGACAATCCGGTGCCGCTGCCGGGACCGCGTGGACTGCCCGCCTACGCCCGCATGGGTTGGTCCCGACCGACGCTCGACACGCTGTCGCCGCGCCTGCGGCTCCTCGTGGCGCAGCTCGCCGCGCTCCGCAGCGGATGCGGCTACTGCGCCCACTACAACCGCCATATCGCGTTGCGTGCGGGGATGCCTGTCACCACGGTGGATGCGGTCGCCGAGTACGCGGCGGCTCCCCAGTTCTCGGACGACGAGCGAGCGGCCCTGGCGCTGGCCGATGCGCTGACGGAGTTCACCGAGGCCGAGGGCGGCTTCGCGACCGAGATCCTGGTGCGCGCCCGGTGCCACCTGCGCGAGGACCAGATCATGGCCCTCGTCGCCACCGTTGCGACGGAGCACTTCTTCGACCCCGGGACCGGTCATCTGGGCCGGGACGCGCTCGCGCCCACGCGATGAAGGACCTGGGCGTATTCCTCGCGGCAACGCTGGCGCTGAACCTCACGCCGGGCCCGGACATGCTGTACGTGATCACCCGGAGCGCCACCGAAGGGCGCTCGGCGGGCGTGGTCTCGGCCCTCGGCATCGCCACCGGATGCGTGGTCCACACCATCGCCGTGGCTGCCGGTGTGACTGGACTCCTGGCGGCGGTGCCGGTCGCCTACGACGGACTCCGCTACCTCGGTGCGGCGTACCTGATCTACCTGGGGGTCCGCCGCTTGATCCGGTCTACGCCGGCTACGTCCGGCACCGTCCCCGCCGCCGCCACCGGTCTCTGGCCGGTGTACCGGCAAGGCGTCCTGACCAACGTGCTCAATCCCAAGGTCGCGCTGTTCTTCCTTGCACTGCTGCCCCAGTTCGTGGACCCGTCGGCCGGCAGGGTGAGCCTCCAACTCGCGGCCCTCGGCTCGCTGTTCAACGTGTCGGGGACCATCGTCAATGTGTTGGTGGCATTGGCCGCGAGCGGCAGCGCTCGGTGGTCGCGACAGTCGGCCGGGTCGAATTGGGCCGCGCGCGCCAGCGGCCTGGTGTTCGTCGGGTTGGGCGTCCGCCTCGCCTGGAAGCGCTGAGCCCGATCTCCACCACGCAGCGACGTTTGGTCGCCGCGACTGGCGCCGGGCGCTGATACCTCGGAGATTAGTCGCGGGTGTGCGGCTCTTTCCGCGGAGGAGAATCTGTCCCGAATTTCCGGTCGGCTCGCCCGCCAGACGCTGGCGGACATCGGCACCGAAGCGATCCGGATCCTGCTCATCGAAGACAATCCGCGCCACGCCCAACTGCTACAGGAAGCGCTCGGTGAGGTGGTCCCCGCGGTCTCGGGACTGCAGCCGTACGAGCTGACCCACGTGCCGGGGCTCGCCGAAGGACTCGAGCAGCTGACGGAGCGGGAGTTCGACGTCGTGCTGCTCGACCTGTCGCTGCCCGAAGCCGCGGGGCTCGACGGCCTGGTGCGGATCCGCGAGCGCCACGAGGACGTCCCCGTCATCGCGCTCACCGCGCGCGGGGAGGACGAGCTGGCGATCCAATCGCTCCAGGCCGGAGCCCAGGACTTCCTCCAGAAGGGCAAGATCTCGGGCGAGCTGGTGACGCGCGCGATCCGCTCCGCGGTCCACATCTCCAACTTGCAGGCCGCGCTGCGCAGCCTGTCGTTCATCGACGGGCTGACCGGCCTGTACAATCGCCGCGGGTTCGTCACGCTGGGCGACCCCTACATGAAGCGCGCCCAACGGCAGAAGGGCCAGTTTCTGATCGTGTCGGCGGATGTCGCGGGGCTCAAGCAGATCAACACCGCCGCGAGCTACGACGAGGGCGACACGGCGCTGCGCGCCGTGGCGGAGATCCTCAAGCGGAGCTTCCGCGACTCCGATCTGCTGGCGCGGTTGGACGGCGGCACCTTCGCGGCGATGGCGGTGGACGCGAACGCCGACAAGGCGCCGATCATTGCGACGCGGGTGCAGTACAACGTGCAGGAATGGAACAACCGCACCATCCGGCGCTACCAGCTGAAGCTGAACCTCGGTTTCACCGAGTTCGATCCCAGCGGCGCGATCGAGGACCTCATCGCCCGCGCCGCGGACGCGAGGGGCGCGCGGCGCCGCCGGACGGGTCCGGGAAAGAAACGGTCCGAATGAGCGCCCCGGCGCTCGCGGCCTCGCTGGCGGTCCTGCCGCTCGCCAACGCGAGCGGCGATCCGGACAAGGAGTACTTCGCCGATGGACTGACCGAGTACCTCCACGCGTCGCTGGTCGGCGTGCGCACCCTTCGGGTAGCCTCGCGGGGCTCGGCCGCCACGCAGCACGGTCAGGTATCGCTGGCGGATTTCGGCCGCGCCCTGGACGTCGCGGCCGTGCTCGACGGCAGCGTCACGCGCCTCGGCGGGCAGCTGCGGCTGTCGGCGCGATTGCGCGCGGCGGCAGACGGGACCGAACTCTGGTCGCTGCAGGCCGACGAGAACCTGGACGAGCTGTTCCCCGTGCTCCGGGGCCTCATCGATCGCGTCCTCGGATCGCTGGGCGCCGCGCCGACGCCAGAGGAACGACGGGCGCTCGACCACGTCCCCACACGGGATCCGCGAGCCCTGGACCCCTATTTGCGGGCGCGCCACGTCTCCGGGCAGATCCGACGCACCAGCCAGGAGTCGACCGTGCTGCTGTACGGCGACGCGGTGGCGGCGGACCCCGCGTTCGCCCTGGCCCATGGGGGCGTCGCGGAGGCGCATGCCTTGCTGTTCACCTACTGGCTGTCGAGCGACGCGCATCTGCATGCCGCGGACACCGCGAGCGCGCGCGCGGTCGAGCTGGCTTCTACGCTGGCCGAAACGCACCTCGTGCGCGGCATGGCGCTGTCGCTCAATCGCCGGCACGACGCGGCGGAAGAGGAGTTTCTGACGGCGCTGGCGCTCAAACCGAACCTGTTCGAGGTGCACTATCACTATGCGCGGCATTGTCGGGCGATGGGCCGGCTTGCCGATGCCGCCCGGTGGTTCGAATCGGCCGGTACGCTTCGTCCGGAGGACTATTCCACGCCCGCGCTGCTCGCGAGCGTGTACGTCGGGCTCCAGCGCGCCGACGATGCCCGCGCCGCTCAGCAACGCGCCGTGACGCTCGCCGAACGGCAGCTCAAACTGATCCCCGACGACGAGCGCGCCCTGTATCTGGGCGCGGGGTGCCTGTCGTCCCTGGGCGACACCGGCCGGGCCCGCGAGTGGGCCAAACGCGCCATCGCCATGGAGCCCGACGATTCGGCCGTGCTCTACAACGTGGCCTGCGTGTACGCCCTGCTCGGCCTCACCGACTCGGCGATCGACTGCTTGGAGCGCTCGGTGACGAACGGGTTCGGCCACTGGGAGTGGATCGAACACGACTCCGACCTCGATCCCCTGCGCGACCATCCGCGGTTCAAGACATTGCTCCAGCAGAAACGGTGAACGGATGCGCCACCGGGAATTGGGCCTGCTCATCGCCTCCGTGGCCGTCACCTTGGGGTCGGCGTGCCGCGAGCGCGCGCCGCGCGCCGGGAGCCAACCGGCACCGCCCGACTCATCCCCGTTGGACTCGATTGTCGCTGCTCGGGACACCGCCGGACCGCCGGTCACCGCCGTCCCCTCGCCGTTTCCCACCGACCGCGACACCACGCGGCTCAAGGCCACGCTGGCGGCGGGGCACGTGCCCGCGTGCGGGACCGAAACGCCGCGGATCACCGCGGACTCCATCGGGCCGTTCCGCCCGGGTATCCCGCTGGCAGAGCTCGCCCGCCGTTGCCCAGCGCTCCTCTACGGCTGGGTCGGGATCTCCGACGGGATTCCGGTGGCCACCGTCGCGGCCCGGGTGGGCGGTGCGACGGTCACGGGCTTCGCCAGCGATTCCTCGGCCGCCGCGGTCGTGAACCGCGTAGAACTGTCCGGCCGCGGCCCGCGGACGGCGGAGGGGTTCGGGGTGGGGTCGAGGCTTGGGGAGATGCAGCGGGTGTATGGCGCGCCGCAGGCGTCCGAGTCCGATTGCGTGCTGATGGTGTGGTTCGACGCGCGCCCCGGATTGAACTTCCACCTGGAGTACCCCGCGAGCGAACAACGGGACTGCGGTGCGTTGAGCGAAGCGCCACTGCCGCCCGACCTGACCGTCGCGTCGGTGATCATCGTGCCGCGCTAGAGCGCCGCACCGCGTGTTCAGCGGTAGAGATGCCCCTGGACGATGTACAGCAGCAGCGCGAACGCGATCGTCATGTTCTTCCAGAAGTGTGCATCCTGGCCGCTGCGGGCCATCGGGTCCGTTTCGGTCCAGTAGTTGTGCATCAGGAACGCGGTGGGCACGAGGAAGAGGATGATGAGCGCGGCTCCCCAATGGGGGTGCCAGTTGGAAACCAGGAGCGCCGACCCCACGAGCATCATCACCCCCGTGCCGACGACGTCGAGCCAGGCGAGCGGCAGGCGCTTCGACTGCACATACGCCATCATCGCCTGGCGCTTGCGCATGTGATTGACTCCAGCCTTGACGAACAGGGCCGCGACCCCGATCCGGCCGACCCAATCGAGCGTCACCCAGATGTTGCGCATGCGCGTCCTCCGGTTGGCGTGGTCTCGAGCGGACCGGAAGGGCCCGGTCACTCGTCTCGGTGAACAATGGCAGGAGAGCGCGGTTCCCTCAACTGAGGCGTTATGTTTCGCGGCGTTCGCCGCGCTCCGCCGCCGCCGACGCCACTCACTACGAAGGGGGATTCGTGAGGGTCGCACCGCTCCTGATCGCACTCACCTGCTCCGCGGGCGCCCTGGCGGCGCAGCAACCCGTTCCACTGGGGTTCCGCACCGCCGACACCGCAGCGCAGCGGGCCTTCGAAACCCAGCTGCTCGCCGTCCCCGATACGGTGAGCCCGCAGCGGTTGACGCAGGACCTCTCCGCGCGCCCGCACATGGCCGGGACGCCGGCGCAGGCGGCGACCCGCGACTACGTCATCGAGCGGCTGCGGACGTGGGGTCTCACCACCTGGGTCAAGGCCTACGACGTGTACATCCCCGCGGTCGACACGGTGGCGGCGTGGCTCGTGCCGCCATCCGGCGTCGCCCAGCGCCTGGCGCTGGCCGAGCCGCCGGTCCGGCGCAACCCGGTCACGGCCGGACCCCAGGTCCCCCCGTTCAACGGCTACACCGGCGATGGCGACGTCACGGCCGAGGTGGTGTACGCCAACTACGGGTTGATCGAGGATTACAAGACGCTCGACTCGCTGGGCGTCAGCGTGCGCGGCAAGATCGTGATCGCGCGCTACGGGCGGTCGTTTCGCGGTATCAAGGCGCGCGAAGCGGAGCGGCACGGCGCCGTCGGCCTGATCCTGTACTCCGATCCGCAGGACGATGGCTTCTTTCGCGGCGACGTGTACCCCAACGGACCGATGCGGCCGTCGGGCGGGATCCAGCGCGGCAGCATCCTGAATATGGACGGTGATCCGACGACCCCCGGTTACGCCAGCGTGCCGGGCGCTCGCCGGGTGCCGGAGGATTCCCTGCCGGTGCCGCACATCCCGGTGATCCCGATCGGATACGGCAACGCGCAGCGCTTTCTCGCGGCGCTGGGCGGGGCGGGCGTGCCGGCGGTGTGGCAAGGCGGGCTGGCGTTCCACTATCACGTGGGACCGGGGCGGGTGCAGGCGCGCCTCAAGGTGCGGCGGGAGCACGGCAGCCGCGCGCTGCACACCATCTGGGACACCTTTGGCATGATCCGCGGCGCCCAGTTTCCGGACGAGTGGATCGTCGTGGGCGGGCATCGCGACGCCTGGAGTCCGGGGGCGGCCGACAACATCAGCGGCACCGTGACCGTGCTGGAAACGGCCCGGGCGTTCGCCGACCTCGCGCGTCGCGGCCTGCTCCCCGCCCGCACCGTCGTCTTCGCCACTTGGGACGCGGAAGAATGGGGGCTCATCGGCTCGACGGAGTGGGTCGAGGAAATGGCCGACAGTCTGCGCGCGCGCGTGGTGGCCTATGTGAACGAGGACGACATGGCTCAGGGTCCGACGTTTAGTGGCGGCGGCTCACCGTCGCTCAAACGTCTGGTGCGGGAAGCGGCCCAGACCGTGCCGGACCCAGTCGGGCCCGGAACGGTCTACGACGTGTGGCTCAAGCGGGTGAAAGGCGACACATCCGCGCTCGTGCTGGGCAACTTCGGCGGCGGGTCGGATTTCGCGGGGTTCTACCATCACCTGGGGATCCCGGCCGCGGGGATCGGATTCGGCGGGCCCTCGGGCGTCTACCACTCGATGTACGACTCGTACGACTGGATGAGCCGGTTCGGCGACCCCGGCTGGCGCGAGCACCAGGCGGCGGCGCGCCTCGTCGGCGTGCTGCTCGCGCGGCTGGCGAACGCACGCGTCGTGCCGCTCGACTATGTCGGGTGGGGCACGGAGATGACGAAGCTCGTGGGACAGCTGGACAGCGCCCTCGCCAAGCGCGGCTGGGCGGTGCAGACGCAGGGGCTGCGGGACGCATTGGCGCGATTCACGGCGACGGCCGTGGCGTTCGCGGGCGCGCGGGACAGCGCCTTGAGCGGCCCCGGGGATTATCCGTGGGCGCGCGTGAACGCGGCCCTCATGCAAGTCGAGCGCCGGTTCACGCGGCCACAAGGGCTGGTGAGCGACGGGTGGTTCAAGAGTCTGCAGTTCGCCTCCGACGTGGACAACGGGTATGCGACCCTGGTGTTTCCGACGGTGAGCGAGGCGGCACGCTATGCGGATGCGGCGACCGCGGAGCGGGAGCTGGCGGATCTGGTGACGCGTCTCGAGACGTCGCGGCAGGCCCTGGAGGAGGCGGCAGCGGCGCTACGCTAGATGGAACCGTCGGCCGACAGTCGGGTGCACGGCGCGATAAGTTGTTGGTGGAGCACCACGCGACCGTGGCGGAGCGGGCAGACGCGCAGGACTTAGGATTCTCTAGGCTGCGGTGTGGGATAACGATGCTGTGCTAATGAGGCAGGGGGGCTTATGGCGAGCGCATACGCAGCAGAGAAGGTTAGAGCTGAGTGGAGGCGCCAGGTTCGCAGGTTCGAGGTGTTGTGGAGAACAGAGCGCAAAAAACGGCTCCGCGATATCCGGCACCTCGATGCGTTCCTGAAGAAGATGAAGCGGCTCAAGCCAAATGACCTACGCGCGTTTCGACTCGCGGTCTCTACGCTGCGAAAGAGAATGCAGTAGCTCTAGCGCTCGGGTGGCGGAACGGCAGACGCGCTGGCCTTAGGAGCCAGTGCCCGCAAGGGCGTGCGGGTTCGAATCCCGCCCCGAGCATCGAAACGATGGGCCCTCACGGCCGGACAAACCAAGAGTCCCGCACCCCTCGAGGGATGCGGGACTCTTGTCTTGCCGAGCTATCTACCGCGCGTTCCCGAAATCGACGAGCGAAGCGCTTTGCCCGTCGGAGAGAGCGAAGCTGTAGCCGAGGCCGGTCGGGCACGCCGGCCCGGACCACGGCCAGGTCTGGTGCCAGGTGGCTTGCACCGTCTCGCAAATCGTGTAGGTGCCGGCCGCGAGACCCACGAAGGAGTAGTTCCCCAACGCGTCGGTCTGCGTCGTGGCCGTCGCCGCGCCGGTCAGCTCGATGACCCAGCCCGTCAGTCCCGGGTATCCGGAGGCGTCATTGAAGACGTTCCCGACGATCGAGACCGACCCCTGAGGCGGTGGCGGGGGTGGGGGCGGCGGGGGCGGTTCAGACGGCGGCGGTGGATCCGTCGGCGCCGGCGCCACGGGAGAACATCCCACCCGTACTCGGCCCTTGGGATCGGTCGGCTGCTCGCGCGACGACGACGTCGGCGACCGATGAGCGTCGGCAACCGCGCATTGGCCGGCATCCTTGACCGCCGCGGCTCCTTGGGCCGCGACAGCGAAGATCGGCGTAATCGCCAAAGTAAGAAGAACTATTGGAACACGCATTGCTCTCTCCATGTAGGGTTCCTCGGGCACTGGATGGAGGATCGCGGTTCCACGGCGTGGGAACCGTGTTGCTCATCACGCTGGGAGGGAACTTGAGATGCAAGGGACACTTGCGAACGTCGTCGGTGGGATACAGCGGCGCCTTTGCCATCCTGCCAGGACACCCGTGATGCGGCTCACGCGGCGCGCCGGCAGGCACAACGTTACTTGTTTGGGGCGAGCCGACTCTCCCGAACCGTCCCGAAACGGTGGACGGCCAGGGCATACACCCCTGGCCGTCGCACCACTACCCTCAGCGTTCCCTAGAAGCCGATCGGCAGTCGGTAACTCGCCCCCATCGAGTAAGTGACGTCGACCATCGTCCGGTTGAAGCCGGCCGCATTCCACCTGTAGGTCAGCCCCTTGAGCTCGCCGAACACCTCGACGCGTGAGCGCGGGACCGCGTAGAACAACCCGCCCCCGTACATCAGCGCCGGCCGGGTGAACGGCTTGAACCGATCCACGCCCAGCTGGTCGACGGACACCGCCCCAGCGCCGCCGAACACGAACGGCGCCAAGCCGATCGAGAGCGGGTACCGCGCTTCCAGATGTGCCCCATAGAAGAAGCGGTTCACGTCCGTTCCCGCAAACGATCCGCTGCCCCGCACGGGATTCCGGGTGAACGTGAAATCCCCGTGGACCGCCAAGAACGTGTTCAGCTGTACCCCGACGCTCGCGCCCAGATCGTAGCCGGGCATGAACCACACCGGGGGACCGCTCTGCAGGTCGGCGAGATGGTCGGCCCCGCCGCCGTACACGCTGAAGATCAGCGCCCGCTGGGCGCCGGCTGGGCCGGCAAGCGCCGCCACCACCGCCGCCACGGCCGCGATGCGGTACGAGAGCTTCATGTGATGCCTCCTGTAAGCCGGATAGGTGCTTCTTTATTGGGTCAGGAGAGAGGCTAGGACGCGGGCCTTGAAGAGAGTGTGAGGGGAAGGTGATGACTGCTTGACGGTCGAGAGACCGCGGCCTCTATTGCACCGTTTATGCTCGCGTCCTGGCACACCCTGCTCGAGATCGCTCTCCGGACGACCATCGTGTACTTGGCGCTGGTGGTCGGGATCCGGCTCACCGGGCAGCGGCAGCTCGGTCAGATGTCGACGTTCGACTTGGTGCTGTTGCTGATCATCGCCAACGCCGTCCAGAACGCCATGGTGGGCCCCGATACCAGCGTCGCGGGCGGACTCGTCGCGGCGGGCATGCTGCTCGTCTGGCACCAGGTGATCAACCGGCTGCGGCGCTCCAGTCGGGCGTTTAGCAAGTTCCTCGCGGGCGAGGGGATCATGCTGATCAACAACGGCGCGATCCTCGGAGAGCACCTGCGGCGGGCCGGGGTGACGGAAGAGGATTTGCTCCAGGCGCTGCGGGAGCACGGCGTCGCGACGGTCAAGGAGGTACGCCTGGGGGTGTTGGAGCCCGATGGATCGGTCAGCGTGATCCGCTACGACGACATCAAAGCTGGGACGCGCCCGCACCACCGGATCAAGATGATGCGGCATTGACCGCTCACGGAGCCATCGTCTCCGGTTCTTCCTCCGCTGCCTCGAACCCGCACTGATACCGCAGCAGGCGCCGCAGATCCTGGCGATAGAGCGAGTCCTGCGCGTCCACCCCAGGCCAATGCGCACCGCCCGCCGGAACCACTAGACCGCCGATCTTCGCCATCCCGCCATGCGCGATCGTTCGACCTGTCGGGTTGTCGTACACAGCGGTGAGCCGGTAGCGGTGCCCCGGATCGATGACCAGACCGAGACCCAGACGGGGCAGATGCAGCGGGATGCGCGTGACGGCCCCGCTCGAGTCCGTTTCCGGGCGCATGCGCCAAATCGTCGAGCCGGTGGTGAGATCGACCAGCTCCGCCCATTGCGCATAGCGGTGCAGGTGTCCGCCGAGGACGAGGATCCGAACCGGTACGGCGGGGCTCCCCTCCCACGCCCGCACCGTCCGGCCTGGCGGCAGGTCGAAATCCTTCGCGCCGATCGGAAACATCACATCGAGGTTGAACGGCGAGACCTCGAGCAACGGGCGCGTGTGGGAATACGCGAGTACCAGCCGCACCCGCACCCCGTGGTACTCCATGCCGGTCGGGTTGTGCAACATCGTGTTGACAAGCAGGGGTTCGCCGCGGCTCAGCGTCATGCCCGCGAGCCACGCAGGGAGACGCAGGCCCCGAGTCTCGAGGCCGACGCCGATGAAGCGCTGGGTGACCGGGAGAAAGAGCTCACGGTTGCCGGCGCGCGCCGTGACGATGTGGTGCAGCAGCCAGCGCGGCAAAGCATGTCCGGACGAGTCCATGACCTCGACATGAAATCCGTGGATCCAGCCCGACAGCGGTGCGAACGCGAGCTGGTAGGTCAGCTCACGCTGGTGCGGCGCCATCGAACGCGCCGGTACGTCGACGGGTCCGACCTCGATGACCAGGTCGTGCGTCGCGCTCCGGTCGATCAATCGGAGGTAACGCTGTGGCACGAGGCGGCAGCCGGGCGGCACGTGCTGTGCCGCCGCCGGCGGGCGGGACACCATCCAGAACGCAGCGGCGAACGCCAGGGCGCGGGTCAGCATCGGACCCGACTCGACCACAGCAGTCGCCACCTTCCTGGCGGAAGGCCGTGCGCCCGGTCCCACGGGAGCCGGCGGCCGAATGCGCGGACAGGGTGGGACAGGAGTTGACTCACCGGCGTCTCCTCCACAAACAGACCACCGGGCACCAGTACGCGGGCGATTTCGGACAGGGCCCGATCAGCCCGCGCAATGTGGTAGCACGTTCCAAAATCGATCACGAGGTCGAAGGATCGGTCCGGAAAGGGGAGTGCGCGAACATCGGCGCGGCGGAGCTCGGCCACCACACGCGTCTCGATCAACCGCGCTCCTGCATCGGCCAGGAGATCGGCGTCGATGTCGATTCCCACGAGGTGGCTCGGCTCGAGCCTCCGGGCGAGGACCGGCAAGGCGATGCCCCGCCCGCACCCCACCTCGAGAACCCGCCCCCCTGTAGGCAGCGCGAGCACCCGGATCAGCGCGGGCACTTCAAGGGTCTCTTGCATGAAGTTGCGCCGTCCCTCGTTCGGGAACGCGCGGTACTCGACCTCAGCTCGGGGCTCGAGGGATGGGAGGAGGGCCGTGGCAATGGACCGGGACATCGAAGCCTCGCGGGCGTTGGGGTGCGCCACGAGGATGAGGCCGAGTTCTCAAGCTGATGTCAAGGCGCCTTGTCCCCTTCCCGCCGGGTTAGATTTCCCCGCGTGACCGACATCCAGATCACCAAGACGTCCTCCGAGCCGGGAGCCGCGTCACTCGCCGTGAGCGTCCCTGTGGACCAGGTACAGGAAGCCGAGTTCCGCGCGACGCGTGCCTACCAGGCGCGCGCCCGGCTCCCCGGCTTCCGCAAAGGCAAGGCGCCCGAGGCGATCATCCGCAAGCAATTCGCCGCCGACATCCGCGAGCAGGCGCTGCGGGACCTGATCCAGACGAGCTGGCGCCGAGCGCTGGAGCAGGAGCCGTTGAAACCGATCGCCGACCCGCACATCCACGACCTGAAGTGGGAAGCGGGTGCGCCGGTCACGTTCACCTTCCACGTCGAGGTGAAACCGGACATCACGCTGTCGCGCCTCGGCGGGTTCACGCTGCGGCGGCAGGTAGCGCCGGTGGCCGCGGCCCAGGTGCAGGAGCAGCTCGACTCGCTGCGCGAGCAGAAGGCGCCGTGGGCTCCGGTGAGCGGCGAGCAGCCGAAACCCAAGGACCTGGTGCACGTCACCATCGCGCAGCGCGACGGCGCGGAGGCGAAGGATCCTCAGCCGTATCACTTCGTGCTGGGTGAAGGGCGCGCCATCCCCGAGGTCGAGGAGCGCGTCATGGCGATGGCGCCGAACGACACGGTGGACGTGACGGTGCGCTTCCCCGACGACTTCGCCGAAGAAGCCAAGCGCGGCCAGACGCGCGACATTCGCCTGACGCTGCACGAGGTGAAGCGGCAGGAGCTGCCGCCGCTGGACGACGGGTTTGCGCGGGAGATCGGCGATTTCGAGTCGCTCGACGCACTGCGCCGCGCGGTACACGAGGATCTGGAGCGCGACGCTGGCCGCGACGCCGACGCCAAGGTCCGCGCCGATCTCGTGTCGCAGATCGTGGCGGCGAACGGCATTACCGCGCCGCGGCCGCTGGTGGAGCGCGTCATCCTCACCTACGCGCAGGCGTACGGCATCGCGGAAGACCGCTTGCCCGACTTCGCCACCGAGTTCCAGCCGCTCGCCGTACAGCAGGTGCAGCGCGACCTCGTGCTCGACTGGGTCGTCGAGCACCACCAGCTCCGGGCGAGCGCCACGGAGCTCGAAGCCAAGATCGCCGAGCTCGCCGAGCGCCGGCAGATGGCGCCCGCCGAGCTCAGGGCGTCGCTCGAGAAGAACAAACGGCTGCGCGACCTCGAGCGCAGTCTCACCGAAGACAAGGCGTTCGCATTCCTTCTGTCCCAGTCCACCGTGGAGTCTTAAGTGACGATGAGCACGATCTATCCGCCGTACATTATCGAGCGTTCCAGCCGCGGCGAGCGGACGTACGACATTTTCAGCCGCCTGCTGATGGACCGCATCGTGTTTCTCGGCACGCCGATCAACGATGACGTGTCCAACGTGATCATCGCCCAGCTCCTGTTTCTCGACGCGGACAATCCCGAGAAAGACATCTATCTCTACGTGAACTCCCCCGGCGGGCTTGTCTCCTCGGGCATGGCGATCTACGACACGATGCAGTTCCTGCGCGCGCCGGTGAACACGATCTGCATGGGGATGGCCGCGTCGATGGGCTCGTTCCTCCTGACCGCAGGAACCAAAGGCAAGCGGTCGGCGTTGCCCCATGCGCGCATCATGATGCACCAGCCCTCGGGAGGCGCCCAAGGGACCGCGGCGGACATCGAAATCCAGGCCCGGGAGATCCTCTATCTGCGCGCCAAGCTGAACGAGCTGTACGCCAAACACACCGGGAAGCCGCTGGAGACCATCGAGCGGGATATGGATAGGGATCGCTTCATGTCGGCCGAAGAGGCCTTGGATTACGGCCTCATCGACCATGTCATCTCGAATCTGAGAGAAGTGAGCGACGGGAAACCCAAGTGAACACTTGCGTTCGCCAGACCCCCTTCCCATACTAGGGGTCCCATGTCCCACGACAAGCACCTCCGCTGCTCCTTCTGCGGCAAGTCGAAGGACTCGGTCCGGAAGTTCATTTCCGGCCCGTCGGTATACATCTGCAATGAGTGCATCGCCCTCTGCAACGAGATCCTGGCGGAGGACGAAGAGCGGGAAGTCTCCGAGGCCATCACCCAGGTCCCGACGCCCGCCGAGATCAAAGATGTCCTCGACCAGTACGTGATCGGCCAGGAGAAAGCCAAGAAGACCCTGGCCGTCGCAGTGTACAACCACTACAAGCGGATCAACTCCCACTCGGCGAAGGACAACGACGTCGAGCTGGACAAGAGTAATATTCTGCTGATCGGGCCGACCGGCGTCGGCAAGACGCTGCTCGCCCAGACGCTCGCCCGCATCCTCGACGTGCCGTTCACCATCGCCGACGCGACCACGTTGACCGAGGCGGGGTACGTGGGCGAGGACGTGGAGAACATCCTGGTGCGGCTGCTCCAGGCCGGCGACTTCAACGTGGCCGACTGCGAGCGCGGCATCGTCTACATCGACGAAATCGACAAGATCGCGCGCAAGTCGGAGAATCCGAGCATCACGCGCGACGTCTCGGGCGAGGGCGTGCAGCAGGCCCTGCTCAAGATCCTCGAGGGCACCGTGGCGAGCGTGCCGCCGCAGGGCGGCCGCAAGCACCCGCAGCAGGAATACATCCAGGTCAACACGAAGGACATCTTGTTCATCTGCGGCGGCGCGTTCGACGGTCTGGAGAAGATCATCGAAGCGCGCACCGGGCGGCGGCGGATCGGCTTCACCAAGGAAGACATCGATTCCGGCGCCGCGGAGCGGCTCAAGAAGAACCCCTTCCATGACGTCGAGCCCGACGACCTGCTGCGCTACGGGATGATCCCGGAGCTCGTGGGCCGCCTGCCGGTGGCGGTGCCGCTCGACGCGCTGGACGAGGACGCGCTGGTGCGCATCCTGGTCGAGCCGAAGAACGCGCTCAGCAAGCAGTACCAGAAACTGTTCGAGCTGGAATCGGTCCGGCTGACGATCGAGAAAGACGCGCTGCGCGAGATCGCCAAGAAGGCGTTGAAGCGCGGCACCGGGGCCCGCGGCCTCCGCGCCATTCTCGAGGAGATGATGACGGACATCATGTTCGACCTGCCGAGCCGGGACGACGTGCGCGAAGTCGCGGTCACCGCCGAGACCGTCACCGAGGGCCGCCAGCCACTGCTCGTCACCGAGCGGGCGCGCCACAAGAAAGAAGCCTGACCGCCTCCGATCCCAGTTTCGTCGGCTCGTTTCCCCGGGCCGACGCCCCGCTCGACCCGCCCCTTCCCGAAATCGCTTTCGCCGGCCGCTCCAACGTCGGCAAGTCGAGCCTGCTGAACGCCCTGCTGGGACGTCGCATCGCGCGCGTCTCGGCGACGCCGGGGAAGACCCGGGCGTTGAATGTGTTTCTGATCCCGGGGTCGTGGGGACGTCGGGAGGTGGGACCCGACGCGGCGAGTGAGAGCTCAGCCCCGAACCGTCAGGTCCCACCTCCCCACGTCCCCATTCCCCCCGACTGTTATTTCCTGGATCTCCCCGGCTACGGCTACGCCCGCGCCTCGAAGGCCGACCGCACCGCGTTCGCGGGACTCGTCCGCCACGTGCTCCACCGTCCCCGACTCGTGGGCGTCGTGTGGCTCCTGGACATCCGCCACGAACCCTCCGAAGGCGATCGGGGGATGCAGGACCTGTTCGCCGGCGCCGGAACCCGGGTGCTCGCCGCGGTGACCAAGAGCGACAAGCTCTCGAGCGCCCAGCGCGGAGTGCGGGAGATGGCGCTGCGGCAGGCGCTCGCGCTGGACGAGGATCAACTCGTGGTCACGAGCGTCCGCACGGGCTTCGGTTTGCCGGAGCTGCGTGAGGCGATCGCGGCGCTCGTGCGGGGGACCTGAGTGGATCGTCCGCTGCGGGTGGCGTTCGTGAGCCACCACCCGCACCTCCAGATGGGCGGGCAGCGCAGCATGGCCCTCCTCATCGAACACCTCGACCGGCACGCCGTCGATCCCCTGGTGATCTGCCCCGGTCCCGGCCCGCTCACCGACCACCTCACGCGGCTCGGATGCCCGGCCGTCCACATCCCGCTCCACCGCATCAAGCCGCGGACGCTATCGGCGGTGTGGCGCTCCAGCCGCGCCATCCGGGCGGTGTTGCACGAGCGGGCGATCGACATCATCGCCCCCGACGCCGCGCGCGACGCCCTCACCTGTGGCCTGGCGAAGCTCGGCACGGGAACGAAGATGGTGTGGTTCGTCCGGCTGACCGCGCGCGATCCCCTCGACCCGATCCTCACGCACCTGGCCGATGCGATGATCGGCGACTCGGACGACACGCTGCGGCGCTTCGGCGGCTCGCGGCGGGTGGCGGCCCGCCACCGCACCATCGTCGGTGGTGCCGATTTGCGCCGTTTCCGCCCAGCGGACGACCGGATGGCGTTGCGGCGCGCGCTGGGCCTGCCGGTGGACCGGCCCGTCTTGCTGTTCGTCGGGCAGGTGAAGGCCGCAAAGGGGATCCTGGACATCGTCGATGCCTTGGCCCGACTGCACGCGGACCGGACCACCCCGGCCCCGCTCCTCGTCGTGATCGGCACGCCGGATCCCGCGGCGATCATCGGGGAGATCGACCGGCGCGCCCGCGCCCAGGGGATCAGCGCGGCGGTGCGTGTGCTGCCCCAACAGTCCGAGGTTGAACGGTGGATGCAGGCCGCCGACGTGCTGGTGAGCGGCTCGCACCAGGACACCGAGGGGATGTCGCGCGTGTTGTATGAGGCGATGGCTTGCGGGGCGGTCCCCGTCGCGACCGACATTCGCGGCAACCGCGACGCGTTGACACCGGAGACAGGGGTGCTCGTACCGGAACGCGACTCCGCCGCGATGGCCAGTGCCCTCGGCGCACTGCTGGGCGACCCCGCGCGGCTCGGGGTACTACGGCAGGCGGCGATTGCCCGGGCCGGTACGTCATTCGATATCCGGATGCACGCGCGGGGTGTCGAAGCGTTCTATCGCGAGGTCCTTGCGCCTCGACGGACGCCGGACGAGCTTCCGCCCGACGGAGGGGCATGAGATGCACACACGACGGGGAACAGGGTTGAGGGTCGTCCGGGCGATCGCTGCCGCCACCCTGGCCTGCGGCGCTGCCTGCAGCCCGGCCACCCGGCTCGGGGCCCAGTCCAATCCGCTCGGCGCGTCGGGAGACACCGTTCCCGCCGGGTTCGGCTCGTTGCGGCGCGACGACATCGTCCTGCGGTTCGCCACCGACCAGCTGCAGCTCCAACTCTTACCGCTGGACGAGCGCGTGATTCGCATGCTGCTTCCCGACACTTACCGCTCACTGGAACAGCTCATCCAGAGCCGGCAGGCGGACATCACCGACGCAGCCCAACGGGCTGGCCTCACGAACCCGACCCTCGTCATGGTCACCTTTTACGGCCAGGCGCCGGGCGCGCGGTTCACCCCGGACGCGGTCCAGCTCCAGAGCCGCGGCCGGCAGTACCAACCGGGGGCGGTCGTCCCCCTCTCGCCCACCTGGAACACGTTGCAGCTGGATCAGCGGCAGCAGGCCGTCGCGATCTATCTCTACGACCAAGGGATCAGCTGGTTCGAAGATCTCAGCGCGAGCTATCAGAGCGCGCCACCAGTGCCGTGGAGCCGTTCGCTGCAGCTGCTGCAGCGCGAGCGGGCGCGGGTGCAGGCACGGGCGCAGTCGCCACCGCCGAATCCGTAGTCACCGTCACCCGGCCGTCGAGATTCGAACTCCAGCGGACGCGATCGTCCGCGCACAGCACGCCCACCTCCACGCTCGCCGCGAGTGCCAGCGCGCGGTCGCAGCCCAGCACGTAGAACGCCATCGACCACGCCCCGGCAGCGGCCGCCGCCGGGGCGAGGACCGACACGGCGCGCACCCGGTCGGCGGGCTTTCCGGTTCGCGGATCCACCACCGGATCGGATTGCTCCACCAGCGACACCGTACTGACCGACCACGCGCCGGGGGGCACCGAGAGCTGAGCCAGGGAGCGGAGTGAATTGTCGGGATCTGCGATCCCCACGCGGCGCGCACCGGCTGTCATGATCAGGTATTGCCCGCCGATGCTCAGGATCGCGCTGTCGACCGCTCCGCGCAGCACGCCAAGGGCGCGATCGAGCGCGCGCCCCCGCGCGGCCCGTCCGGAGTCGAGCCGTAGCCCGGCGCGCAACGCCACCAAGCGCCGCAGGCTGTCCAGCGTCGCGGTGGTGTCTCCCTGCCCCGCATCGGCCTGCCGCACCGTGGCGAACGCTCGATTGACGGCACGAACCAGCGACGCCGAGTCCCGACTCCAGGCCGCGACGCTGAACACCCCGCCCATCGCCTTCTCCGCGCGGGTCACCGCACGGGCATCCGTCCCCGTCCGGCACGCAACGGCCAGACAGAAGGTCAGCGCGAGGGGTTGAATGGTGCCGCGCACAAGGCGAGCTCCGGGCGGCCAAGCGCCCGCAAAAAGACGGTGATTCAGGGCTGATCCCCCCAGATGATAGCCGCTCCGGCACCCCGGAGTACTCCGGCCGGCTCGCGTTCGCTTACCTTAGTTGCCGTGGCATCCATCCCTCTCCCCTTGGGCCTGGTCGTCGCCGGCACGGCCGGCGCGGTCGTGGCCTGGATGTTCGGGCGCGCGCGGCGGCGCCAGCGCAGCCTGGAGCGCGACCGGCAACGCACCGCCGACGAGTTGAACCGGCGCCTCTCGGAGCTGTTCTGGCTGCAGGAGCTGTCGTACGTGCTCTCCGAGTCCATCAAGCTCGAACGCATCGTGGAGCAGGTCGTTCGATACGCCATGCGCTTCATCGACGCGCGGGGTGCGCTGGTCGCGCTGGCAGGTGAGAATCCGGACGACCCGCTCACCATCGCCGCGGCCGAGGGGTCGCTCGCGGAGCTGAAGGGCACCACCGTGCCGGCCGACGACGCAGGCCTCGTGGCCCGCTCGGCCCGCAGCGAACGGCTCGAGCTGATTCGCAACAGCGGGACGGGCGCGCCGCTGGGGGGCGGCGCCTCCGTCGAGTCCGCGGCTGCTGTCCCGTTGCGCGCCCATGGGGTGGTGGTCGGCTCACTCGTCGTCGCCGAGCCTCGTGGTGGAGCGCTGGCGCCCGACGACGTGCGGCTGCTTTCTACTGTCGCGACCCACGCGGCTGTCGCCCTCGCCAACGGACGTTACTTCGACCTCGTCCGACGCGGCAAAGAGCAATGGGAGACGACGTTCGATGCCCTGTCCGAAGGCCTGGCCGTGGTGGACGACACCGGTCTGGTGCGCCGCGCGAACCGCTCCCTCGCGGTGATGTTGGGGCAGCCGCTGCCCGACGTGATCGGGACGCACCTGTGCCACGCGCTGCTCGGCCGCTCCCATGCGCTGGTCGAGATGCTGGACGACGTGCGCCGCGGGGAGCGCCCCGCCTCGCTCATCGAACGCTCCGAGGTCAACGGCCGGACGTACCGCATCAACGGGGCTCTCATGACCGGGGCCGCTCCGCACCAGGCGTCGGTTGTGCTGGTGCAGGACGTCACCGAGCAGCAGGCCATGGAAGCCCAGCTGATTCAGAGCGAAAAGCTCGCCACGGTCGGGCAGCTCGTGTCCGGGGTTGCGCACGAGCTCAACAACCCGCTCACCTCGATCGCGGGGCTGTCGGAGTTCCTGCTCGAGCAGAAGGAGCTGGGCCCGGGCGACCGTGGCCACCTCCGGGTAATTCACGAACAGGCGGAGCGGGCGGGCCGCATCGTCCGCAACCTGCTCACGTTCGCACGCAAGGGCACTGCCGAGCGGTCGCGGCTGGACTTGAACGACCTGGTGCAGCGCACCCTGTTGCTCATGAGCTACGACCTCCGCCTGCGCGACGTCGAGACCCAGACGGTGCTGCCCGACGATTTGCCCGAGGTGATCGGCGACCGGCACGCCCTGCAGCAGGTCGTGCTGAACCTGCTCACCAACGCCGGCCAAGCGGTGGGCGACCTTCCCAGCGACCGTTCCCGCGCCATCCGCCTGGAAACCTGGGCCGACGGGCTCGTGCACCTCCGGGTGACCGATACCGGCCGGGGCGTGCCGGAGAGCCTCGAACGCCATCTCTTCACGCCGTTCTTTACGACCAAGGAGCCTGGGCACGGGACGGGTTTGGGTCTCTCGATCTCGTACTCCATCGTCGAATCGCACGGCGGGCACATCAGCTACGAGCGCGCGCCCGGTGGCGGAGCCTCGTTCCGTATCGATCTCCCGCAGGCGCCGGCCCCCCGCCCCGCTCCCGCTGCGCCGGCGGCCGAGCCGGCGACGCTCTTGCCCCCCTCCTTCGCCAAACGCGCGATCCTGCTGGTGGACGACGATCCGGCGGTGCGGCGGCTGGTCCAGGCGCTGTTCGGGCGAGAGGGCCATACCGTCGAGGTAGCGCGCAACCCGGAGCACGCGCTCGAGCTCACCGACGGCCACGGGTACGATCTGATTTTGGCGGACGGTCAGGTCAGCGCGCAGGGAAAGCTGTTCGTCGAGGAACTGGTGTCGCGGCACCCGGACCTGCGCGGCCGCACGCTGGTGGCGACCGGGGACGTGCGGCCCGCGACCGACGAGGCGCTGGAGCGCCTCGGCCTGCGTTACGTGCGGAAGCCCTTCAACCTGCGGGATCTCCGGGAGGAAGCGGCGCGGCTATGGGCCGCGGGCGCGGTTTCGTAAGCTTCCGCCGGCCACCCGAAGGTCCCCAGATTCACCGCGCCCCCCGGCGCGAACTTCACCCCCTCGCGCAGCAGCAGCGCCCGCTGTAGCACCGCACTGTGCTCCCCGGCCAGCGAGATGCGCCCCGCCGCGTTGATCACCCGCCACCACGGAAGGTCGCTGTCCTCCGGAAGCGCTGAGAGCGCCCACCCAACGGTGCGGGCCGCTCCAGGGCGGCCGGCGAGCCGGGCCACGATGCCGTAGGTCGCGACCCGTCCTTTGGGAATGTGATGCACGATGCGGTAGATGCGGTGATAGAAGGGGTTCACACGCCGAACGACGCGCCGGTCGGCGCGCCGGAAAGGATTCTCACCGTGGACGGCACCATGTCACACCGCGTGGAGGACGCACGCTAGGATACCCGCAGCACGTCGTCCAGCAACCCCCCACCCCCCGCCCCCACTATTGACAAAACGTCGTCGAGCGCTCTCCGCTCGCGGGGCCAGGCGAACCGACGGGCGGCGTCGGCCGGCGCGAGCCACACGAACGCGTCGTGCTCGACGGAGAGCCGGGGCGCGGCGTCGACCGCGACGAACGCCGCGAACGCCGGAATGATCGCCAGCTCGTCGGTCCGGTGCTGGTAGAACCCTTCGATGCGGCTCAGGTTGTAGAAGCGTTCGGGAATCAACCCCGTCTCTTCGCGCAGCTCGCGCAGCGACGCCTGCACCGGCGTTTCCCCCGGCTCGATCGTGCCATGAACGGTTTCCCACGACCCCGGATTGCGTCCGCCCGGCGCGCGGCGCAACACGAGCACTTCGAGCTCCTCCCCCGCACCGCGCAGCACGAGGGTGTCGACGAAGCAGACGCGAATCGCCGTCAAGGGGCTGGACGGCGCCGCCCCAGGACCGCCTCGAGGCGGGCGGAGAGGGCGCGCGCGCGGAATGGCTTCTGGAGGAAGTCGTCGGCGCCGAGCTCGAAGACGCGCACTTCGTTGTCTTCGTCACCCTTGGCGGTGAGCACGATGACCGGGATGCCGGCCGTCGCGGGCCGCGAACGCAGCTGGGACAGGACGCCGTAGCCGTCGAGCGCCGGGAGATTGAGGTCGAGCACGACGATATCGGGACCGACCCGGTCCACCTGATCCAGGGCTTGCACGCCGTCGCGCGCCTCCGATACCTCGTACCCGTCGCGTTCGAGCAGGTCCTTGAGCACTTTGCGCAGGCTGTCCTCGTCGTCCACCAGCAGCACTTTGCGCGCCGGGCCGCGCGGGCCGGCCCTCGACTTCACCCCCGAGTCGTCGAGCAGCTCAAACCCAGCGCCCACTGATTCGGGAGCCGGAGCCGTGCCCGCCGCGGGGGTCGACCGGGTGGACCCCGCCGTCGCCGCCGCGCCGCCTTTGCGCACCGGCTCCTGAAGGGGCGCGGGCGGGGCCGGCGCGCGATCCTCATCGGGCGGCACGTCCACCACGCGCATCAGGTCCTCTACCGTCGATTCGCCGCGCAGCACGTGGTTGATGCCGCTGTTCCACAGCAAGGGCATCCCGGCTCGGCGCGCGGCATCGGCGATCCGGTCGGCGGTTTCCCCGGCGGCGATACGGCGCTCGACCTCGGGCGTGATCGTGAGCACCTCGAGAATGGCGAAGCGGCCCAGGTATCCGGTCATGGCGCAGTCGGGACACCCGGCGGCCCGGTACAGAGGGATGCCGTGCGGGATCCACCGCTTCAACTTCTCGGGAGGCGCCTCGACCGAGACTTCTTTGCAGGTATTACACAACTTCCGCATCAGACGCTGGGCCACTACGCCGCGTAGCGCGGCGGCGATCTTGTAGGCTTCGACCCCGATATCCACCAGCCGGGTGATGGCGTTGGCGGCGTCGTTGGTGTGCAGGGTGGACAGCACGAGGTGGCCGGTGAGGGAGGCCTGGACCGCGATCTGCGCGGTCTCCTTGTCACGGATTTCGCCCACCAGCACGACGTTCGGGTCCTGGCGCAGAATCGAGCGCAGCGCCGCGGCGAAGGTGAGCCCCTGTTTCTCCTGCACCTGCACCTGCACGATACCGGGGATCCGGTATTCGACCGGGTCCTCCACGGTGACGATGTTCACTCCCTCACTCTTGATCTGATTGATCATGGAGTAGAGTGTCGTGGTCTTCCCGGAGCCGGTGGGGCCGGTGACGAGGATGATCCCCTCGTGGAACTGCAGCAGCTTCTGGATCGCCTCCGCCTCCGGCGGGTTCAGTCCCAGGCTGTCGAGCGACTTGACGGTGGCCCGCGAATCGAGGATCCGGATGACGACTTTCTCGCCGTGCGAGGCGGGAAGGGTCGAGACGCGCAGATCGATCGGCTGGCTGTTCACCGCCACGCGCGCCCGGCCGTCCTGGGGTCGCAACCGGTCGGCGATGTCGAGGGAGGACATGATCTTGATGCGCGAGATCAGCGGCAGGCCGGCCTGGCGCGGGAGCTTCATCTGCTGCCGCAGCACCCCGTCGATACGGTAGCGCACCGCCACCCCGCCCTCTTCGGGCTCGATGTGGATGTCGCTCGCCCGGGACAGGATCCCCTCGGAGAGGATCATATCGACAAGCCTGACGACGGGCCGCTCGCTCGCCGCGGCCTCGGTGATGTCGTAATCGTCGGGGGCTTCGTCGTCCAGCTGCACCAGCTCCGCCGACTGCCCCATGTTTTCCAGCAGCCGGTCGATCGCCTTTTCGGGTCGATACTGCTGGTCGATCTGCTCGGCGATCTTGCCCGGCGAGAGCAGCAACATCCGAATCTCACGCGCCGTGGCGAACCCGAGGGTCTTCTCCATGTCGAGGTCGAACGGATTGGACGTCGCGACCTCGAGGTAGGCGTCGGTCTCGCGGATCGGCAGCACGCGGTAGCGGCGGGCCAGCGCCTCGGGGAGCGCCGAGCGCGCGCCCGGGTCGAGCTGGCTCAGGTCGGCGATGTGCAGGCGATACCGGCTGGCGAGCTTCTCGAGGATTTCGTCATCGGTCGCCAGTTTTTCCTGGACGACCGTTTCCCACAACGTCTTCCCCGGCTGGGCTTTGCCCCGCAGCTCGGCGAGCCGCTCGGGGGTGAGCACCTCGAGCGACTGGGCCAACCACTCGTCGGGAAAGTTGGTTTCTGGCATAAGGGCGGCTGAGGGAAACCTAGCCGCGGGGCGCATCCCGAAGCTAGAGGATACGCCAGAAGTCCCGTGTGACGTCGAACGCAAGGTGCGTCCGACGGCTCTGCACGCCGTATCCCGCCTCGAGGCGGAACACGCCGAGCCATTCGAGTCCCAGTCCTGCGGTGACGCGCGCACCCGGGGTAGCGCGCCATGGCGTCGTCGCAACAGGCCGGTCGGCCCATCCGGCGGCGACGTAGGGCGCAAGCGTCATCGTGGTGGGCGTGCGCGCCGCGGGGCCGAGCGAAACACTGGGAAACGGTGCGGGCACGCGCCACTCGACGTGGAGTAGAGCGACGGCGCGGCCGCCCCAGGCCCGGAAGTCGTCGCCCAGCAGCGTGGCGCGCCCACCGAGCACGAAAGCGCGGTGTGCGGGGAGATCGGCGCTCGCGATCCCGCCGTGTACGCGAACCAGCACGCGCGTGTCTCCCAGCGACAGCAGGAGATGGGCCGTTCCGGCCATGCGCAGGTAGCTGGCACCGCCGTCCACCCGTCCCACCTCGAGAGCCAAGTCATACGCACGGTCACGCCGCACGGCGAATCCTTCACCGGCGCGGGTGACGCCGAGCGTCACGACGTCGAGGGCGGGGCCGCCCAGCGGAGGGTTCGCCCGATACGCTCCGCTGGCGGGGGCCGCGCGAACCGGGAGACTCGTCACGGCTTCGCGCGCCACCGCGAGCCGCCACCGGACCCGGCCTCCCGCCGCTCCCTCGATCCCGAGCCGGCCCCCCGTCACCCGCACGTAATCCCCATAGTCATCACCGAATTCCTGCGCGGCGAGCGAGTTGATCACCGGCGCGACGACGGGCACGTCCGACACGTCCCGGACCTCCCGGTACGCACCGGCCGACAGCGCCGCGGTCCCGAGCGCGACCCGGCCGGCGAGCACCCCGTCCACCCGGCGGTCGGCGAACCCGTAGCTCCCGCGGGCTCGCGCCTCGACGACGCCGGTCCGCCAAACGACGCCCATCCCCGGCACCACGCCCTGCACCCGGTTCGCCCGCAGCAGATCGCTCATGCCCCGGACCGCGAGCCCGCCGCGCCGCCAGCCCGAGAGCGCGTGCCGGCCCGCGATGCCGGCCACCGCGGCCCGCACCGCCGCCAGATCGTTGCGCCGGACCGGCTCGGCGACGCGCTGCACGGCGTCGGCGAGGGACGTCGGCCAAGGGAAGGAGTCGCGCGCCACTTTGGGCAGCGCGGTGATTTCGGGGCCGGTGAACCACACCGCGGCCAGCCCCGTGTTGAACTCGTAGCGATCCACGTCCCAACGTCCGCGGATGATGCCGCGCGCCGGCAGGTCGAGCAGCGTGGCGTGCCGTCGAATCTCGATCTCCTGGTGCCGCGGTAGCCACCAGCGCCCCTCGTACAATGCGTTGTCGAGGACGACGCTCACGTCTTCCAGCGAGGGATCCAGGTACGCGACCGGGGTAAAGTTGAATGCCAGGCGGACGAGGTCGGCATTGTCCGCATCCAGGTAGGCGGTCCCGACGATGCGCGCCGCCTGAAAATCCCGCGGCCGGAACAGGAGCTCCACGACGCGGATGGCGCGGTCGGGCAGGGCGACGGTGATCGTGTCGTCGACGGCATAGTCGTAGAGTACCGGCCCGCCGGGGGCGAGCGGATGCGGCACGTCGCGCACTTCGTCGCCGTCGCCCAGACGGATGGTGCGGCCGAATCCGTTCTGCACGATGCCGAGGTGATCCTGGTGGTACACGATGTCGGTGGGAAGCTCGGCGCGATCGCGCCAGCCGATGATGCGCTGCTTGCTCGCCCCCGGGGACTTCCAGTACACTTCCAGCTCGAGCTGGTCGGCCTTGATGAGGCGCGGCGGCTCGTTGAGCCCGTCGCCGAACGCGCCCAGGAAGAACAGGAAGCCATGCGCTCGAGCCCGAAAATCGTGCAGCGCGGTATCCGCCGCCGCGCCCGCCCGCCGCGCGACGGCGCGGTCGGCGAGGCCCAGGGCGTCCGGCGTATTCCAGTGCTGCGCTGGGGCGGCGGCGGGGAGCGTCAGAGCGACCAGCGTCACGGGCGAAAGGCGCACGCGCGCCAACTTACCCGGTGGCTTTGGGTGGCGGCAAGCGCGACGGCGCTGGGTGGCGCATGCGGCGGTGGTGGAACCGGTCCCGATCCGGGGGTGAGCCGCGCGTCGCTCCTCGCACTCGCCCTCATGCCCGGGGCCGACCCCACCGGCACGCTCTGCACCTTCAAGAACAACGTGCTCACTCACTGCCTGATCACGCATTCGGATAGCGCCCAAACGGTGTTTGCGACGCTCACGTTCTTCCCCCACAGCGTCGTCTCACGCAATGACACCTTGTTGTGCGACACCTGTACCATCGTCCTGACCGCGACGGTGACGCCGGGGAGCTACGAGTTCACGATCGGCCCCGCATCGCTTGCCTTCAACGCGACGGGCGAACCCATCGCCGACGTGTCGTTCGGCCCGTACGGCGACCCGTCCGTATACACCCAGAGTCCCAAGTACGCCTCCACGGCCACGTTCATCCAGGCCCTGGGGATCTGGCACGAACGCTCGACCGACCACTGGGTGCTCGGCCGCAACAGCACGCTGACCGGGCCGAAGACCGTCACCAGTGCCATCGAAGGACCCGGCTCGTACCTGGTCGCCGCTCCGAAGTGACCGACCCCCGCGCCGATTTCCTCTCCCGGGCGCAACGGGGAGGGGTCGTCCCTCTGGTCCGCGAAATCGTGCTCGACGCCGACACCGCGGTGGCGGCGTACGCCAAGATCGCCCGGCCGCCGTTCGGGTTCCTGCTCGAATCGGTGACCGGCGGGGAGCGGTGGGCGCGCTACACCTTCCTCGGAACCGAGCCGCGCGAGGCGTGGCGCTACCGCGGCCGCGCGGTCGAGCGCTGGACTGCCGCCGACGGCTGGCGCCCCGCGGGCGAGACCGGCGATCCTCTCGGTCATATCGCCGCCCGGCTGCGGGCCCTCACGCCCGTCCCGGTGCCCGGCCTGCCGCCGTTCAGCGGCGGCGCGGTGGGGTTCCTGGGCTACGACCTGGTGCGCACCATCGAGCGCCTGCCGTCGCCGCCGCCCGACGCCCTCGGGCTCCCCGATGCCCTGCTCATGGTGGCGGACAGCCTGGTCGTGCTCGACAACCTCTACGGCCGGGCCATCGCGGTCGCGAACGTCGAGGTCACCGCCGACGCGCCGGCCCGCGAGCGTGTCCGGTTGTACGAAGCGGCCGAAGCGCGGCTCGACACGCTCGTCGAGCGATTGGCGCAACCCCATCCGCTGGCGCCGCTCCCCTGGCCCGAGCGTCCTCCGGCGTTGACGCCGCGCAGCCGGTACCCGCAGGCCGACTTCGAGCGCGACGTGGCGCGGGTCCTCGAACACGTGCGTGCCGGCGACACATTCCAAACCGTGCTGTCGCGCCGCCAGGAGATCCCGGTCGCGGTCGACGCGTTCCGGGTGTACCGGTTTCTCCGGGCGCTCAATCCCGCGCCGTACCTGTTCTATCTCGCGCTCGACGATTTCGCCCTGGTGGGAAGCTCGCCGGAGGTGCTGGTGCGAGTCACCGGACGCGACGTGACGGTGCGGCCTATCGCCGGCACGTGCCGGCGCGGCGCCACAGCGGAGGAGGACGAGCTGCTGGCGCGGGCGTTGCTGGAGGACCCCAAGGAGACCGCGGAGCACCGCATGCTGGTCGACCTGGGACGCAACGACGTCGGGCGCGTGGCGACCTACGGCAGCGTGCGGGTGTCGGAGCTGCTCGGCGTGGAGCGCTATTCCCACGTGCAGCATCTGGTCAGCGAGGTGCGCGGGACGCTACGGGAGGGCTACGACGCGCTGGACGCCTTCCGGGCGTGCTTTCCGGCGGGGACGGTCACCGGGGCGCCCAAGGTGCGCGCGATGGAGATCATCGACGCCCTGGAGCCCGAGCGGCGCGGGCCCTATGCGGGTGCCGTGGGGTACGTGGGCTGGGGCGCGGCGACGCTCGACACGGCGATCGCGATCCGCTGCGCGGTGGTGCGACCCGATCGCGTGATGGTCCAGGCCGGAGCGGGCATCGTCGCCGACTCCGATCCGGCGCGCGAGTACGCGGAAACGGAGGCGAAAGCGGAGGCGGTGCTGCGGGCGGTCGCCTGCGCCCTCGCCTGATTCGCGGCGTTACCGCCCCGTGACGATCGGGGTATATTCTCCGACCGTGTTCAAGCTGCTGAGCACCTCCGGCGACCAGACCATCGAGCTCGCGCCGGGCCGCACCCTGGTCGTGGGCCGCGCCGTCACGAGCGACGTGCCGATCTACGACCCGACGATTTCCCGCCGCCACGCCGAGATCACTCTCGTCGGCGGCGGGGTACGCGTCAAGGACCTCGGCTCCTCGAACGGCACCCTCCTGAACGGCGCGCGCATCACGCAGGCCGACGCGGGCGCGAACGACGTCGTCACCTTCGGGAAGGTGGCCTTCAAGGTCGTGGGGATCACCCCGCCGGCCCGCCCGTCCGCCCCCACCCCCGAAGCGAGCCAGACCGGCGGATCGCGCGCTATCCCGCAGGGGACGATCGTGCGTCAGCTGCCCGTCAGCCCCTCCTCGGGCGGGGTCAAGGCGATCGCCCTGGAAACCGGCAGCGGCGCCGCCGGCGCGTCGCACCTCAAGGTGAAGGCCGAGAACGAGACGGAGCGGCGCGAGAAGAAGCTCGAGCTCCTGCTCGAAATCTCCAAAGAGCTTTCCCGCCAGCAGGAGCTGGATCAACTGCTGCACAAGGTGGTGGACGTCACGTTCCAAATCATGAACGTGGATCGCGTCTCGATCCTGCTGCTCGACCCCCGCACGAAGGACCTGGTCCCCAAGGTGTCGCGCAGCCGCACGGGCGACACCAACGCCGCCAAGCTCGTCCCCCAGTCGATCGCGCGGAAGGCCGTGGAAGACCGGGTCGCCATCCTCTCCGACAACGCGGCCGCCGACGACCGGTTCAAGGGGAAGTCGATCCTGATCCAGAGCGTGCGCAGCGCGATGTGCACGCCGCTGCTCGGGTCCGACCAGCAGGCCCTCGGCATCATCTACGTGGACAACCAGACCGCGATCCACTCGTTCACCGACGAGGACCTGGAGTTCCTCATCGCGTTCGGGAACATCGTGACGACCGCCGTGGAGAACTCGCAGCTCGGCGAGCGCGTCCGGCGCGAGGCGATGGTGCTGTCGAACTTCCAGCGGTACTTCGCCCCCAACGTCGCGGCCCAGATCGCCCAGCAGGAAGGCGCGGTCACGCTGGGGGGCGACAAGCGCCCGGTCGTGATTTTCTTCTCCGATATCCGGGGCTTCACCCCGATGTCGGAAAACATGAATCCGGACGAAGTCGCCAAGCTCCTCACCGAATACTTCACCGAGATGGTGGAGACGGTGTTCGAGCACTCCGGATCGCTCGACAAGTTCATGGGTGACGCCATCATGGCACTGTGGGGGGCGCCGATCGCCCATGAGGATGACGCCGACCGCGCCATGCAGTGCGCGATCGACCAGCTCAAAGCGCTGGAGAAAATGAACGCGAAGTGGAAGGAACAGGGCCGTCCGCCAATCAAGATCGGCATCGGCATCAATTTCGGCGAAGTGTTCGCCGGCAACTTCGGCTCCGACCGGCGGCTCGAATACACCGTGATCGGCGACGCGGTGAACACGGCGAGCCGCCTCTGCTCGGTCGCAGGCCCGAACGAGATCCTCATCGCCGAGCCGTTCTACAAGGCGCTGAAGAATCCCCCCCCGGTCGAAGCCCTGGAGCCGATGCAGGTGAAAGGCAAAACCAAGCCGGTGCCCGTCTACCGCGTGAAGCGGTAAGGCCGCCCAAACCGCGCCAGCAGGTCGAGCACCAGCCGCAGCGGCAGTCCCATCACGCCGAAGAGATCCCCCTCCACCCGCTCGATGAACATCGCGCCCAGCCCCTGAATGGCGTAGGCCCCGGCCTTGTCGAGCGGCTCGCCGGTCGACACGTAGCCCAGCAGCGTCTCGCGATCGGCCGGCCGGAACGTCACCTGGGACACGTCGAGCGCGTGCTCGATGCGCTCGTCGCGCGCCACCGCTACCGCCGTCAATACCTGGTGGGTGCGGCCCTGCAGCCGCCCGAGCATGCGGACGGCGTCTGCGGGGCTCTCGGGTTTCGCGAACAACTCGCCGTCCAGCACGACCGTCGTATCGGCCGCGATCACGAGCTCTCCCGGGGCGCGTCCGGCCACCGCCCGCGCCTTGGCGTGCGCCAGCCGGACGACATAGCGCTCCGGCGCCTCGCCGCGGTGGAGCGATTCGTCCACGTCGGGCGCGATCACACGGTGGGGGATGCGCATCATCTCGAGCAGCTGGCGGCGGCGCGGGCTCGAGCTGGCCAGCACGACGGGCGGTTGCGGCGGTTCCACGCCCGGTGCTTGGGTCACTTTTCCAGCACCAGGGTCACCGGACCGTCGTTGACCAGCTCCACCTCCATCATCGCGCCGAATTCGCCCGTGGCGACCGACACGCCGAACCCTGCGGCACGCTCGGTCAGGAGCGCCACGAACCGGTCGTACAGGGGAACCGCGATCGCGGGCGGCGCTGCCGCGATGAAGCTGGGACGGCGCCCTTTATGGGCGTCCCCGTACAGGGTGAACTGGGAAACGACGAGGACGCCCGCTCCCCCCAGCTCTTCCAGACCCCGGTTCATCTTGCCGGCCTCGTCCCCGAAGAGCCGCAGCGACAGGATCTTGTCGGCCATCCAGACGAGCGTCTCCTCCGTGTCGGAGGGCGCGAATCCGGCCAGCACCACGAAGCCCGCGCCGATCCCGCCCGTCTCGCGCCCCTCCACCCGTACCGCCGCCCGGGAGACGCGCTGGAGGACGACTCTCATTCCACGGTGACGCTCTTGGCCAGGTTCCTCGGCTGGTCCACGTTGCAGCCGCGGCGCACCGCGATGTAGTAGGCGAGCAGCTGGAGCGGCACGACCGACAGCACCGGGGTGAGCAGGTCGAGCGTTTCGGGGATCGCAATCGTGTGGTCGGCGAGGCGCGACACACCCGCATCGCCCTCGGTGACGATCGCGATCACTCGGCCGCCACGGGTCTTCACCTCTTCCACATTCGAGAGCACCTTCTGATAGACTGCGTCCCGCGGCGCGATGAACACCACGGGCATCAGGTCATCGATCAAGGCGATCGGGCCGTGCTTCATCTCGGCCGCGGGGTAGCCCTCGGCGTGAATGTAGGAGATCTCCTTGAGCTTCAGCGCCCCCTCCAACGCGACCGGGAAGTTGTAGCCGCGGCCCAAGTACAGCACGTTGCTCGCACGCACGAGCCGTTCGGCCAGCTGCTCGACCTCCGGCGCCCGGGCCAGCCCGCGCTCCACGAGCTCCGGCAGGCGCGCCAACGCCCGGACCACTTCGCGCCCCTGGAGGATCGAAAGCGTGCGCAGCCGCCCCATCTTCAGCGTGAGCAGCGCCAGCGCGGCGATCTGGCTGGTGAATGCCTTGGTGGACGCGACGCCGATCTCAGGGCCGGCGTGCAGGTAGATACCCCCGTCCACTTCCCGCGCGATGGTACTGCCGACCACGTTGACGAGACCGAGGGTGCGCGCGCCGCGCCGTTTCGCCTCGCGCAGCGCCGCCAGGGTGTCGGCGGTTTCCCCCGATTGCGAGATCCCGACGACGAGCGTCCGCTCGTCCACGATCGGGTTACGGTAGCGGAATTCCGAGGCGTATTCGACCTCGGTGGGCAGCCGCGCCAGCTCTTCCATCATGTATTCACCGATCAGCGCCGAATGCCACGAGGTGCCGCAGCCCGTGAGCACGATGCGGTTGATGCGCTGCAACTCTTCATCGGAGACGTTCAGCCCGCCCAGGTGGACGTCTCCGTCTTCCTCGAGCAGTCGCCCGCGCAGCGTGTTCCTGAGGCTCTCAGGCTGTTCCAGGATCTCCTTCAGCATGAAGTGCGCGTGCCCGCCCCGCTCGATGGTGCCGAGGTCCCACTCGATCCGCGTCACCGACTTGACCTTCTCGACGGCCGCCAGATCCAGAATGCGGTAGGCGTCGGGGCGCACGATGGCGACCTCCCCGTCGTCCAGGTAGACGACCGACCGGGTGTGGGTCAACACCGCCGAGGCGTCGGAGGCGACGAAGTGCTCACCGGAGCCGATCGCGACGAGCAGCGGGGACCCGCGCCGGGCGGCGACGATCGTGTCAGGCTCACGCGTCGACACGACGCCGATCCCGTAGGTGCCTTGGACCTGCAACAGCGCTCCCGCGACCGCATCGCCCAGTGAGGCACCCGCACTGTGCAGCTCCTCGATCAGATGCGCGAGCACTTCGGTGTCCGTCTCGGAGCGGAACTTGTGGCCACGCTGCGTGAGCGCCGTGCGCAACGCCCATGCGTTCTCGATGATGCCGTTGTGCACGACCGCGAGGGTGCCACCGCAATCGGTATGCGGGTGCGCGTTGACGCCGGATGGGGCACCGTGGGTTGCCCAGCGCGTGTGCGCCAGCGCCGTCCGGCCGGCAGGCAGCCGGCTGCCCAGCGCCTGCTCCAGTCCCGCAATCTTTCCCGCGACCTTGATCACCTCCAGCCGCCCGTCGTCCACCACGGCGACGCCGGCCGAATCGTAGCCGCGATACTCGAGCCGCTTCAGCCCTTCCAGCACCAGCGCCACCGCCGGACGACGGCCGGTATACCCTACGATTCCGCACATAGGGCCCGCCCCGCGTCCACCAGTTGTTGCGCCTCCCGCGCTGTCGGCGCCTCGGCGATCAGCCGGACGATCGGCTCCGTGTTCGAGGGCCGCACGTGCAGCCACCGGTCTCGCCACCCCAGCCGCAGGCCGTCGCGCTCGTCCACCGTGGCGTCAGCAAACCGCGTCCGCAGCGCCGCGTACACCGGAGCCAGGCCGGCGGCACGGCCGCGCGGAATCTTGTCCTTCACGATGGCATAGCGTGGCGAGGCCGCGACCAGCTCGCTCACCCGGCGGCCGTCGCGCGCCAACAGGGTGAGGATCAAAGCCGCGCCTACCGGGGCATCGCGGCCCACATGGAGCGCCGGGTACATCACGCCGCCGTTGCCCTCACCGCCGATCGGCGCCTGCCGCTCGATCATCGTTCGGGCAACGTGGGCTTCGCCCACCGGCGCGCGAACGACGAGGGCGCCGCAGTCGCGCGCCGCGTCTTCCACCACGAGACTCGTCGAAAGGTTGCAGACGACGACCCGCTGCGGTGCAGTCGCTTCACCGCTGCCGCCTTTCCTCTTCCCCCGTCCCCCGTCCCCCTTCCCTCCGAGGACTGCCCGTACCGCGAAGGCGAGGGTGTAGTCCTCGCCGATCGGCTCCCCTTGCTCGTCCACGATTGCCAGGCGGTCGACGTCGGGGTCCACCGCGAGCCCCAGATCCGCCTGCACTCGCTGGACGACCGCCCCGAGCGCGCCCAGGTGCTCGGGAATCGGCTCGGGAGGGCGCGGGAACCGGCCGTCGGTTTCGAGGTTGATCCCGGCGACCTCGCATCCCAGCCGTTCGAGCAAGGCCGGCATGATGGCCCCGCCCGCGCCGCGGCACGTGTCGAGCGCCACCCGAAACTTGCGCTTGCGCACCCGCGCCGTGTCCACACCCGGCAGCCGCAGGACGGCGGCCAAGTGGCGCTTGATCGCTTCGGCATCGGCGATCACACTGCCGAGCGAGCCATGATCGGCCCTCGGGATCGGGCCCTCGGCGGCGAGCGCCCGGACCTGCGCGCCCGCCGTCTCGTCTATGAAGACGCCGTCGGGACCCACGAACTTGAGCGCGTTCCACTCGATGGGGTTGTGGCTCGCGGTCAGGATGATGCCGCCCGCGGCGCGATGGTGCTCCACCGCCAGCTGCGCCGACGGGGTCGTGGTCAGCCCGATGTCGATCACATCGCACCCGACCGAGACGAGACCGGCGGCGGCGGCTTGGGCGAACATGGGGCCCGACGTACGCGCGTCTCGGCCCAGGACGACGCGCGGACGCCGCGCGACTCCGGTCCGGGCCCAGGCGCCGAAGGCGGCGGCGTAGCGGGCGACGATCTCCGGGGTCAGGTCCTTGCCGACGATTCCGCGGATGCCGGAAACGCCGACCATCAATGTGTCGTGCATGGCCGAAAGGTTAGGGGAGGGCCGATGGCCCAGTCAACCGACGGCCTGGGAGTCTGCCCCTTCGGCCGGCTCCGGGTCCGGCGTCTCGATCGGCAGGCGGCTGGCATCGGGGTAGGCCGCGAAGAACCCATCCACCGCCGCCGGGTCCCACTGGATGCCACGGTGCGTCCGGAGCTCCTCGAGGGCCCGCTCCACGGGCAGCGACGGCCGGTAGGGCCGCTTGCTGGTCATCGCGTCGAACGCATCGGCGACCGAGACGATCCGGACGATCGGCGGGATTGCGTCGCCCTTCAGGCCGTCGGGCAGCCCTTTCCCGTCTATGCGCTCGTGGTGCGAGCGCACGATCGCGATGACGAGGGGCCAGTCGCGCAACAGCGGTCCCAGGATACGCGCGCCGATCACTGTGTGCTCCATGACATCGCGGTACTCATCGGGAGTGAGTTTGCCGGCTTTGTGCAGCACATCTTCCCGGACGCCGATTTTCCCGATGTCGTGCAGGTGCCCGCCACGCTGGATCGTCTCGAGCGCCTCGGGGGCCAGGCCGTGCTGCCGGGCCACTGACGCGGCGTACTGGGCGACGCGCAGCGAGTGACCCTTCAGGTAGGCGTCCTTGGCCTCGAGCGCCCGCGCGAGCGCTTCGACGCCGCCGACGTAGAGCTCTCCGATGCGGCGTTGCTGCGCGCGCACCCGGCTTTCGAGCTCCTCGTGGTAGCTGTTGTTCTCGAGCTTCAGCTGGCGCCGCTGCAGCGCCTGATCCACCCGCGCACGGACCTCGTCCAGGTTGAACGGCTTGCTGACGTAGTCGAACGCCCCGAGCTTGAGGCACTTCACGGCGATCTCCACGTCCGACACGGCGCTGACCATGATCACCGCCGTGGTCGGCCAGCGATCGATGACGTGGCGCAGCAGGCTGACGCCGTCCATTTCCGGCATGCGGAGGTCGGAGATGACGAGGGGCGCCACATCCGACTCCATCACCCGCAAGGCCTCCACGCCCGTGCCGGCCTCCAGGCAGCGGAACCCCTCCCCCTCGAGCAGGTGCACGATGACCCGGCGCAGCCGCGGTTCGTCGTCGACAACCAAACAGGAGATCCCGTTCCGGCCCGGCATGCGGCAAAACGTAAGGCTCGCTTGCTCGGGGCGAAAGGCGTCGGTACGTTCCCGACATGACCAAGGCCTTTGACGTGGATCTGCGCCGCCGGATGGGAACGAGGGCCGTCCATGCCGGGATCGCGGCGGACCCGCTCGCCGGGGCAGTCATGCCCCCCATCTATCAGACTTCGACCTACGTGCAGGAGGGCCTGGGCCGCAACAAAGGATACGAGTACGCCCGCACCCAGAATCCGACGCGCCAGGCGCTCGAGCGCAGCGTCGCGGCGCTCGAGGGCGGCCTCCACGGATTCGCCTTCGGCTCCGGTCTCGCCGCCGTCGACGCCGTGATGAAACTCCTGTCGGCAGGCGACCACGTCGTGAGCGGAGAAAACGTCTACGGCGGCACGCACCGTCAGATGACGCTCATCTGGTCCCGGCTCGGGTTGTCGTTCACCTTCGTGGACGGCGCCGACACCGATGCGGTCGCCGCTGCGGTCACGCCGCGAACGAAAGTGATCTACGCCGAGACGCCGACCAATCCTCTGATGCGTCTGTGCGATCTCGCCGCCACGGCCGCCATCGCCAAACGCGCCGGCGCCCTGCTCGTCGTGGACAACACCTTCGCGACGCCGTGCTTTCAGCGACCGCTCGAGCTCGGCGCCGATCTCGTGCTGCATTCGACCACGAAGTATCTGAACGGCCACAGCGACATGGTGGGGGGGATGCTCGTCACGTCGCGCGACGACCTGGCCGAACGGCTCGCCTTCATTCAGAACGGCACCGGGGCGGTCCCGGGACCGTTCGACTGCTGGCTGGCCTTGCGCGGCATCAAGACGCTTCCGCTGCGAATGCGCCAGCATGATGCCAACGGCCGGCGCATCGCGGAGTGGCTCACCCACCAGCCGCGCGTCCGGCGCGTCTATTACCCGGGGCTGCCCGACCATCCGCAGCACGACCTCGCGTGCCGTCAGATGAGTGGGTTCGGCGGCATGGTCGCCGTCGAGCTGGGCGACGCGGCGCTCGCGCGCCGGACCGCGGAACGCACCAAAGTGTTCGCGTTGGCCGAGTCCTTGGGCGGCGTGGAAAGCCTGATCGGCCACCCGGCTTCGATGACCCACGCCAGCGTGCCGCCGGAGCTTCGACAGAAGATGGGACTCACCGACAGCCTGCTCCGGCTGTCGGTGGGGATCGAGGATGTGGAGGATCTGATCGAGGATTTGGACCAGGCTCTGGCGTCCTAGAGACGAACGAAACACGTGAGGCCTAACCCCGTATTGAGTTGCTCAACCTGCGGAGTATCCCATGACTGATGCCACCAGCGGGCTGCCGGCAGCCCGCCCCCGGAAGATCCTCACCCAGATCGCCCCCGTCTCCTGGGAGCACCCGGCCGACCGGGCCGCGCTCCAGTCGCTGCGCGCCGTGCCGGGGTTCGACGAAGTCCTGAAGAAGATCTACGGGTTCATCGGGGAGCGCGGCATTCGTCTGCTGTTTCAGGCCGACGCGGTCCGCGTCGGGCCGACCCAGTTTCCCAGGCTGCAACAGCTCTACACCGACGTGCTCACCACGCTCGACTGGTCGGTGCGCCCCGAGCTGTTCGTCGCGCAAACACCGTTCGCCAATGCCGGCGCCTATGGGATGGACAAGCCGTTCATCGTGATCAATTCCGGAGCGCTCACGCTGCTCGACGACGACGAAATGCGCTCGCTGCTCGGCCACGAGCTGGGCCACGTGATGAGCGGCCACTCCCTGTATCACACATTGCTGGTCCTGCTCTTGAACGTCAGCTTCTCGGCGCTCCCGTTTCTCGCCGGCATCGCGATTCTCCCGATTCAGCTCGCGCTGCTCGAATGGTTCCGCAAGAGCGAGCTGTCGTCGGACCGCGCCGGCCTGCTCGCCACTCAGGACCCGATGGCGTCGCTGCGGATGAACCTCAAGTTCGCCGGCGGCGGCGACATGAAGCAGATGGACCTGAACGCATTCCTGGTCCAGGCGAAGGAGTTCGAGGAGACCGGCGGCGCTCTGGACCGGGTCTTCAAGATCCTCGGCGTGCTGATGCGCACCCATCCCTTCAACACGGTGCGCGCGGCGGAGCTGCAGCGCTGGGTGGAAGCGGGCGATTACGATCGCATCCTGCGCGGCGAATACCCCCGGCGCGGACCGGACGCCGATCAGCGCCCGCTCGACAAGGACATCGACGAAGCCCGCGAGCACTACATGAAAGAAGCGAAGGCCGTCGTGAACGACGTCGTCGATTCGGCGAAGCGCGCCGCCCAGGCCTTCTCCGACGCCTTAAAGAAGAAGTGAGGGTTCTGGTCGTCGGCGGGGGCGGCCGCGAGCACGCCCTGTGCTGGGCGTTCCACGCCGACGACCCCACGACGACCCTGTTCGCGGCGCCGGGGAACCCCGGGACCGCGGCGCTCGCCACCAACCTCCCCGTCCCCGCCAGCGACCTGGATGGACTCGTGTCGGCGGCGCGCGCGCACCGGATCGATGTCGTCGTGGTCGGTCCCGAGGTCCCCCTCGCCGCCGGACTCGTGGATCGCCTGCGAGCCGTCGGCGTCCCCGCGTTCGGCCCCAGCGCCGCAGCCGCGCGCATTGAATCCTCCAAGGCATTCGCCAAGGACGTCATGGCGTCCGCCGGCGTCCCGACCCCGGCGAGTCGCGCCTTCACCGCGACCGCGCCGGCGCTCGCCCACATCGAACGCCACGCCGAGCCGCTCGTCGTGAAAGCCTCGGGGCTCGCGGCCGGCAAAGGCGCGGTGGTTTGCGCGACCCGGAGCGAAGCCGCCGGGGTCGCCCGCGGGATGCTCGAGGGAGGGACGCTGGGAGCGGCCGGCCGAGAGATCGTCGTGGAGGCGTACCTCGAGGGGGAGGAGCTTTCGGTGCTGGCACTCACCGACGGCACGCAGATCCTCACACTGCCCGGCGCGCAGGATCACAAGCGCCTGGGCGAGGGGGACACCGGTCCCAATACCGGGGGGATGGGCGCGTATTCCCCCGTGGGCGTCGCCACCCACGCGTTGCTCGAGCGGGTGCGACGCGAAGTCTTGGCACCGACGCTCGCCGAGCTCGAGCGCCGCGGCTCCCCCTACGCCGGCGTGCTGTACGCCGGCCTGATGGTTGGGGCCGACGGGACGCCGTGGGTGCTGGAGTTCAACTGCCGCTTCGGCGATCCCGAGACGCAGGTCCTCCTCCCAGTTCTGCCGCGCGGGTCCACGGCGCATCTCGCCGCGATCGCCGGCGAGACCTGGAAACCCGAGACTCCTGTGCTCGCCGCGAGTGGAGCGGCAGTCACCACCGTGCTGGCTGTCCGTGGCTATCCGGACCAGCCGGAGCGCGGCGCCGCCATCACTCTTCCCCGGGAACCGGGTGCGGGGGTCCTGCTGTTCCACGCGGGCACCACGCGCGACTCCGATGGGACGCTGCGGGTCGCCGGTGGCCGGGTGTTGAATGTGACGGCGGTGGCCCCTACGGTCCGGGAGGCGGCCGCCGTCAGCCGGGCGGCGTGCGAGCGGATCGCGTTCGACGGCAAGACCTGGCGTCGGGACATCGCGTGGCGGGAGATCAATCGGAGCGGGGAGCGTGCCGGAGCTGCCTGAAGTCGAGACAATCGTGCGCGACGTGGCCCCACGGCTCGTAGGTCGCCGCATCCGGTCCGCCCACCTCACCAAGAGCGACGTCCTGCGCGGCGTCTCGCGGCAGCGGCTGGTGCGGACGCTCACCGGGAACACCGTCCGGGCGGCCACGCGCCGGGCGAAGCACGCGGTGTTCTTGCTCGACAGCGGGCACCGCATGATCATCCAGCCCCGGATGACGGGGTCCTTGATCGTCTACGATCGAGCGCTCACCCGCGACGAGGCCCGCTACGCAGTGCTGATCTGCCGGCTCTCCGGCGGTGGCCTGTTCGTGTACCGCGACGTGCGTCGGCTGGGCACGGTGTGGCTGCTGGACGAGCGCGGCTGGAGCGCCTACACCGCCCGCCTCGGCCCGGAACCGCTCGAGGCCGGCTTCACCCCGGCGACGCTCGCTGACGCGCTCGCCGGCACCCGCGCCGCCGTGAAGAAGGCGATCATGGACCAGCGACGCCTCGCCGGGGTCGGCAACATCTACGCCAACGAGGCGCTGTTCGACGCCCGCATCGACCCGTCACGCCCGGCGAACCGCCTCGCGAGTGCCGAGGTCGCTACGCTACACGGCGCCATCGTGGAGATCCTGCACCGCGCCTTGCGGGCGTCGGGCACCACGGTGCGGGACTACCGCACCGGCACCGGCCAGCCCGGGAGTTTTCAGCTGGAGCTGAAGGTGTACGACCGGGGCGGAGAGCCGTGCGTGCGTTGCGGCCGCCGCCTCGTGACGACGCACGCGATCGACCTGCGGCAGACCACCCTGTGCGCCTTCTGCCAGCGATAGTCTTCTCTGGCATTGCTCCGGCACTGCGCTAGCTTCCCCGACACGTTCCCCACAGCGAGGTCCCCGATGCGCGTTCTGGTCTGGGCCGTCACCCTCAGCCTCGTGGCTCCCGGCCGGGTTCCCGCGCAGGAGCCCTCTCCGGGCGAGCGATTGCCGGTCGTCAAGCACGTCCTCCCCAACGGGATGACCTTCGTCTTCCTGCGGCGCAGCGGAGCACCGACGGTCTCCTTCGTCACGCACTTCCGGGCCGGCGGCGTGGACGAATGGACCGGGATCTCCGGAACCGCCCACCTGTTCGAGCACATGCTGTTCAAGGGCACGCACTCGATCGGTACGACCGACGACGCGGCCGAGCAGGCGCTCTTTCCGGTGATCGACGCGGTGGCGGACTCGTTCACGTCGGAGTTCCGCAAAGGCGCCGAGGTCGACAGCACGCGGCTCGAGGCGCTGCGCGACCGCCTGAAGCAGATCGAGGATTCGGCGCGCCATTTCGTCGTGTCGAACGAGCTGGACCGCATCCTCACCGAGAACGGCGCGCAGTTCCTCAACGCCTCCACCGGAAACGACCTGACGAACTACTTCTTCCAGCTCCCGGCCAACCGGGCGAAGCTGTGGTTCGTACTGGAAAGCGACCGCATCCGGAATCCGGTCCTGCGCGAGTTCTACAGCGAGCGCGAGGTCGTGATGGAGGAGCGGCGGCTGCGGGTCGAAACCCAGCCCGGCGGGCTCCTCCGGGAGGAGTTCCTCCAGGCCGCGTTCCGCGCGCACCCGTATGGACGCCCCGTCGTCGGCGTGGCCAGTGAGATTCAGGCCGTCACGCGACGCGCCGCCCAGGAGTACTTCAAGCGCTTCTACGGACCGAACAACGCCGTGGTGGCGATCGTGGGGGACATCAACGTGGACTCGATGACCGCGTGGGCGGACGCCTATTTCGCCGATGTCCCGGCGGGCGAGCCGCACCAGCCGGTCGTGACCCAGGAGCCGGCGCAGCACGGCGAACGGCGCATCGAGGTCGAGTTCGACGCCAACCCACAGGTCCTGATCGGCTACCACGTGCCCGACGCCCTGCACGCCGACGCCCCGGCGCTCGAGGTGCTCTCGGCCGTCCTGACCGGGGGGCGCACTTCACGCCTCTACCAGCGGCTCATCATCCGTGACCGGGTGTCCACCTCGATCTTCTCCTTCGAGGGGCCGGGACAGCTCTACCCCCGGCTGCTCACGTTCGCGGGCGTGCCGATCGCGCCGCACACGACGCAGGAGATCGAAGTGGCCGTGTACGACGAGCTGGGCCGGCTCGAGCGTGATCCGCCCACCGCCTCGGAGCTGGAACGCGTCCGCAACCAGGCGCAGGCGGGCGCGATCCAACGGCTGCAGGATAACTTCGGCCTCGCGTTTCAGCTCTCGCAGAGCGAGGCCTTGTGGCACGACTGGCGCCAGACCTTCAAGGACGACGCGGCGGTCGCCGCGGTGAGCGCCGCCGACGTGCAGCGCGTGGCGCGGACCTACTTCGCGAAGGCCAACCGCACCGTCGCCACCCTCGTGCGCGCGGCCACGGCCGATTCGACGGGAGGGACCCACTGATGCGACCGCGCGTTCTCACCGGCATCCTGCTCTGCGCCGCTCTCCCCGCCGCCGCGCAACGCCCGGGCGGCGACACCCGGGCCCAGATTCAGGCGCTGCAGTATCCGCCGCTGCGCTTCAACCCGACCACGCCAAAGCGGGTCACGCTGTCGAATGGCGTGGCGGTCTACCTGCTCGAGGATCACAGCCTTCCGCTCCTCGACGTCGAAGTCGTCTCCAAGGTCGGCGTCGCGAACCTCCCCGATTCGTTGTGGGGCATCGGGTGGCAGGCTGACGGGTTGATGCGCACCGGCGGTACCACCCGCCTGAGCCCCGACTCGGTCGACCAGCTGATCGAGTTCTACGCGCTGAACGTTTTCATCTCCACCGGCAACGACCAGAGCAACGCTTCATTCAGCGGGCTCTCCCGATATCGCGACCAGCTGCTGGACCTCGGCTTCGACCTGCTGCGCAATCCGCGCAACGATTCTTCGCGCGTCCGCATCACCGCCGGGCAGCAGCTCGAAGCTTGGCGGCGCCGCAACGACCAACCCGGCTCCGTGCTGAACCGCGCGTGGAGCCAGGTGATGCTCGGCGATCACCCGCTGGGCCGCAGCCAGGTGACGCCCAACGAAGTCTCCGGCTTCACGCCCACGCGATTCCGCTGGGCCCAGGCGAGGATCTTCTGTCCACAGAATCTGCTGATCGGCGTCTCGGGAGATTTCGACGAACGGACCTTGCTGGCGAGGCTGGAGACCGAATTCCGCGGATGGCCCGCCTGCGCGCCGGGGCTCCGGCCCATTCCGGCGCTCCAGGTCACGACCGGTCCGAAGATCGTCCTTATCGAGAAAGATGTGAACCAGACGAACATCCGGATGGGTCATGCGGGCGGCATCCGCGTGGCCGACGCGCCGGACTATTTCGCGGCCCAGGTCGCCGACTTCCTGCTGGGCGGCGGTGGGGGCTTCAATTCCCGGCTGCTGCAGCGGGTCCGCAGCGATTCCGGATTCGCCTATAGTGCGTTCTCGAATTGGGCAGCGGAGACCAAGCGGGAAGCGCTGTTCTTCGCGGGCGGGCAGATTCGCGCGGAGAAGACCGTCGCGGGGCTCTCGCTCATGCGCCAGATCATCGGCTCCTTGGCCACCGATCCGGTCACGGCGCGCGACGTGCAGCTCGCCAAGGACAACGAGGTCAACAGTTTCGTCTTCCGCTTCGAGAACGCGGGCCAGATCGTGCAGCAACAGCTGGGCTACGCCGTGGAGGGATTGCCGGCCAACTGGTTCGACATCTACCTGAAGGGCATCCAGGCGGTCACACCGGCGCAGGTGACGGACGTCGCACGCCGCTACCTGCATCCCGACCGGCTCGTGATCGTGGTGGTAGGCAAGCCCGGCGCGTTCGACAAGCCGCTGTCGACGCTCGGTCCGGTGAGCACGATGCCGGTGGATTCGATCCACAGGTGACCCGTTGTACGACGCTGCGTCGCGACGCTATACGAATTCTTACAACGTAGCGTCGTAGCGTCGGACAATTACCCACCCAGCGTCACCAGCCTTCCCCGCGGCGGAATCCCCGGCTCCAGCTCCAGTATCCCCACGCTCACCGGGAGGTCGAAGCGGCGCGGGCCGGCGCTCCCCGGGTTCATCACCGTGACGGTGCGGTCCACGAGCTCGAGCAAGGGCTTGTGGGTGTGGCCGAACAGGAGGATCTCCCCGTCGGGGAAGGCCGCGTGTAGCCCTGCGGGGTTCGGCGTCCCGAGCTGATCGCCGTGCGTCACGACGATATCGAAGCCATCCAGCCGCAGCGTCGCTACCTGGGGCAGCCTGGTCCGCAGGTCCGGACCGTCCGTGTTGCCATACACCGCCGTCACCGGCCCGACAGCCTGCAGCTCGACGATCACCTCCCACGTCCCCACGTCCCCGGCGTGCAGGATGTGATCGACCTCCCGGAACACCTCGAACACTTCCGGACGCAGGAGGCCGTGGGTATCGGCGAGCACACCGAGCCGCATCAGCGGGATCCGGTCAGCCGGACCACCGCTTCCCGATCTCGATGTCGAGGCCCAGGTGGTCGAGCACCCGCTGCACCACGAAATCCACCAGCTCGGTCACGGCTGTGGGACGGTGGTAGAAACCGGGTGCGGCGGGCAGGATTACGGCACCCGCCTCCGTGACCGATACCAGGTTCCGCAGGTGCACCAGCGACAGGGGAGTCTCCCGCGGCACGAGGATCAGCGGGCGCCGCTCCTTGAGCGTGACGTCCGCGGACCGCTCGATGAGGCTCCGGCTGGTGCCGTGCGCCACTGCCGCCACCGTCCCCATCGAGCAGGGACAGATCACCATGCCGGCGGTGCGCGCCGACCCCGACGCTGGACGACTACCGCGGTCCTTGTCGTCGAACGCCGTCACGCTTTGCCAGTCGCCGCCGGTCGCCTGTCGCAGCGCGGGCTCGCCCTCGATACCACACTCCTGCTCGAGCAGCCGCCAGCCGTGCCCTGAGACGAGCAGCCAGGTGGGGATGCGCTGCGTGGCGAGCACCTCGAGCAAGCGGACGCCGTAGGGCGCGCCGGAGGCGCCAGTGATCGCGAGAATGACGGGAAGACGGGTCATCTCCCGCGACGGTTCGGAGTGGGACTGCGCCGGGGGTGAGCCGGAGGGCGGGGAGGGACGGGGGACGAGGGACGAGGGACGGGTGGCTGTCCCCGTCGCGATCCACTCGTCCACCGTCCCCCGTCCCTCGTCCCCTTCACAGGAGTCGATCTCCCAGCGCGCCGAGAAACACGACGATGCTCACGATCCCGTTCATCGTGAAGAAGGCCGCATCGAGGCGCGACAGGTCCGCGGGCCGAACCAACTGGTGCTCATAGGCGATGACGCCCGCGCCGATCGCCACGCCGGCATAGTAGATCCACCCGAGCCCCGCTCCCCACCCAAACAGCAGCAGGGCGAGGAGGGCGAAGCTGTGGAGCACTTTGGCGAGCAGGATGCCGTGCGGCTGACCGAAGCGGACCACCGCCGAATGGAGGCCCTCGCTCCGGTCGAATTGCTCATCCTGCAGCGCGTAGAAGATGTCGAACCCACCGACCCAGAACGTCACAGCCGCCGCCAGCGCCCACAGCAACCACCCCGGCGCGCTCCAGGCGCCCGACACCGCGAGGTACCCGGCCGGGCCGGCGATCGCGTCTCCCAAGCCGAGCCAGAGGTGGGACCACCAAGTGAAGCGTTTGGCGTAGCTGTACAACGTGATCACGAGCAGCGCGACCGGGGAAAGGGCGAAGCAGAGCGGGTTCAGCGCCCAGGCCGCGACCTCGAAGAGCACCGCCGCCGCGATGACGGCGGCCCACGCATGCCCGAGGGAGAGGCGTCCGGCGGGAAGCTCCCGGCCCCGGGTGCGCGGATTGCGGGCGTCGAGCTCGCGGTCGGCGATGCGGTTGAACCCCATCGCGACGAATCGCGCGGCGGTGAACGCCAGCGCGACCAGTCCGATCATACGCCACGTGACCACCGCTTGGCGCGACGCGACCACCACCCCCAGCAGGGCGAACGGCAGCGCGAAGATGGTGTGCGGCAGCCGGACGAAATTCGCGTATCGGACGAGCAGGTTGTGTCCGTCGAGGGTTTGGCCTTCGCGCACCGTCACCGCGCCTCCGGCTGCGCCAGCGTCTTCAGAAACGCGTACACCGCCCCCACCTCGTCGTCGGTGAAATTGGCGAAGCGGCGTTGCGCCATTTCGGACATCAGCCCCAGCGTTCGTCCGCCCAGGGCGTCGCCCGTGCGCAGAAAATGCCGGAACTGCTCCTCGGTGTATCCGGTCGCCACGGCGAGGGGTGGAGCCCCGTCGGGCTCCCCGCCCAAATCGAGCCCGTGGCATTCGGTGCAGCTCGTCATGACCAGATAACGGCCGGTCGCGGCTCGATCGCCGGCCGGGGGGGCCGGCACGCGCGTCGCCTGATGATCGATCATCGCCGCGGTGGGCTTGTACTTGCCCAGGGTCAGACCGAGGCGAGCCAGGGGGCCGAGCCGGTTGGTCGGCAAGTCGTGATCCACGGGGGGGGCGCTCCGCAGGTACGCGATGATGGCGCCGAGGTCCGCGTCGCTCAGATTGAAGAACATCTCCGAGGGCATCACGACGACGCTGCGCCCGCTGGGTCGAACGCCGTGCCGGATCACCCGCACCAGATCGGCGTTCGAATATGTCGGCACGATGCGGCTCAGGTTGGGCGCGATGATGCGGGCCAATGCCGGCTGGTCGAGGAACACTTTTCCCTCCAACCGCGCACCATGGCAGCCGTTGCACCCGCGGATCGTCGCGAGCCGTCGGCCCTCGGAGATCGCGGCGGCATCGGTCGGGACGACGATCGCCGACACTGCGGTGGCGTAGCGCCCGTTCATTTTCGACTCGCTCACCAGATACACGACCGCGGCGGCGACGAGCAGCAACCCCACGAACCCTCCGAGGCCGAAGCCCAACCACCTAAGCCACCGCTGCATCCGCCGTTCCTCCTTTCGCCGCACGGTGGATCGAGAGCGACCGGCCGATCGCCGCGCCGCCCGCGAGCGCGGCGGCCGCGATACCGACCGCGGTCGCGGTCAACATCGTGGCGCGTCGTGCCGCGTCGGGGGCTCCGACGCGCCATCCCGCCGCGTCCATGCCCAGCGCGGTGAGCAGAAACGCCAGGGCCGCAGCCGTGCCGGCGCCCAGCCCGAGCCGCATGGCGAGACCACGATCTCTGAGTCCCAGGCCCACGGCAGCGCCGCTGACCGAGGCGACGCCGAATATGACCACCGAGAACACCACGGCGAACACCGTGTGGATTGGCGCGCCGAGCTCGCTGCCTCGTGCCACGAGCGCGGGCTCGGCCGCCCCTAACCCCGCGCCGGCGGCGATGACCATCGGGCCGAACCCCAGCGCCCCCGCCACGCGCATCCGGTGGGTCGCCTGGCTCCCGGCCAGGCCGGCGAGTGCTTTCCCCCAACCGGCACCCACGGCCGTGACGACGCCGAGCGCCAGCAGGGCTGCGGCGCCGTGCTTGACGAGCACGGGAACGGGGAGTGGGATAGCATCCACGCCCAAGCCCAGCAGGAGCGCCAACAACAGTCCGCCCGCGAGATAGCGCGCCGTCACGAGGGCCCCGGCGAGGGCGCCTCGACGCATCGGCATCACTCCCCGAGCTCGATGCCCAAGTCGCGCCACATGGCGTCGACCTTCACCTTCGTCGCCTCGTCCATGACGATCCGGTCGGGCCATGGACGGTCGAAGCCTTCTTCCTTCCACTTCCGGGTAGCGTCGATGCCCATCTTCGAGCCGAAGGTGAAGGCGCGACTCGAATGGTCGAGGACGTCGATCGGCCCCAGCGTGAACCGCACGTCGCGCTCCGGGTCGATGTTGTTGAGGGCGACCCACCAGGCTTCCTTGGGATCGCGCACGTTCACGTCTCGGTCCAAAATCACGATCACCTTCGCGAGCGACATCAGGCCCTGGCCCCAGAGACCATTCATCACCTTGTATGCCTGCCCGGGATACTGCTTGTCGATGCTCACGAACACGAGGTTGTGAAAGATTCCTTCGGCCGGCATGTGGTAGTCGACCACTTCGGGCAGCGTGAGCTTCAGGAGTGGGAGAAAAATCCGCTCGGTGGCGTGGCCGAGCCAGTAGTCTTCCATCGGCGGCCGTCCCACGATGGTGTGCGGCCAGATCGGAGTCGCACGCATCGTGACGGCGGTGATGTGAACCTGCGGGTAGTGGTCGGCGAGCGAATAGAAGCCGGTGTGGTCGCCGAACGGCCCCTCGAGCACCAGCGGGTCGCGCGGGTCCACGTAGCCCTCGAGCACGATCTCCGCCTCGGCCGGGACCTCGAGGTCGCACGTCACCGCCTTGGCCAGGAGCACGGGCTCGCGCCGCAGGAAGCCCGCGAACAGGTATTCGTCGATGGTGGGCGGCAAGGGGGCCGACGCCGCGTAGATACTCGCGGGGTCCCCCCCGAGCGCGATGGCGACGGGCATCGTCTCGCCGCGCTCGGCCATGGCCCGCCAATGGGCCGCGCCGACCTTGTGGCGCTGCCAGTGCATCGCCACGGTGCGGCTGCCCGTCACCTGGACGCGATACATGCCGACGTTCCGCGTTCCGCTCGCGGGATCGCGGGTGATGACCCCTGGCAGGGTGATGTAGGGACCGCCGTCCTGCGGCCAGCAGACCGGCACCGGAAACCGGCCGAGGTCCACGTCGTCCCCGCGAACCACGATCTCCTGGCACGGCGGCCGGGCACCCGTGAGGCGGGGCGGGAACTTCGCCATCTCGGCGAGGCGCGGCAGCAAGGCGAGTTTGGCGAGCAGCCCCTCGGGCACTTTGATATTCAGCATCTCGGCGATCCGCTCGCCGACGTCGTCGAGACGCTCGACGCCCAGGGCGAGGGCCATGCGCCGCTCGGACCCGAAGAGGTTCACCGCGACGGGGTACGGGGATGTCCCCCCACCCACCAGCGTCGGACGCTCGAACAACAACGCCGCGCCGCCGCCCGGCGACTTCATCACGCGATCGGCGATCTCGGTGATTTCGAGCGCGGCGGACACGGGCCGCTCGACGCGCCGCAGGTCGCCCGCGACGTCGATCGCGCCCAGGAAGGCACGCAGGTTATCGAGTGCCATGGTGGATCGCGCAGACCCCAGCGGTCAGGAGCTCGTAGCGGACATCGTGGAAGCCCGCCGCCCCGAGCCGCACAGCCAGCTCGTCGGGACCGGGGAACGCGAGGACCGACTCTGGCAGGTACGTGTAGGCGTCCGTATGTTTCGAGACCGCACGGCCGATGGCCGGCAGCACGCGGCGAAAATACAAGAGGTACGCGGCGCGCAGGGGGGCGAAGCGCGGGGTCGTGAACTCGAGCACCACGAAGCGCGCACCGGGTTTGAGTACGCGGGCCGCCTCCGCGAGTCCCGCATCCAGGTCGGCGAGATTGCGCACGCCGAAACCGACCATCGCGCCGTCGAACGACGCATCGGGAAATGGGAGGGCCATGGCATCGGCCCCCACAGGCATGGCGCGCACCGCTTTCCGGCGGCCCCCGGCGAGCATTGGGACGACGAAATCGGCCCCGATCACCCGGCCGCGGAACCCGGGACGGCCGGCGAGGTCCGCGGCCAGGTCCATGGTGCCGGCGCAGAGGTCCAGATAGGCGCCCTCGGGACTGGCCTCCCAGCCGAGACGCGCCACCGCGGTCCGCCGCCACCGGCGGTCCACGTTGAAGCTGAGGAGATGGTTGAGGAAGTCGTATCGCGGCGCGATCGCGGTGAACATGGCACGGACGTAGGATCGCTTGGCTTGGCCGACGGCGGGCGAGTGCACATCGGACGGAAGGGGCGCCGCCATAGGCGCGAAAGATAGGCCGGGCAACCTTGCCGGCGCCAGCGACCAGCAGGTGGTGGAGTGGGCGAAGGACGGGCACGAGCCGGCGTTTCGCGAGCTGGTCCGGCGCTACGAACGCCCCGTGTTTTCGCTCGTCTATCGCATGGTGCGCGACCGAGCGCTCGCCGAGGATCTGACGCAAGAGACGTTCATCAAAGTGCTGAACGGCATCCGCTCCTACCGGCCCGAATTCAAATTCTCGTCCTGGATTTTCAAGATCGCCAACAACGCCGCGATCGATCACCTGCGCCGTCGCGAGCTGGATACGCTCTCGCTCGACGGCTCCCCCCACGCGCAAACGCCCGAGGAGATGCAGGCGACGTCGCTGCAGCTCGGCAGCGGCCGGGAGTCACCGCTCGACGAGGTGGCCGCGCGCGAGCTGGGCAGTCACATCGAGCGCGCGATCGCCCGGCTGCGCCCCGAATACCGGGCGTGCATCCTGCTGCGACACGTCGAAGGTCACAGCTATGAGGAAATCGCCCAGATGCTCGATCTGCCGCTCGGTACCGTGAAGACCTACATCCACCGGGGCCGTAACGAGTTACGTGTCTACCTCGAAGGAGTGCATGAATGAAACCGGTGTCAAAGCTGCGCCGTAGGGCGGGCCATGACTGAGCGTTCTGACAATCCGCACCTCACCCCCGACGAGATCGAGCTGTGGGCCCTGGGGCTCCTCGGCACCGCGCGCGTCATGCACCTCGCCGATTGCGCCGAGTGCCTGACGACCGCGGAGCGCGAGCGCAAGCTACTGCGTGAACTCGCGCATCTGCCGCGCTTCGGTCCCGAGTTCGGCTTCGCCGAGCGGGTGATGGCCCACGTGCGGATCCCGACCCCGTCGGGCGACTTCGGGCGCTGACGCAGCGCAAGAAACAGCTCTCGCGGGCGGCGGGCGGTCGATAGCGACCATCCGCCGCCCGTTTCTCATCGGCCCGCTCCGTCCCCCGCCGCAGGCGCCGGCGCGTCCAGTACGTCGCGCACCTTTTGGGCCAGCTCCTCGGGCGTGTACGGCTTCGGCAGATAGGCGACCACGGCCTCCTGCACCTCCTCTTGAAGCCCAGCGGTGTCCGGATACCCCGACGTATACAGCACTCGTGTTGTCGGGCGCTCGCGTTTCAAGACGTGGGCCAACTCCCGGCCGCCCATCTCGGGCATCACCACGTCGGTGAGCAGCAAATCGATCGGCTCCTGGTGCTGCCGCGCGACCATCAGTGCTTCCTCGCCATTGCCGGCTTCGAGCACGCGGTAGCCGAACCGTTGCAGCGCACGGCGTGCCAGACTGCGCACGCCGGACTCGTCCTCCACCAGCAGCACCGTCTCGCCGCCGGCGCCTGGGGGCTCGACGGCCGGCGTCTCTTGCGGCGCCGGCACGCCGTCGAAGACGCGCGGCAAGTACACGGTGAATGCGCTCCCCCGCGTTGGCTCGCTCGAGACGTCGATATAGCCACCGCTCTGCTTCACAATCCCATAGACGGTCGCAAGGCCCAGGCCGCTCCCCTTGCCGACCGACTTAGTCGTGAAGAACGGCTCGAACACGCGGCCCCGGGTCTCGGCATCCATGCCCATGCCGGTGTCGGTCACCTGGAGCAGGATGTGGGGTCCGGGCTGGGAGCCGGGGCGGGCAACGACGAAGCTCGGGCCTAGGTCGACCGCCGAGGTCGCGATCGTGAGCGTGCCCCCAGCCGGCATCGCATCGCGCGCGTTGACCGCGAGATTGACGATCACCTGTTGGAGCTGCCCCTGGTCGGCGCGCACCAGCGTCGGCTGGGGGTCGAGGGTGGCCACCAGCGTGATGTGCTCGCCGATCAACCGCCGCAGCAGGGAGCGCATTCCCTGCACGACCTCGTTGACGTCGAGCACGATGAGCTGGAGCATCTGCTTGCGGCTGAACGCCAGGAGCTGCTGCGTGAGCGATGCCGCCCGCCGGGCGGCCTGCTCGATCTCCTGGACGTCGCCGCGTGCCTGTTCCGGCAGCGACGTGTCCTTCAGCAGCAGCCGCGTGTACCCGAGCACCGCCGTCAGCACGTTGTTGAAATCGTGGGCGATGCCGCCGGCAAGCTGCCCCACAGCTTCCATCTTCTGCGCCTGACGCAGCTGACTCTCGAGCTCCTTGCGGTGGGTGATCTCGGTCGCCACACCGAGCACCCGCGGTTCTCCCTCGGCGGAGCGCAGCGGCACTTTGATGACCTGGAACCACCGCCGCCGTCCGGTCCGCGCGTCGGTATTGGGTTCCTCGAGGATGAATGTCGGCCGCCCGCTCGTCATCGCCTCACGGTCGTCGTTGAGGTATTGCTCGACTTCCTCGCTGTTGGGATTGAAATCCGCATCGCGCTTGCCGACCAGATCTTCCGGGCTGGTGCCATACAGCTCAGCCAACGCGCGGTTGACCAGCGTGAAGCGCCCGTCCCAGTCCTTGACGAAGATCAGGTTGGGGTTCAGGTCGATCACTTGCCGCAGAAACTCCTGCTGCCCGCGCCGTTCCTCCTCGATCCGCTTCCGCTCGATGGTCATCGCCACCTGGGTGGACACGAACTGCAGAATGTGCTTCTCGTGCTCCCCGTACCGCACGCCGGGGGAGTAGCTCTGGACGGCGAGTACCCCCAACGTCCGCTCCCCCACCTTGAGGGGGACCCCCAGCCAGTCGAGCGACGGCGTTCCGATCATCTCCACATGGCCGGTGCGCTCGAGCTCCTGGGCGCTCTCGGGCGTGACGAGGAGCGGCTGACCGGTGCGCAACACGTACTCGGTGAGTCCCTTGCCGAGGCGTTTGGGATCACCCGCATCGTCGTGCTCGTCCACGAAGTACGGGAAGCCGACGGTGTCGGACGCGAGGTCGTACAGCGCGATGTAGAGGTTCTTGGCGGGCATTAACTCGCCCACGATGTCGTGGATCGCGCGGAACAGGTCCTGTGGATTGTCGGTGGAATTCGCCGCTTCCGAAATCAGAAACGTGGCGCTGCGGATCCGCTCCGACCGGCGCTGCTCGGTGATGTCGCGATTCACCGAGACGCGGCCGATCGTCCGGCCGCGCGCGTCACGCAGGGCAATGACGATTGCCTCGACCTCCCGCTCCGCACCGTCCTTGGCGCGGACTTTGATCTCCCCCGACCATTGCCCCCGCGTCCGCATCCCGGCGCGGATCGCTTGCGTCAGCGCCGGGCCCTCCCCGGCGCGGTTCAGGATCTCGGCGTTCTGTCCCAACGCCTCGGCCCGGGTGTAGCCGAACATCCGCTCGGCCGCCGGATTCCACTCGAGGATCACTCCAGCGGGATCGGTCACGATGATGCCGTCGTAGAGATGCTCCACGATCAGCGCCTGGCGGCGCAGCGCCTCGGCCACGGGATCCGCCGCCGGGCGGGCCACCGCCCGCTTGCGCGGCGTCACGAAGGGTTCCAGTACATGGGCATCGGGAGCCCATAGAATGGGACACCGCACCGGGCCGCGCCAGCCATCACCGGGGCCGCCCGCGATCAGCCGCCACTACGGCCCCCACGCCGACCTTCAGGACAACCGCCGCACTGCCGTCCCGCACGGCGACCTCCACCATCCCACCGCTCCCGAGGTAGGCGACCACCTTCCCGGTCGCGACGTCCCCGAACGTACGGCGCAACGGGCCGACTTCGACATCCGCGACTTTGATCGCCGCACCCAGTCGGATCAGATCCCGCGGGATGTTGCTGATCAGCGTCCCGAACCGGTCCGTGTGGACCACCTCCCCGACCACGACGGTCTCCGAAACCCGAGGTGAAGCCACGAGCGCGCGGACCACATCGGACACGGCGGTGCCCAGCTCGTCCAGACGCGCACCGGCTGCGAGGCGTGCAGCGGCCGGGGCGAACACATCGCGCGCGTGGAAGGTCGGGGACGCATCCCGCAGGATCGGGAGTGCGACAAAGCGCGCGTCATCGGGAAGCAGCGTGAACAACCCGTTGTCCGGGCCGACGAATCGATGTCCGCCTGCCTGCGCGGCGAGGGCACGACGGTCGGTACCCACCCCGGGATCCACGACCACGAGGTGCACCGTTCCCGCCGGAAACCGCGACCACACCCGCGACAGGAGGTATTGGCCAGCCCGCACGTTGCCCGGAGGTACGTCGTGCGAGATATCGACCAGGGTGGCGGTGGGGGCGCGTGACAGCAACACCCCTTTCACCTCGGCGACGTAGCTGTCGGCGGTGCCGAAATCGGTCAGGAGAGTGATGATAGACATCGCTTATCAACTATCAGCCGTCGGCCGTTCGCGCTACACGATTGCGCGGCGCCACGTGCCCGAGAGCCAAAAGACGGTATTGGCTAGTCCCCGGGCGATGGCAGTGAGCGAGAGCGCGAGCCAGATGCCGAACAACCCCAACGGGCCCGACCACCAAGCGGCGAGCGGAACGCGGAGCGCGGTGAAGAGTGTGCCCACGAGCATCGGCCAGAACGTGTACCCCGCGCCCGCCAGCGCGCCCTCGAGCACGATCTCGAACGTCTGACCGATCTGTGCAAACGCGATGATCCGCAAGTAGAGACTGCCGTCCTCGATCACACCGGGATCGGTCGTAAACAGCGCTACCAGACGCTCGGGGATGGTGACGAACGCGAGGGCGGTGGGGACGGTCACACACAGACAGTAGAGGATCGTGAGCCGGGCCGCCCGTCGGGCCCGGTCCTCCCGCCGGGCGCCGAGGTTCTGCCCCACGAGCGCCGCCGCCGAGAGGGCGAACCCTGAAATCGCGACGAACCCCAACCCTTCCACTTTGTGCCCGACGCCGAGCGCCGCCAGCGCCGGCGTCCCGAAGCGCGCCGTGAATCGGGTGAGCCACATGTAGATGAGGGAGAGGAGTACGCCGGCGAGCGACAGCGGGGCGCCGACCCGCAACATGGTCGGCACCGCCCGCCATTCGGGGAGGTCGAGCCGGATCAGGCCGCGCCGGAACGCGATCACGACGCCGATCAGGAACCCACCGCCGCGCACCATCACCGACGCGAGCGCCGCCCCTTCCACTCCGAGACGCGGGAATGGGCCCAGTCCGGCGATGAGCAAGGGATCGAGGACGAGCGACAGCAGCACGGACCCGGCGAGCAGCCACATCGGCGTGCGCGTGTCGCCGGAGGCGCGGAAGGCGGCCTCGATCGCGAAGAAGCCGAACACCAGCGGTCCGCCCAGGAGCCAGGTCCCGAGATACGCGTGACCCAGCCGCGCGACCTCGGCGGGCACGGTCATGAAGCGGAACAGCGGATTGGTGAGCGCCAACCCAAGGGCGCTTACCGTCACGCCCGCGCCCAGGGCATAGAGCACCGCGGCTCCCGCGGCCCGGGCCGCCCGGTCCGGCGACCCTGCGCCGTGGCGCCGGGCGGCAACGGCGATCAGACCGACCTCCACCATCTCGCCCAGGTTCAGCAGGATCCAGACGAAGAACCCGGCGGTCGAGACCGCGGCGAGCGCCGCCGGGCCGATGATCCGGCCCACCCACATGGCGTCGATCACCCCAAAGGTGAAATGGCACGCCATCATCGCAACGGCGGGGATGGCGAGACGCAGGATGACCGGCCGCAGCGGACCGGTGGTGAGTACCCCCGGGGTGCCGACGGCCGAATCGCTCACGGGGGCGCATGCGCCACCTCGCGCAGAAAACGCTGGAACACCGGGTTCGCCGGGTAGCGCCGGGCGAGCGCATCCACCAGGGCGAGGGATTCGGTCCGCCGCTCGACCCGCCGGCCGGCGTCGCGATCGGCTTCACGCACGAGCGCGGCGGCGAGCACCCAGGTCCCTTCCACCCGCGCCAGATCCCCATCGCGCGCGACGCGGCGCATCATCGCCAGACCGTCCTCGGCGTTCCCGCCCCCGAGCCCGATGATGCGAGCCACGATCTTGGCGATGGTGCTCGCCCGCGCGAGTCCGTAACTGTAGAGGCCGAGTCCGAGAAAACAGTCCGTACACGACGAGTCGGCAGCGAGGACGCGACGATAGGCGTCGCGCATCGCCTTCGCGTCTTTGGCCGCGCCCCACGCGTGGCCGTTCAGCTCCCGCTCGCGAGCGCGGTACCCCAGCGCGGTCGCCAGCCAGAAGTCGCGATCGATTCCCGGCGGTTGGGTCTTCGCGAGCGCGATGGCCCGAGCCAGCAGCGAGTCGATCGGTGCGGCCGCGAAACTGTCGGAGTCTTTGGCCGCGGCCCACCAGATATAGGCGCCGGCCTGGAAGACGACCGGTGCGGGGTCGGCGGAGTCCCGTGCGCTCAGGTCGGCGAATACGCGCGCCGCCGTGGCAAAGTCACCGGCGTACAGCGTATCGAGGCCCGCACGCAGGTCGGGGCGCGCCGTCCGTGGCTCTCCCCCGGTCGACTGGAGAAGAACAACGGCGGCCGTGACGAACCGCATTTCAGCGGGCGATGGGCAGCGGCCCGGAGCGCGCGGATTGGAGCAGCGTGGCGACCTGGCGGGCAGTCTCCGCCAGCGCTTGGCCGGCCGGCGAGTCGGGCTGGGCAACGACGATCGGCTGGCCACTGTCGGCGAGGCGGGCGACGCCTGCCTGCAGCGGCACCTGACCGAGCAGCGGGACGCCGAGCTCGTCGGCGAGGCGCTGGCCGCCGCCCGTCTGGAACAGCTCGCTCTTCTTGCCGCAGTGCTCGCAGACGTAGTAGCTCATGTTCTCGACGACGCCCAGCACCCTCGTCCCGACGCGCTCGAACATCTTGGCGCCGCGCAGCGAGTCCCCGGTGGCCACCAGCTGCGGCGTGGTTACAATCAGGGCGCCGTGCAGATGGATCGTCTGGACGAGTGAGAGCTGCGCGTCGCCGGTGCCCGGGGGCAGGTCGACGAGGAAATAGTCCAGCTCGCCCCAATCCACGTCGCGCAGGAACTGCTGGATGATTTTCATGATGATCGGCCCGCGCCAGATGGCGGGCTGATCGCGCTCGACGATGAAGCCCAGCGACATCAGTTTTACGCCGTGGGCCTCGAGCGGCTGGATCTTGCCGCCCGTCACCGGTGGCTTCTCGTCCACGCCCATCATGCGCGGGATGTTGGGGCCGTAGATATCGGCATCCATCAAGCCGACCGCATGACCGCTGTGCGCGAGGGCCGCCGCGAGATTGACCGAGACGGTGGACTTCCCCACTCCCCCCTTGCCCGACGAGATCGCCAAGACGCGGCCCAAGTGGGGCATCTCCGCGGGGGTCGGCGGCGGCGGGACGGCGGAAGCGGCCGACCCCTGCGCTCCGGCCTGGCGTCCGCCTCCTGCGCCTCCGGCGTCCACCACGTTGATCTTTACGTCCGCTACTCCGGGAACCGCCTGTAGGGATTTGCGAGCGTCGCGTACCAGCGTGGCCGGATCTTCCCGCGTCAGCTGAAACGTGAACGAGACGTGGCCGGCATCATCGACGACGAGGTCGTGAACCTTGTCGGGCTGCGTGAGAGCGGCGAGCGCCGCGGCGACCCGGCGCTGGATTTCGTTGGGCACGAGCGGAAGATAATAGAGCCGCACCAGCGGGCGCGGCGCGACCGTCGTTGCTAGTGTCGCAGCCCGGCGGCGATGGCGAGGGGCACCAGCACGTAGAGCACGAGATCGCGTACCAGATACCCCAGGACGACGAGGGCGACGAGCATCCAGCCGCGCCGCTTGAGCAGGCCCCTCCAGCCAAGCTGCCGGCGCTCATCGCGCAGCGTTCGGACGTAGGCACGGAGGGTCATCGTCCTGAAAACTCGGGGCCGCCACCCCGTCACCGCAAGAGGCCACATGGTCGCTGCTGCGCGATCCGGGTGAACGTCGCAAGCGCCCGGCGCAGGTCCTCCTCGCTCGTCGCCGCTCCGATCGAGGCGCGAATCGCGCCAGCGGCGGTCCCATCCCCCAGACAGCGCGCAAACCGTCGGGGCGTGAAGACGGTCGTGCTCTTCAGGCAGCGCAGCGACGCGGCCGCCGGCAGGCGGAACGCCGCCTCGGACGATCCCGGGTTGCAGAAGCAGCCCCCACGAACCGCTACGCCGGCGAGCCGGGCGCGCGCCGCAACGACGTCGAAGGGGATCACCTGCCCACGCCCGTCCAGCACGTTGAATGTGATGGTCCCGCCCCGCTCACGCAGGTCGACGGGGCCGTACAGCCGGAAGAGCGGAGCGCCGTCGCGGTGACGCGCCCACTGCAAGCCGACCAGGAGCTGGCCGGTGAGATCGGCGACGCGACGCCCGAGACGCGCCATCCCCACCCGGGCGAGAAACGCGAAGCCCGGATCGAGCGCCGCGATGCCGTAGAAGTTCGGGGTCCCGTCCTCAAACCCTTCGATGCCGGACCGCAGGCGGTGGCCGCGGTGCCGCACCGATACCCAGTCGACGGTCCCACCCGCGAACCACGGCCGACTCAGCCGGCGCAGCGCGTCGTGACGGGCGACCAGCGCCCCGACCCCGGTCGGGAAGCCGAACATTTTATAGAAAGAGAGTGTGACGAACTCCGGTGTCGTGTCGCGCAACGACAGCCGCGCGGTCGGCACCAGCGCCGCCGCGTCGAGCAGTACGGCATACCCGCGACGCTGCGCTTCCGTCACGAGTGACAGGGGGTGGCGCACGCCGGAGAAATTCGATTGCGCGGGAAAGGCCAGCAAACGGTTCCCCGCTCCCCGGGCCGCGAGGGGCTCGTCGAGCCGAAGCTCGGCCGTCAAAGGAAGAATCCGCAGGCGCGCGCCCGCGCGTCTCGCATACTCCCGCAGACCGTTGACCGAATTGTGGTTGTCGGCGGAGAGCGCCAGCTCGCCGCGCCGGAACCGGAATCCCTCGGCGACGAGCTTCGCAGCGGCCGATGCATTGGCGGTGAAGCAGACCCCGTACACATCCGGATCGGCATCGAGGAACCGGAGCGTGGCCGCCCGCGCCGGTGTAGTCCAGATAAGCCAGCCGGTGGCGGTCGAGCGCCGGGAATTCCCGCGCTCGCAGCGTCGCGAAGAAGCGCCGGTCGGCGCTCAACACCCGCGACGTCGGAGCCGGGCCACGCTCTTCCGCTGCTCGACGCGCGGCACCCCGCCGAGCGGCGCTCCGCCGAAGTAGCGGCTCAGCGCGGACGCGTGGGCGTACCCGACGCGCTCCGCCGGAGTCGCGTCCGCGGCCAGGGTCGGACTCAGCACCTGATCGATCCACTCATAGATCCCGCCGCGCAAAAAGACCACGTGCTCGAAGCCGAGCGCTCGCAGGAACACCCACGCCTGAGCCGCGTGGGCGCCCGCCTCCGAGTAGAGTACGATCGTTTCGCGCCGCGGCAGATCGATGGATGCCAGCGAGTCGAGGTCGATGCGCTCGGCTCCGGGAATGTGGAGGCTGTCGAATCGCGCCGCCGAACGGAGATCGAGGATGCGCAGCTGCGGCCGGCGGTCCTTGATCCACTCGGCCAGCTCGAGCGCCGTCACGTGATCCTCCTCGCGCTCGACCTGGCGCGCGAGCCGGGCCACGTCGATCCGGCCGCGCTGGACCGCGAACGGACTCCCGGCGAGCGGCGCGAGGCCCGCCAGGCCCAGCGCCGCCCAACCGAGCCAGCGTCGCGGTAGCCTCACACCTGCTCCTCACCGCGGGCGACGCGCTCGAGCCGCTCGGCGATGGCAAACGCCGCGAGCGCCGCGACCACGACCACCAGCACCGTCGCCCCGTACGAGAGGTGCAGCACGTCGGGCAACCGGCGCACCCCGAGCGCGGTGCGCTCTGCGAACCCCCCGATCGACCCGAACGCCGCACCGGTCACGAGCACCCCGGCGAACATCCCGGCCACGGTCACCGCGCCGTCGATCCGACCCGTGGCCGCCGCGACGCAGGACGTCCCGGGACACAGACCCGCCAGCACGAACCCTGCACCGAACACGAGACCGCCAGCCAGCTGCGGCACGAGATACGTTTCCGGGACATACACCCGGGTGAGGTCCAACACGCCCAGCCGACCGAGCCAGAAGAGACCGAGCATCGCCGTGACGATGGCGCTGAACATCACCTTCAGGACGGTGAGGTCGGTCAGGTAGAACTGCCCGGCCAGCTTCCGCGCGCTGCCCAGTCCGGCCCGCTCCAGCGTAGCGCCGAACGCGATCCCGATGACGAACGCGATGGCGAGACTCGAACTTTCGCCGAGGGTCGCGCCGAGGGGCAGCGGCGCGCTCACGTCCACAGCCTGCGGAGCAGCGGGGCGACAGCGTACGCCGCCCCGAACGCCGCCACGATGAACACCCAGCTGCCCAGGCTCAACAACGCCCCGCCCGTCAACGCCTGGCCGCTGGTGCAGCCGCGGGCCAGGACGGCACCGAGGCCCATCGTGCCTCCACCGGCGAAGGCGAACGTAAGACGCGGGCCGGTCGCCAGTCGCGGACCGCGCTCTACGGTGCGGCGCAACCGGCCGGCCAACCACGCCGAGAGCCCGCCCCCGATGACGACGCCCAGGATTTCGAAGACCAGCCAGTCGCGCCATGGCGGGACACCGTCGGCGAGGTAGCGCGCGAAGTACGGACTTTGCGCCGCCCGCTGTGGGGCCACCAGCGTGGCCACCTCCGTAGTGGTACTGGCGAACGCCCCCGAGGCGCCGAGTCCCCGGCCCATCACCACGAAGGCAGCGAGCAGGACGAGCCCCAGCGCCACACCGGCGCGGTAGGGATCGGCGTAGGGCTGGGGCGTCCGGCTCACGGCGCCTTCGACGCCACCGGCTCCACGGGCCAGTTGCGGCGCGCCCAGTCCTCGAACGAGCCGTCGAACAACCGGACCGGAATGCCGATCGCGCGCGCCGCGAACAGCATCGCGGTGGCCTGCTGGCCGATGTGGCAATAGCCGATCACCGTGTCGCCCGATTTTACGCCCGCAGCGTGGAACAGGGCGGCCAGGTCGGTGGCGGACTTGAACACGTTGCTGTCGTCCACGACCTGGTCGAACGGCACGCTGTGGGCGCCGGGGATGTGGCCGCGGCGGTGTGCGCCGGGGGGACCACCCTCCATCACCCCGTCATAGAATCCGGCCGAGCGTGCGTCCACCAGCGCGTAGCCCGGCGTGCCCTTGCGGGTCCGGACGAATTCCGCGTCGACCACCAGGGAGTGGACGTGCAGCGCCGAGAGCTTCCCCCCATGCGGCGGGGGGACCTCGGCGGTCGTCGCATGGCCCTCGCGGATCCAGGCTCCCATGCCGCCATCGAGCAGCGAGGTGGAGCCGCCCAACCCGGCGTGGTCCAGCATGAAATACAACCGTGTGGTGGGAGAGACCCAGTCCTCCCCGTAGTAGATGACGATGCGGGAATCATCCGAGATGCCGAGCTGCTCCAGGCTGACCCGCAAGGATTCCGCCGGCGGCATCTCGAGCGTCAGGCCGTTGGGAGCGTCGTAGTGCATCGCCTGGTGAAAATCGACGAACCGAGCACCGGGGATGTGGCGCTGGTCGTACTTCTCGCGCTCGCCCATCTGCAGCAACACCAGGTTGCGATCGTTGAGGTGTCCGGCGAGCCACGCCGGGGTGACGAGCATCGGTGCGCCGCCCGCGGCGCGCGGTGAGGGAGCTGATGCGGCCAGAGCCAGCAACGGCAACAGCACGAAGAGCGACTTCATGGAGGCCTCGCGTGAGTGTCGACGGAATGTACGGTCGCCTGCACCATACGGCGGCGGCGGCAGGCGGTGGTCGTGGAGGCGTGACGGAGATGTGTCGGAACTGCGAGGAGGTCAGGATGCCAGGCGGTAGCCGATCTTCCATACGGTAAGGATGTGACGTGGGCTCGCGGGGTCGTCCTCGAGCTTGCGCCGCAGCTCGGCCACGTGGGTGTCCACGGTGCGCGAGACGACTGAGGCGCCGTAGCCCCACACCTCGCGCAGCAGGTCGTGGCGCGAGATGACCGCGCCGCGCCGCCGCACCAGGGCGAGCAGCAGCTCGTAGGCCTTGGGAGGAAGGGTGACTTCCCGATCGCCCTTGGCCACCGTCCGACACGCGATATCGATCCGCACGTCGCCAAACGTCAGCACCTCCGCGCGCGGCGCGTCGTGCCCGCCGCGCCGCAGCAGCGCGGCTACTCGCTCCAGCAGCTCCAGCACGCCGAACGGCTTGGTGACGTACTGGTCGGCATCGAGCTTGAAACCCCGCACTTTGTCCGACTCTTCCGCGCGGGCGCTCAGGATCATGACCGGGGTGCGCGAACCGCCGGCGCGCAGCGCGCGCAAGACTTCGAAGCCGTCTAACCCCGGGAGCATCAGGTCGAGCAGCACGACGTCGGGCGTCCACCGCACAGCGTCGTCGAGCCCGCTCCGGCCGTCGGGGGCGATGCGCACCTCGTAGCCCTCGAGCGTCAGGTTGTAGGCGATCCCCTGTGCGAGGTCGGCGTTGTCTTCGATCACCAGGATACGCGCGCTCACGCCGTCGTCCCGTTGACCGGGAGCGCCACCACGAACCGCGCTCCTCCGTCCGGCGCATCCTCTACCCAGGCGCGGCCACCGTGCTGCACCGCCACCTCCCGCACGATCGTGAGCCCGATGCCACTGCCGCCCTGGTCCGACACGGTGGCGCCGCGGGCGAACGCCCGCCACACCGCGGCACGCTCGGTCGGGGCGACGCCGGGACCCTGATCCGCGACGCTGAGGTACACCTCGGCGGCTGCGCGGTGCACCGCCACGCGGACCGTCTGCCCGGTCGGCCCGTATTTCACCGCATTGTCGAGCAGGTTGAGCAGGATGTGGCGTAGCGCATCACGGCGCAACGCGACCGGCGGGACGTGATCGATCGCCGTCTCGATCGTCGCCTGGCGACTGGCTGCCAGCGGGCGGAATTCCTCCACGATGCGATGGGTTTCGGCGGAAACATCGGCCGGTTGGGGGGCGGGGCCCGAATCCCGACCGAAGCTGGAGAAGGTGAGGACCTTTTCCACCAGGTGACTGAGCCGCGTCGTTTCGCGATCGACCTGGGCTAGGGCCCACGCGTGCTCGTCCGCTGTTCTCGTCCGGCCAAGGCGGATCGTATCCTGATAGAGACGGATCTGCGCCAATGGCGTGCGCAGCTCGTGGCTGACGCTTGCGATCCACTCGGCCCGTACGCGCGCCAATTCCGCTTCCCGGCGCAGCTGGGCGACCGCCACCGTCATCAGCGCAGCGGCGAGCATGAGCAGGCCGAGGAGCAGCGGGAGGCGGGAGCGCGGCAGGCCGCCGACCAGCAGCGACCCCACCTGCTCCGGCCGGATGGCGGCGTGTACGACGAGCGCACCGTACCGCGGCGACAGCCGAGCTGCCGCGCTGGGTGCCGACGACGTGACCGTGTCGGAGGCGAACAACGTCCCGCCGTCCGGTGCCGTCACCGTCACGGCGATCAGGTCCCGGTTCTCCCTCCCGGCGCGGAACGATTCGGGCAGCAGCTCGCTGTCGTCCATCATCCACCCCATGACCTTGGCCACCGCCGCGGGCGTGTACTGGGCGCCGTACACCATCGTATCGCCCCGGACGGTGGGCATCAGGGTGTAGGCGAGCAGCCGGGGACCCCGTTCCAGCGGCAGCACGAGATAGGTGTAACCGTGCTCCCGGTCGGATTCCGCGCGCGCCTCTTGCCGGATAGTGTGGAGCACGGTGACCTGGTCGGGGCTCGAGTAGGCGGTGAAGAGGCCGGGTGGCGGCGGGTCGGCCAACGGGCGGTCGACCTCCCACCCTTCGCGCGGATCGGGATGGGTGTTGACTACGCTCTCGAGCGTTTCGTGTCCGATCTCGAATCCGAAGAACGTCTCCGGAACCGGCCCGTACATCGGACGATGGCAATAACAGCGCTCGTTCCAGGGCAAATAATGCGGCAGGTCGCTCGCCGGAGGAACGGTGCGGCTGGTGTGGAGGGCTTCGCCGTGGTTCACGGCGCCGATCGCTTCCTGCGCCATGGTGCGCAGCGCGTCTTCGAGGTGCTGCCCGTACGACCAGGCGGCGAAGGACGCGTACTCGCGCAGCGTCCGGTCGGCCACGGTGCGGTTGGAGCGGGCCACCCGGACGACGTCGAGACCCGCCACCGCCGTCACTCCGATGCTGGCGAGCAGGAGCGCGAGCGGCCAGCGCGCCCGCAGGTGGGGAACGAGCGAAGAGAGCGGACGCATCGGGCTTCAGAATATGACCGGCCGCACACTCCCGAGACAGCAGTGCAGGTGTGCCGGAATTGTCATGACCCAACCTTCACCTGGTCGTGCGCTCCCTCATACGAACTGGGCGAACCCCACCGTGGTGCCGCCAGGCTCACGAACGTACAGCTCGGTGCTACCATAGAACGTCTTATGACGCGGCTTCACCACCGGCGCGCCGGCGACGGCCCGCTCCACGCTGTCGAGGTCCTTCACGGTGAAGAAGAGCGCCGTCGAGTGCCCGGTGAGCTCGCTCGCCGCGTCGGGACGCTCGGCCAGGACGCTGGCGCGCGTCTGGTACATGATCTCGATCCCCCCCTCCCCCTGCTCCACACTGGCGAAAACGAGTTTGCCGTCCGGTCCCGGAACCTTGTTGTTCACCGTGAGCCCGAAACGGTCGACCCAGAACGCGATGCACGGCTCCACCGACTCCACGACCAGCACCGGCGAGAGGCGGGTGAGCTGTGCGGCAGCGGCAGCGGTCATGACCAACTCCTTTGCGAGAGTTAGCGCTCCTTGATGAACGTCCCGTCTCGCAGCTCGGCGTATGCCTGCTGCAGCTCTTCCTTCGTGTTCATCACGATCGGGCCGTACCATGCGACAGGCTCTTCGATCGGCTTCCCCGAC